>Ga0306920_100004265_pt1 | contig 18338 bp, 11 predicted proteins | sample flu12Cox44000170_FD_204666 | JGI IMG/M metagenome (GOLD analysis project Ga0306920, IMG submission 204666) | Lab enrichment of tropical soil microbial communities from Luquillo Experimental Forest, Puerto Rico - flux4day.12C.oxic.44.000.170 (v2)... | ecosystem: Environmental > Terrestrial >... | reverse complement strand
ACCAGGTTCACCACCTCGGGAACCACCGGGTTCACTTTTCCCGGCATGATGGAGGAGCCCGGTTGCAAGGCCGGCAGGTCGATCTCCTCCAGTCCGGCGCGCGGCCCCGACGCCAGCAGGATGAGGTCGGCGGAGATCTTCGAAAGCGCGATGGCCGCGCTCTTCAATGCCGCGGAGTAGATCACGAATCCTTGCTGGTCCCACGTGGCCTCAATCATGTCGGTGGCCGGCACGATGGGCTTGTGCGTAAGCTCGGCCAGATGCGCCGCGCATTTTTCCGGATACCCCTTCGGGACGTTGATCTGGGTGCCGATGGCCGTGGCCCCCATGTTGACTGCGTAAAGCGCTTTCTCCGCGTTCTTCAACTCCTGTATCTGGCTCTCCAGCGACGACGCGAATGCATGGAATTCCTGGCCGACGGTCATGGGAACAGCATCTTGCAATTCGGTGCGTCCCATCTTCACGATCTTGAGATAGGCGTTGCCCTTGGCGCGGAAGGACGCCACCAGCTGTTCCAGCTCTGCGATCAGTTTGTCGTTTCGCAAAAGAACCGCCACCTTGATAGCGGTGGGATACGAGTCGTTCGTGGATTGCGACATGTTCAGATCGTCGTGCGGCTCCAGGTACTGATACTCACCCTTCTTATGGCCGGCGGCTACGAGCCCCACGTTGGCGAGTACCTCGTTGGCGTTCATGTTCGTGGAGGTGCCGGCGCCACCCTGATACCAATCCACTGGGAACTGGTCGTGATACTTGCCGGCCGAGACTTCTTTACACGCCTTCTCGATCATTGCCAGCCGCTCCGGCTTCATAGCCCCAACATCCGTATTGGCCCGGGCTGCCGCCAGCTTGACGATGGCCCACGCCTCTACGAACTCCGGGTAGCGGTTGATGGCGATGCCGGAGAGCTCGAAGTTCTCGAGCGCGCGCGCCGTTTGCACGCCCCAGTAGGCATCGGCCGGAACTTCTTTCTCTCCCAGGAGGTCTTTTTCAATTCGCGTTTGACCCGTGGATGGTTGTGCGGCTGGCTTGGCGGCGGGCGATGGCGCGGGCTTCTGCGCCCACGCAGGGCTATCAGTCAAAGCCGCAACCAGTACTAGAGCTGCGGCAATCATTCCCCACCTGTGACTTTGAAATAGGTTCGTTATCATTTCATGACCTCGCGCTTTCAATCGGGCGTCGATCTCGCGGATCCCCGGCTCCGCTCTCACAAATGCGATGCCTCGCGCCCTTCTCACAACAGGTCGGCACCTGCGGTAAATGAGATATCGAGGCAGGACACGCCCTTCTCTTTCCTCCTAATGTGATGTGACTTCCGTGCTGGAAGTTTGTTTTTGGCTGAAAACCCAGCAAAACTTCGGTGGCGCCTGACAGAGTGGCAAAGAAAAAGCAAATCGGAGAAGGTAATCACGTTCTCCCTCCCCAGCCGACATGGACCGGCATGTCGGTCGCCGGGCAAATGTTCCGCAATTTCCGCGAGCTCGTTGCGACACCGTAAAGGGGGTCGCGGCTGGCTCCAGGTCGTCCGCGCACGATAAAGCAAGCTAGAGACTACCGACCGGCTCGCAAGTTGCCGATTTCTCCGGAGCCCCCCCATCTATGAATCCGCCTGTCTCTGAGCGCAAGAGGTTTGCTACCCTCTGCAGACCTCGGGCGCGGCGGCCAAACCCTTGTCATCTGGTCAAACGATCTTGCGTTTATTGGATCCTTAGCCTTGCTTGTCAAGCTGCCGTAGGCACGTCCGGCCTGGTTCTCATGACATCCCGCCGGTTGGCTAGGGCATCTTCCTGAGTGGAAAAAGGCCTCCACCCGCAACGATTTGGGATTGCTGGCCGAGGAGTACGATCCGAAAACGCGGCGCCAGCCCGGCAGCTTCCGCAGGCGTTCAGTTATTTTGCATGCTGGTGAATGCGGCGTTCGCGCTCGCCGAAGGCAAGCCGATGCTCCGTAGGTGGAGTAACGGTTCACCCTCGCCTGGCATCAAACTGGTACGTAAATGCTTTTCCGAAATCGGATCAGCAAGTCAGCAAGGCGATCACGATGACCACAATCGCTCAAGTCATCTGCGCGGGATGCGGTAAGTCCGATCCCGCACAGCGCAAGAGCAACCGTCTGCCATCGCGTTGGAAGCGGATCGGAGAGCAGACCTATTGCTCAGTATGCATTCGCCAGCGGCTTGTGTTGCGTGCGATCATCATCCGCGTGGCCGCGATTAAGGATGGCACTTGGGAAGATTTCAACGACGCCATGTACAAGATGTGGACGCAGACTACCGCGTGCAGCAACTGGATGATGAGTCAGCTCTATCTCCGCGATGTGCGGCGTGAGAACGGGCAGACGAAGCTTCCCGCAATGCCAAAGATTTATCTCTACCCTGAAGCCCGTGGACTTTATCCCGATCTCCCTTCGACATCGGTGGCAGCTCTGGAGCAGAGCGTGAAGCGGAACTACACGGCGAAGCGCTTCGATCTGATTTGGCGGCACGCAGCCTCCCTCCCGACCTTTCGTTATCCGACGCCATTCTCTCTGCCGAACCAAGCTTGGTCCGTGGAGATGGAGGACAATCTTCCTGTAGTCAGCGCCCGGATCGGAGATCGCCGCTGGAAGCTCCAACTGCGGGGCACGCAAGCATTTCGGCGACAAATCAAGGCCGTGAGACAGTTGATCTCAGATGGTATTCAGGGGTCGCTTGATCTCTATCAAGTCAGGATCGATGGCCGCTCCCGAGTCATGTGCAAAATGGTCGCTTGGCTGCCGCGTTCCGAGGCCCCACAACGTCAAGGAATACTCGCTGTGCGCTCGACAAAGGAATCATTGCTAGTGGCGACGAATGCGAAGGACGACAAAGTGTGGACTTACAACGCGGATCAGTTGCGACGCTGGATCGCTGAGTATTCACATCAGCTGAATCGCTGGGCGGATGACACTAAGTCTGAGGACCGCCCAGTTCCGGCTTTTGCCAGCCGGCGTCGGGCCGCTGCAGAGAAGTATCACAAGCGCACAACGAGTGCGATCCAGCAAATCGCAGCTTCGCTCGTCGGCTATGCGCAACGCCGACAAGTCGCGCAGATGCGTTACGATGACAGTGAGACTGGGTTCTGCCCAAGTTTTCCCTGGTTCAGCTTGCGCCGGAGGATTTCGGTGAAATGCCACGAGCTTGGAATCGGTTTTGAAGCTGCGAGCGCGACCGTGGAGGAGGTTCCGCCTGAAGCGCTTGCTCAACGAGAAGGCGACTCAAACCAATACTTAGGCTCCCGTCGAGCCTAGCGCGATCACCGCTCGGAAACCTCGCGTGCCGATGCGCTCGCGGAAGGCGGTTTAACTGTCGGGGATATGTGGGTTTAACCCATCCGCCCCCGAAGTGCTAGAGAAGATTACATAGCACTACGGGCAGCTCTCCGGTATCCGACTGCTTGGATGTGCAACGGCGGGCGAATCGTCCATTATTTGAAGCGCAACCTATGGAAAGAAGAAACCCACGTCATGATTGTCGGCATTGTCGGCTTGCAGGGGCGCGGCTCCCTTGGGGGGCGCCGCCTTGGTCGAAGGACAACCTCAGGGCACCATTGACGGAGAGAAAATGGTCGTGCGCGCGCAAATCCATACTCTAAGTGGGTTCAGCGCCCATTGCGGACAGACGGACCTGTTGAATTGGCTGGCCCCGGTTGCGCCGAGCAAACCAGATGTGGTGCTTGCCGGCGAAGTCCGCAAGCGCTTTGGACTCAGGACTGCCATGCCTCGGATGGGGAAGGTGCTTGAGTTCTAGGGCTGAGAGAAGCAACAGAAAGGAGAGGACGTGGCTGACACCTCTTATGTCGCGACTTCGGTGTCTGAACCCGAGCCGATAACGGCGCGTGGGCCAACGCCTCGAATCGAGGATCATGGCTTGATCGGAGACATGCGCACTGCCGCCCTGGTCACGAAGGATGGATCGATCGACTGGCTGTGCCTTCCCAATTTCGATTCAGATGCTTGCTTCGCTTCGCTGCTCGGGAGACCTAACAACGGACGTTGGACGATCGCGCCGACGGTTCCGGTCAGGGAGACTAGTAGACGATACCGCAGGAACACGCTGATTCTGGAGACGGACTTCGTTACAGAGAGGGGCGCTATACGGCTGATCGACTTCATGCCTCCGGGGCGAGGCCGGGAGCACTCCCAGGTGTGCCGATTGGTTCGATGCATCAAAGGCGCGGTCCCGGTGCGCTCCGACATTTCGCCGCGCCTCGCCTTTGGGCGAGCCGTGCCTCGCGTCATGCCCGTAGACAGCGCAACGACGTTATTCGCCGGCCCTGACGCACTGTACTTGCGCGGCGGGCCGAGCCCGGGATCTCCGTCGCTCGTGGCCGAGTTTGTCCTCTCGGTGGGGGACGAGGTCTCTTACTCGCTGAGCTATGGGCGCTCGTATGAAGAGCCGTCTCGCGCGGAAGATGTGGCCGCGGCTGAGCGCACCACCGAACAGTTCTGGACCCGCTGGTGCTCAACGCTCCACGCGCCTGGGCCCTATCAGGATATGGTGATCCGCTCGCTGATCACGCTCAAGGCCTGCATCTACGAACCAACGGGCGGTATCGTCGCTGCGCCGACCACGTCCCTGCCAGAGACCCCGGGAGGTGTGCGCAACTGGGACTATCGTTTCTGCTGGCTGCGGGACGGAGCTCTCTCCCTCCGTTCACTCATATTCGCCGGCTTACGGGAGGAGGCGCAGGCCTTCTTCGAATGGATGCTGCGGGCGATCGCCGGGGACCCGGCTCAGCTGCAGATCATGTACGGGATTCGGGGGGAGCGCCGTCTCTCTGAGGTGGAGCTTGACTGGCTGGACGGCTACGAAGGAGCCAGGCCGGTTCGCGTGGGCAACGCTGCGTTCGACCAGCGCCAGCTTGACGTCTACGGCGAGGTGGCAATGGTGCTCTACGAGGCGAGTCAACACTTTGATGCTCACCGTCCCGAAGCCGTACGCGCGCTCATCAACATTGGCCGCCACATGGCCCAGGTGTGGCAGCTGCCGGACCGCGGCATCTGGGAGATGCGTGGCCCGGAGCGTTCCTTCACGGCATCAAAAGTGGCGGCGTGGACCGCGGTGGATCGAACGATCCGGTACTGTGAAGAGCATGGTCTGAACGAACCCGTCGACGACCTTCGCCAGACGCGCAGGGAAATTTTCGACGAGGTGTGCCGCCAGGGCTTCAACTCCGATCGCAACACGTTTACCCAGTATTACGGAGGCACCGGATTGGATGCCAGCCTCCTCTTTATACCGCTGAGCGGGTTCTTGCCGGCGAGCGATGCTCGCGTCGTCGGCACAGTGGCGGCGATCGAGCGCGAACTTCTTCGCGAGGGTCTGCTGCTTCGCTTCACGCCAGAGGCAGAGGTAGACGGCCTCTCCGGCGAGGAAGGGGTGTTCCTCGCCTGTTCGTTCTGGCTCGCTGGGGTCTATCAAATGATGGGCAGAGAAGACGATGCTCGCAGGATATTCGAGAGAGCGGCCTCGACTCGTAACGATCTGGGATTACTCGCCGAAGAATACGACCCTCAAACCCAACGACAACTCGGCAACTTCCCGCAAGCGTTCAGCCACTTTGCATTGGTGAATGCGGCCTTCGCGCTAGCCGAGGACAAACCGATGGTCCATGGGTAAGTAACGGCCGCACTCGAGCATTCAACATAATTAAGGAGATGGCCGGGAACGTTGCCCCCTTGCGCAAGCAGGCGGCCACGCTTTCCACAGAATTCGGCCAGAAGACTGTTAACGTCTACATCTTCGGCTTGTAGCAAACATCCACGTTGACTTCGCAAGCGGTATGGGTAGGTAAATGTCCCGGCATGCAGTAGAGCTGCATACCGAATGCGTATCGAGTAATCCGTCCATCGGCCTGCTTTTCGACAATCTTTAAATCAGGATTACTCACAGCCCACCCTCCATCTCCTGCGTTTCCATAAGGAACGATATGAATGCCTCTGGGTATGTCTTGCGGACGCAGATTCGAGTGTTCTTTAATGTTGCCGTCTTCCGCGTGGACCTTCGTCTGCTGATACGAGATGTCAGGCATCGCGTTTTCGGGAAAGTTGATATCAACCCGCTTCGAAAAAGGGACCATGTACGCAGTGCTTCCCTGGAGGGTGCCCGCATACCGGAATCCCTCCGGACAAGGGTTTTGTTGAGCGACACTCAAGCCGGAGATAAACAAGAGAACGAAGGCCAGGTACAATACCGGCCTGATCATTGATGATCCTCGTCCTGAGTCATCAGACATAGCAACACTCATTGGATACTCCATGAGAGATCAGAAGTTGCCATTCCAACTCTCAGAATTACCAGCGAGGTGCGGCGAGGCTCTGCGATGTCTCGGATGGGGGGCTCGAGTTTTATGCCCCGCATCCAACAATAAGGACGTGCGCAGGAGCATTGCCACTTAGTGTGGTCGCGCAGTGCTCTCGTTTGCCTTCAGCATTAAGTGGGGAGGCGTTGGCAGGGAATTGCCGTGCGACGAGGAGGGCCCATTGGCGTGAAAACTAAGCGTAACGGGTGCAAGGAACAAAAGCGCCTGAATGACTCCCGCAAGGCTAAGGCGCCTTGGAAGAAGTGGGGCCCTTATCTCAGCGAACGCCAATGGGGGACGGTACGCGAAGACTTGAGCGAGGATGGCAACGCCTGGGCGTACTTTCCACATGACCAGTCAAGATCACGAGCCTACCGATGGGGAGAAGACGGTCTCGCCGGCATTTCTGACGACAGCCAGCGACTTTGCTTTGCCCTCGCCCTGTGGAACGAGCGAGATCCCATTCTGAAGGAGCGTCTTTTCGGTCTCTCCAACGCTGAGGGCAATCACGGCGAGGACGTAAAGGAGTGTTACTTCTATATCGACAACACCCCGACACACGCCTACATGAAGTATCTCTACAAGTATCCCCAGAAAGAGTTTCCTTATCTGGGTTTGGTCGAAACGAACAAGAGACGCTCCCGTCAGGAATTCGAGTATGAACTCATCGACACCGGAATCTTCGACGACGACCGTTACTTTGACGTGTTCGTCGAGTATGCAAAAGAAGCGCCCGAAGATCTGTTGATTCGCATCTCTGTTCACAATCGAGGTCCCGATGCGGCCCGGCTCCACGTTCTGCCGACCCTCTGGTTTCGCAACACCTGGTCGACAAAAGAGGATGACGAAAAACCGGTGTTGAGGGAGATGGACCGCGGAGTCGTCCGCGCCTCCCACCAACGATTGGGCGACTACACGTTCGTCAGTGATCCAAAGGCAGAACTGCTGTTCACCGAAAACGAAACCAACGCACAACGCTTATGGGGACAAGCGAATTCAGCCCCGCATGTCAAGGACGCCTTCCATGAGTACGTAATTCACAAGCGCGGCGAGGCAGTGAATCCGGAGAAGGCCGGCACAAAGGCTGCGGCGCACTACACGTTGGAGGTGCCCGCGGGCGGGTCGGAGGTGCTTCGCTTACGGCTCGCTAAGACCAGCTCCAAACCCTCCCATCTTCCGAGTCCAGCCAGCTTCGACCGAAGCCTCCACAAGCGCATCGCCGAGGCCGACGAGTTCTATGATCGAATCACTCCTCCCGCGTTGAACGAAGACGAGCGCCGTGTGTTCCGGCAGGCGCTCGCCGGCATGTTGTGGACCAAGCAGTACTACTATTACGACGTTGATCGCTGGTTGGAAGAACATGGAGCCGATCCTCTCCTCGGCAGCGCCCCGCGGTCCGTTCGTAACTCCGAATGGTTTCACATGCTGAACCGCGACATTATCTCCATGCCGGACAAGTGGGAGTTTCCCTGGTATGCCGCGTGGGACCTGGCTTTTCACGCCGTCGCGCTGGCCCAAGTCGATTTCGACTTCGCCAAGGAGCAACTATTGCTGATGTTGCGCAACTCCTACGTCCACCCGAACGGCCAGCTTCCCGCATACGAGTGGAATTTTAGTGACGTTAATCCTCCAGTACACGCCTGGGCCACGCTCTTTCTTTACAACATTGCCAATGAGCGGGGTGTCGCCGAGATCGACTTCTTGAGGCGATCGTTTCAAGGCCTGTTGTTGAACTTCTATTGGTGGATCAACAGGAAAGATCCCCAGGACCGCAACGTCTTCGCGGGCGGATTTCTTGGCCTCGACAATATCGGCGTTTTCGATCGCAGCGCGGAGCTGCCGACCGGCGGAAGCCTCGAACAGGCCGACGGCACCGCATGGATGGCCTTCTACTGCCAGAATATGCTCGAAATTGCCCTGATTCTCACCGAGCACGACCCGATCTATCAAGAAATTGCGTACCGCTTCCTGGAGCACTTCGTCTGGATCGCCTATGCCATGGATAGAATCGGCGGGCGTCATGACGCGCTGTGGGACGAAGAAGATGGCTTCTTCTATGACCTCATCAGGCTTCCGGATGGCAAGGCGATCCCGCTGAAAGTGAGGTCCATGGTCGGGCTGCTTCCCGTCTGCGCCTCGACCGTGCTGGAAAAGCCGGATCCCAGGCGTCTGCAGCGGTTTCTGGAACTCGTTGCCCTGTTTCGCCGGCGCCACCCGGAGCTCTTGGATCACATCGCGCCCCTCGAGAAGAGCTTTATCGGTTACAAAGATCGCGACCTGCTCTCTGTGGTCAGCAAGAACAAACTGGTACGCATCCTCAAATACATGCTCGACGAAAATGAGTTCTTGGGCCCCTTCGGGATCCGCTCTCTCTCTCGCTACTATCGCGACCATCCTTACAGGTTTTCGCTCGGCAGCCAGGAATTCCAAGTCCAATATGCTCCCGCCGAATCAGATACCGGCATGTTCGGTGGAAACTCCAACTGGCGAGGACCCGTCTGGATCCCCGTGAACACACTCCTGGTGCGAGCCTTGATCAACCTTTATCAGTTCTATGGCGACGACTTCAAGGTCGAGTGTCCCACCGGTTCCGACAAACAGATGAATCTGTTCGAGGTCGCGGAAGAGATCACGCGGCGGCTCAAGAACATTTTCCTACGCGATGAGAAGGGGAATCGTCCAGTATTCGGAGGAATGGGAAAGTTCCAAAATGACCCCTACTGGCGCGATTACATCCTGTTTCACGAATACTTCAACGGCGACAACGGCGCCGGTCTGGGAGCCAACCACCAAACCGGCTGGACGGGAAACATCGCCCTGCTGATGGATATTTTTGCGCGGGTATCACAAACACAAGCTCTGGAATTCGGAAAGAAACGCATCTCGGCAAGGAAGGTCACGGCCGAGGGCATAGGCGTTAAAGCGGCATAGAGTCCGTGTTCTCTTGGGTGCGTCATTAACGGAAATCACTCAGTTCAAGCTGACACGTCTTCTCGAGCTTGGGGCCCGATGCTAGATTGTCTCAGCGCAAATTGGGCGGCAACGATTTCAGAAGGCTGCTGGCGCCGTTCCACAAGATCTGCACCCCGATGCAAACCAGCAGAAACGACGAGAGCCGCTGCAACACAGACATACCATTGGATCCCAGAACCCGTGCCAGACGGTCAGCAAATGCGTAGCAAAGATAAACGCTCACCGCAATCAGCACCGACGCAATCACAGCAGCAGCCATGGCAAGAAAGTGCACGGGCCGCTGATGCGCCGCGTTTGCTCCCAGCGTGATGGCCACGGAAATCGACCCTGGACCGGTTGTGAGAGGCAGTGTCAGCGGATAGAATGCCCGGCCGTATACGCCCTGCGCTTCCATGGCCTGGTACAATTCGCGACGTTCGTCTCCGGCCCCTTGCTTCAGCATGCTCCAGCCAGTGGAGATAACGATCAACCCTCCGCCAACCTGAACCACTGGCAGCGAGATTCCAAAAAACGCAAGAATGTAGCTCCCGATGAAATACGACCCTACGAGCACGAAAAAAGAGTTGAAAGCAACTTTTTGCGCCAGCCTTCTGCGCGTGTCGGCGGTGTAGCCCGTGGTTTGAGACAGGAACACCGGGCTCCCTCCAAGCGGGTTGACAATGGGAAACAAAGCGCTGAGCATCAGCAACAGCGTTTTCGCCGCATCCAGCATGAACCCGAGTATAGAAGAAAACAATTCACATTGCGTCGAGCTCAACCCAGGAGTGACTAACTTCAAATGTCACAGGCGCCGCAACCAGCATCGTCACGCGGCCTCCTGCTCAGTTGTTTTGGCACGCTTCGAAGCCTCGAAGGCGTCGCGATAGCCGCGCGCGATCGATCGAACACCGCGGCCGATCTCCTCATAGACTTCGTCGCTCAGGTTGGCCAGCGACACTCGCAAAGACCAGTCCGGGGCATCAAAGCCGCCGCCGTTCAGCAGGACGATCCCGTGTGCCTCGGCCAGACGGAAGGCGAGATCGAGCGGGTGGACATTTTTCTTCAGGTATTCCACGGCGGCCGCGCCGATATTTTTGCGCGCCCAAAACTCGAAGTCGATCAGGGCATAGTAGGCGTCGTAGAGCGGGTTGGGGCTGAGTTCCAGGCCCAGGCCTTCGATCATGGCCCATAGACGGCGCTGCACGATCTCCATACATGCCTTTTGATACAGCTTGGCTACGTCCATCAGTTCGGCCAGAGAGAACATGCTCATCATGACCTGCTGCGGCAGCGATAGGCCGGCCGTGTGGTTGAGAGCTATATCGCGGCTATCAGCCACGATGCGCTCGATGAACTTCATCGTCCGCGGCTCGAGAGTCAACGGGCCGTAGCGCCTGTCGAGCGCGCTCAGATCCGCATCTGGCAGCTCCGCAATCGTCTTGTCGAAGATGTTGTCTTCGTGGACGGCAATAATGCCAAGCCGCCACCCGGTGGCGCCGAAATATTTGGAATAGGAGTACACACCGATTGTGTTCTGTGGCAGTTCGCCGAGCAGAGACCGGAAGTCCGAAACGAACGTTCCATAAACATCATCCGTCAGGAGCATGAGATCAGGACGCTTCGTCTTTACCAGGTTTGTGATCTTGGCGATTGTCTCCTGGCTAAGCGCCATAGCGGTCGGATTGCCGGGATTCACCAGAAAAAATGCCCTAATCTTGGGATCCTGAAGCTTCTTGAGCTCCGAGTCAGTGAACTGGAAGCGGTTTTCTTGGGGGGCATCGATGTTAACCACATTCAAGTCATATTCTTCGAGGTGAGTCATTTGGATGTAGGGCGTAAAAATCGGAGTGCCCAGAGCGATGGTGTCGCCGGGAAGAAGGAGACGATTGGCCTTCAGCGACTTGAAGATGTAGCACATCGCGGCGGTGCCGCCCTCTACTGCAAATAGATCAAACTTACCAGCGGGCCGCGGATTCCCGCACATGGCCCAGAGCAGGTATTCGTGAGCGATACGCTCATTGTGGACCAGCATGCGGTCGGGGACCGGATAGTTGTCGCCGATAATCGAGTCCACGAGTTCGTGGACGAAGGCATCCGGCTCGAACCCGAACCTCTTCACCGCAAAAGGAACCATCGTTGAGAGGAAGGACGCGCCTGGCATGTCGGAGTGCTTAGCCAGCCACGCTTCGAGGCGTCCGGCGATGCCCTGGGCCTGCGGCATTCCGCCGAGCCCGGCAGGGTGATCCATCATCCGCCTGCTCTCGCTGAGAGCAAACTGGCCCAGCAGAAAGTAGCCCTCGCGCGGTGTGGTTGCGACCCAGTTGGGGTTGCCGCGGCCGGCGTTGAGGAATGCAGATTGCGTCGTCTGCGAAGTCTTCTTCGCCAACTTAATCAGCTCATCCTTGATCTCAAACGGACTCATACTTTCAAACTTGCGAAGCTCTAGGAGGTCCATAGTCTCCCCCTTGATCTCTTGAATTTGCGCGGCCTTCGCGGCTTAGCCTCGCACGATCAGCACTATCACCGGCCCCGCCAGCGTCAGCAATATGTTGGCGATGGTGTAGGGAACTGTGTAACCCATAACAGGCGCATTGCTACCCGCAGCAAGCGTTACAGCGTTTAGAGCAGGCGTACTCGCCTGCCGGCCGCACAACGCACCGATAAGGATCACTGGGTGAATCTTCAACACGTACCTCCCGTAATAGAGGCAAAAGAGACCTGGTATGAGGGCGACTGCAATGCCTGCAACGGGAAGCGCCACGCCGTATCTGACGATCTGATTGAGAGCCTGGGGCCCGGTCGCGAGTCCGATGCAGGCTACAAACACAGCGAGTCCGAAATCCTTGAGATAAAGCGCTGCCGCCGCTGGCAATTGGCCGAATGTCGGCCGCCGTGCCCTTAGCCAGCCGAACAGTAAGCCGGCGATCAGGCACCCTCCTCCCGTACCCAACCCGAGCAAGGAACCACGGAAGGGCACTCCCAACTGGCCCACTGCGACCCCGACGGCGAGTCCCAGGCCGAAATACAAAAAGTCGGTCTTGTCGGCGGGCGGCGTCGGAGAGCCGATCAATTCTGTCGCCCGTTCCACGTCGGCGTGCAGCCCGACCAGCCGGGCGACATCGCCGATAGCGACCTTGGTGTGGGGAGCAACAGGAAGCGGCTGGTTCAGGCGTGTGAGCGCGCTCACAAATACACCCCGCCGTAGATGGGGATCGATTTGGGCTCTCAACTCGCCAATGGTTTGGCCCGCGATCTTGTTGCTGGTCACTACGACGTCGCGCACCTCGCCGGTCAAATCCGTTCCTGAGGAATCGGCGCTCTCCGGCCCCAGTATCTCTTCAACTTGTTCGAGCACCTGACCCCTTCGGCCGGAAACGGCCACGCGGTCGCCAGGCTGGAGCTTCAGACCAGGCTCCACGGCGAGGGCATTGACGCCGCGTACTACCTGCTCGATTACGACACCCTCCATCTGTTTTTCCAACTCCCGCACCATATGTCCGCCGGATGTTGAATTGATCTGGTAGACGCGGGCAACAACTGCCGGTAGAGCCCCGAACTGGCCGGCAGGGAGCGGGGATATGCCTCCGCCCAGATCCCGCTCGTAGTCACGCGAAGCTCGAGCCAGGTCGATGCCAAGCAGCTTCGGCGCCACGCTGGATGCGAGGAAGATTACTGTGAACGTTCCGAACAGATATGTGATCGCATACGCAATCCCGATGTTTGCCGTCATGCGCGCGATCTCTTCTTTGGGTAGAGGTTGCGAGGCCAAGGCATCACTCGCTGTACCGATGGCCGCAGATTCCGTGGCGCCGCCGGCCAACACACCCGCGGCAGTGCCTTTATCCAGGCCAAATCCTTTGGCCACTGCCCATACTGTGATGACAACGACCACTGACGAGAGGATCGTCAGGTGCACCTGCTTCAGTGTCACTCGCCCCAGACTGCTCACGAACTGCGGCCCGATCATGTAACCCAGCGCGTAGATAAAGAGGGCGAATGCCAGGGTCTTCACATCCCCGGATACGGTGACACCTACTTGCCCTAGGGCGATAGCTACCAGCAGCGTTGCTGCCACCGGGCCAAGCACAAACGTACCGATGCGAATCTTGCCAAATAGATAGCCGAGCGCCACTGCCAATGCAATTGCCGCCAGAGGAGCTGCAGTAAAAAACATGTGCAGATAAGCTCTCATGACCTTCTCGACCCCTCGTACTGGCTGCACCAGCAGAGTGCTTTCAAACCCCCCACGCAAATGTAGATTCTTATTATGGAATCGGAGATGGTTCGTGGTCGGGTGTACACCGGCAGATGGCACTGAAGAAAACATGGCACGCTATGCAACCTCCCGAACGTTTTCAGCCACTTTGCGAGCGCGAGGGAACCGATGGTCCATAGGTAAGTAGCAGGCCGCGTTCGCCTGCATCCAACACCCTAAGGGGGTGTGCAGCAAATTGCCCCTTGCGCAAGCGGGCAGCACTCTCGTTTTGCCCGCAGAATGCAACAAGAAAAGAGTTCCCAGGTGGAGGCCGCGTAGCGGGAAGGAGACATTCGCGTGAAGTCTAAGCGCAACGACTCTGCGGAGCAAAAGCGCCTGAATGAAGCCCGCAAGGCCAAAAGGCCGTGGAAAAAGTGGGGCCCGTATCTCAGTGAGCGTCAATGGGGAACGGTGCGCGAGGACTATAGCAACGATGGCAACGCCTGGGATTACTTTCCCCACGACCACGCAAGATCGCGCGCCTATCGATGGGGAGAAGACGGACTTGCCGGCATTTCCGACGACAGCCAGCGGCTCTGCTTTGCGCTCGCCTTGTGGAACGAGCGAGATCCCATTCTGAAAGAGCGTCTCTTCGGTCTCGCCAACGGGCAGGGCAATCACGGCGAGGACGTAAAGGAGTACTACTTTTATATCGACAACACGCCGACACACTCGTACATGAAGTATCTCTACAAATATCCCCAGAAGGAGTTTCCTTATGTGGGCTTGGTCGAAACCAACAAGAAACGCTCCCGTCATGAATTCGAATATGAACTCCTCGACACCGGAATCTTTGATGACGACCGTTACTTTGACGTGTTTGTGGAGTATGCAAAGGAAGCGCCCGAAGATCTGTTGATTCGCATCTCGGTTCACAACCGAGGCCCAGACGCCGCCCGGCTTCACGTTCTGCCGACACTCTGGTTTCGCAACACCTGGTCGACAAAAGAAGATGACGAGAAGCCGGTGCTGAAGGAGATGGACCGCGGCGTAGTCCGCGCCTCCCACCAACGATTGGGCGACTACACCTTCATCAGCGATCCAAAGGCAGAACTGCTCTTCACTGAGAACGAAACCAACACGCAACGTTTATTTGGACAGCCGAATTCGTCCACGCATGTTAAAGACGCTTTCCATGAGTACGTAATTCACAAGCGAAGCGAGGCTGTGAATCCTGAGAAGATCGGCACAAAGGTGGCGGCTCACTACACGCTGGAGGTGCCGGCGGGCGGGTCAGAGGTTCTTCGCTTGCGGCTCGCGTCGCGGCCGACTAAGTCCGGCTCCGAACCTTCCCACCTTCCCAGTCCGGTGCACTTCGACCGAAGCATCCAGAAGCGCATTGCCGAGGCCGACGAGTTCTATGATCGAATCACGGCTCCCGCGTTGAACGAAGACGAGCGCCGCGTGTTCCGCCAGGCGCTCGCCGGCATGTTGTGGACCAAGCAGTACTACTATTACGACGTTGATCGCTGGTTGGAAGACCATGGAGCCGATCCTCTCCTCGGTAGCGCCCACAGCCGAGTTCGTAACTCCGAATGGTTTCACATGCTGAACCGTGACATCATCTCCATGCCCGACAAGTGGGAGTTTCCCTGGTACGCGGCGTGGGACCTGGCATTCCACACCATCGCCCTGGCTTTGGTCGACTTCGATTTCGCCAAGGAGCAACTATTGCTGCTGTTGCGCAACTCCTATCTTCATCCCAACGGCCAGCTTCCCGCATACGAATGGAACTTTAGCGATGTAAATCCCCCCGTTCACGCCTGGGCCGCGCTCTTTCTTTACAACATCGCCAATGAGCGTGGCGTGGCCGAGATTGACTTCTTGAAGCGTTCGTTTCAAGATCTGTTGTTGAATTTCAATTGGTGGGTCAACAGGAAAGATCCCGAGGGCCGCAACGTTTTCGCCGGCGGATTTCTTGGCTTGGACAATATCGGGGTTTTCGATCGCAGCGCAGAGCTGCCGACCGGTGGAAGCCTCGAACAGGCCGATGGCACCGCATGGATGGCCTTCTACTGCCAGAATATGCTCGAAATCGCCCTCATTCTGACCGAGTATGACCCGACCTATGAAGAGATGGCGTACCGCTTCCTGGAGCACTTCGTTTGGATTGCCTATGCTATGGATCGAATCGGAGCGCGGCATGACGCGCTGTGGGACGAGGAGGAAGGCTTCTTCTACGACCTGCTCAGGCTTCCTAATGGCGACGCAATCCCCCTGAAAGTAAGGTCCATGGTCGGCCTGCTTCCTATCTGCGCCTCGACCGTGCTGGAAAAGCCGGATTCCCGCCACCTGCAGCGGCTTGTGGAACTGGTCGCTCTGTTCCGCCGGCGTCATCCGGAGCTTGCGGATCACATCGCTCCCGCGGATAACAGCTTTGTCGGGCACAACGAACGCCGCCTGCTTTCGGTGGTGAACAAGAACAAACTCGAACGAATCCTCAGATACATGCTCGACGAAGACGAGTTTCTGGGGCCCTACGGGATCCGGTCACTCTCGCGCTACCATCGCGACCACCCTTACAGATTCTCGCTCGGCAACCGGGTTTTTGAGGTGCAATATCTTTCTGCTGAGTCGGATACCAGCATGTTCGGAGGAAACTCCAATTGGCGAGGACCGGTGTGGATGCCGGTTAACACTCTCCTGGTGCGCGCCCTGATCAACCTCTATCAGTTCTATGGCGACGACTTCGCAGTCGAGTGCCCCACCGGTTCCGGCAGGTACATGAATCTGTTCGAGGTAGCAGAGGAGATCACCCGGCGGCTGAAGCAGATTTTCCTGCGCGATGGGAAGGGCAATCGTCCCGTATACGGAGGAATGAGCAAGTTCCAGACTGACCCCTACTGGCGCGACTACATCCTGTTTCACGAGTACTTCAACGGCGACAACGGCGCCGGCCTGGGCGCAAGCCACCAGACCGGCTGGACCGGAACTATCGCCCTGCTTATCGATATCTTTGCGCGGGTGTCACAAAGCCGAGCCTTGGAGTTCGGCAAAAAGCGCATCTCTCCAATTAAGCGACAGGACGAGATGACAGGCGTTAAGGCGGCATAGGTTCCGCGAGTGCGAGATTTCCAGGCAACCGACCGCGGCCCTTTATCTATCGAAGGTCTTGATACGCTGTCCGCACACGAGTGACGCCCGCGATATTGCGGCCGACCAACCTAACAATCTGGCAAGGAAACGACCTGTGTGCCAAAACGCAAGGAGGGAGCATGCGAGTTGAAGAAATCATGACCAAAGATGTTTGCTTCTGCAGCCCGGGAACCAATGCCGCCTCCGCCGCAGAGATCATGTGGACCACAAACTGCGGCAGCCTTCCTGTCGTCGAGGAGGCCGGCCTTGTAGTTGGGATGGTCACAGATCGCGACTTGTTTCTCGCTGTGGGAACCGCGAACCGCCTGCCTGCAGAGCTGGCCTTGGGCGAAATAATGAGTAAGGACCTGGCACTCTGTAATCCAGGTGACGACGTTCGCAGTGCGATGAAGGTTATGGCCCAGCGGCAAGTCCGCCGGCTGCCTGTGGTGGATGAGGCCGGAGCGCTAAAGGGAGTTCTTTCCTTGAGTGATATTGCGCTTCGGACTGATGACGACCTTTCCGAGGACGTGCTGAGCCTCATGCGAGCGCTCTGCGACCGCCGGAATCGCCGCAAAGCCGCACGGCGAGAGTCGTTCTGGTCCGAACGGCCGGCCGCCTGAAGCGCCGAAGGACACCGCGTCGTACTTGAGACTTCCTGGCTACGCCAGCTTCCTTCGTTCCTCCATTCCTGACGAGGCACGGGCCTCATCAAAGATGCTCACGAACTCCTGATAGCGTTGGCTAATTTTGTTCACGGCATCGTCGCGGGTGATGTGCTTGTCTCGGTACTCCACGAGGGGATCCCAGAACACGGTACGGCCCACAGCAAAGCCAATGAATCCAGGGACGGTCGCTGCTGTTGCCAGCCACTCGCCGACTTTCTTGTCGTCCTCGCCGCGGCCCAGAACGATGCAGCCAACTTTGTCCCGCCCATTTCGCCGGGCGGCGGCAACGACCTTCTCGCAGTCCTCGGCCAGGTCAAGCCCTTCGATCTTCCAGACGTCTGGTTCAACACCAGCGTCCTGCAACTCACGGATGGCCCGAACCATCAGTCCGGGGCGCATCTTCACGTCGTAGGCCGTCTTATCTCCTTTTAACTTATCGAGCTGATCTTGCTCAGGCAGCACCAACAGCTCGAACATGAAGAGGCTGCGGCTCTTGCCGTGAAGAAAGTCGGAGAGCAGTTTCAGACGGGCAGCTTGGCGTTCGTTCAGGGCGGCATCACCCTCCGGGTTGAAGCGGACGAGAACTTTGGCAAACGTAGGATTAAAAGCTTCGATATGTTTGGCGAAGTCTTCCCCATATTCGAAGTCAAACTCGGCTTGCCCGCTTTTCTCGGTGGTTAGGGCGGTGAAATAGCCTTTTTTCGCGGCGTCGCGCAGAATGGCGGCGCCAAACTGCTCGTCTACCAGGACGCCAGCTTTCTCCCGTGGCACCCCGGCGGCGACGGCGGCTTGCAGGGCTTCATAGATCACCTGCTTAAAAGCCGCGATCTGGGCTGTCTGCTCGGCGGTCAGCGTCCCCTTCCAGCCGAACATGTTTTTTTTGAACGTGCCCCGATGGTCGAAGGGGAGAACGTAGAGTGGTTTATCGAATCCAGTTGCTGTTTTTGTCATTGCACGGTTCCTCTTTGCTTGCGGTAGCGGCGGATCAAGTTGTTGGTCGAACTGTCATGTTCAAGTTCCGGCTCTGCTTTACTTTCAAGTTCCGGGATGATGCGCTGGGCCAGCACC
>Ga0306920_100004264_pt1 | contig 18339 bp, 16 predicted proteins | sample flu12Cox44000170_FD_204666 | JGI IMG/M metagenome (GOLD analysis project Ga0306920, IMG submission 204666) | Lab enrichment of tropical soil microbial communities from Luquillo Experimental Forest, Puerto Rico - flux4day.12C.oxic.44.000.170 (v2)... | ecosystem: Environmental > Terrestrial >... | reverse complement strand
CATTCCTATCAACATCTTTGTAGCTCCAGCTATAAGTTTGTCGTAAGGGTCTTTCGCGCATCTTGTAGTCATACGGAGTCTACTTGCGAAACTTCCTGCTTGTTTCTGTGAGTTTATTGTGCATTGCGGGCCTTGCGGGATGCTCGAGTGCCAGTAGTGGAGGGACTGACCCTAGCCCGATCATCATGATCCACCTGAGTCCGACGTCAGGGCCTGTCGGCACTGCGGTGAAGATTATCGGAACAAACTTTGGTGCGACACAGGGCACGAGTACCGTGACGTTCAATGGAACGGCGGGCACGCCGACCAGTTGGAGCGCAACTAGCATTATCGTTCCGGTGCCGAGCACGGCAACTACAGGGAATGTCGTCGCCACGGTTGATGGAGTATCGAGCAACGGCGTGGACTTCACGGTCACCCCGCCTGCACCGAGCATTACAAGCCTGAGTCCGACGTCAGGGCCTGTCGGCACTTCGGTGAAGATTACCGGAACAAACTTTGGTGCGACACAGGGCACGAGTACCGTGACGTTCAATGGAACGGTGGGCACGCCGAGCAGTTGGAGCGCAACTAGCATTATCGTTCCGGTGCCGAGCGCGGCAACGACGGGGAATGTCGCCGTCACGATTGGCGGAGTGGCCGGCAACGGCGTGAGCTTCACGGTCATCTGGCCCGGAGCACCGATTTCGGACGACTTTACCGGTACCACGCTCAATCCGATATGGACCTTCTACGCTGCATGCTGTGGCTTCGAGAAGCTGAGTGGTACCGACGCGTTGCTCGTGGTGCCGAGTTTCACCAATCACAACATCTTCAATCAGAATCAGGGAGTTGGATTGCTGCAGGCCATTGCTAACGTCGATTTCGATGTGGTGGCGAAATTCGATTCTGCCGTCACCCAAGGTGACCAGGAGGAAGGAATTCTCGTGCAGCAGGACGCACAGAATTTCATTTATTTTGGTACCTATCACGACAGCACAACGCCGCGTATCTACACCATCGTCACCGCCAACGGCACAGCTACGTTGCAGTATAACAGCCCCATTACTATTGCCGACAGTGGAGCGCCATTCTACGTGCGGGTCACCCGGAGTGGTGCCAACTGGATGGAGAGATGGTCCACCGACGGTACGATTTATAGCGCAACTCCGGAGTTTGCTCAGACCATTGTCGCCAGCGCCATTGGGCCGGCGGCCGGAAACAATGTCGACGCGAGCAACAATCCTGCGCCCAGCTTTACAGCCGCCGTAGATTATTTCTTCAACCTCGCAAGCCCAATCAGTCCCAGCGATGGCGGTATGGCTGTGCCCCCCAATCTACCCGTTTTCAATATTTGGTATGGCGACAACCAGACCTTTGGGCAGAATGGCATCGCGCAACGATGGGTGAACATACTCGGGAATGTGTCTGCACCCAGCGGCATCCAGTCCGCTACCTATACATTGAACGGGGGTACACCACAATTTCTTCGTGTCGGCCCTAGCAATGGTACAAGGCTTGTAGATACCGGAGATTTCAACGTCGAAATCGATCATGCCAGCCTTCTCCCGGGGGCCAACACCGTAGTGATTACTGCAACCGACAATCAAAATCACGTAGCCGCGCACACCGTTACTTTGAACTGGAACTATACGAGCGGACATGTTTGGCCGCTCCCCTATTCCATTGACTGGTCAGCGGGCACGAAGATCGAGGACGTTGCGCAGATCGTGGATGGCGTGTGGGCCGTTCAACCGGACGGCAGTGTTCGGACCGAGCAGGTCGGGTACGACCGACTAATCGCTCTCGGTGATGTGACGTGGACGGACTACCAAGTCACAGCGGAAATGACCATTAATCACCTTGATTGCACTCAATTTGGCGCAGGCTTGGTGGTTGGATGGACGGGACACACGAATGACTCGACCCAACCTCAACCCGATCAACCGGGCACTGGTCACCCTTTTTTTGGTCTGGGCTGGTATGCCACAGTACATTCGGATCCACCAGCTAATGCACAATTGAATATCTACGCCAACAGCCCTAATTACCCGGAAGCGGTCCTGATCGGAGACCACACCTTTGTCCCTGTTCTCGGTGTGAGGTACCTCGTCAAGTTTGCCGTACAGCGCAATTCGAACAATACTTCCAGCCACTTCTCCCTCAAGATTTGGCCAGCAAGTGCCGCAGAGCCCACTAATTGGAACCTCCAGGCCGACGGCGATGCCAGTACAGGCTCAGTTCTGCTGGGCACATTCCGGGCCGACGTGAGCTTTGGAAAGATTGCAGTTGTGCCACTTCCATGACTCTTAGCGCGTCTTTCTCATAATGACCATAAGTTATCTAATTGTCTCATAAACAGTTTGAACGTACTGAACAGTTGAAACACATTCCCGATGGCGTAAATCGAGAACATGGACATTACCGACGCCTAGTGGGCGGTTCTCTAACCGTTGTTCCGTCCGAAGCGACGGGCCGATGGACGCGGAAGGCCGTCACAGGATACCCGTGCGGTTTTGAACGGTCGGAGGACTGTCGCAGGCCCGCCCAGTTGGATCGAGAGCTCGTGGCTCCACATGTACTAACTCTATTTGTTACAGTTACTTGAAGATTTGTTGCTTACCCGGAGCAGGTGTGAAAGTTGCGGAGGACCCCGACGGAGTTGCACTTATCCTGTATACCTTCCCCGACCTCGAGGCGTTCCTCCCTCGAGTTCTGTAGCCCACCGAGGGAAAATCTTGCCACATTGGGGCAAGGGTCTTCTTGCCCTAGGGACCTTTCTCGTCCAGCACGCGCGGAGTCTACCGTCTTATCTGTCGTAGATAGAGCAACTTCGCGGTGGGATGCCCGAAATGGTGGGTGGCAGTCCTCGTGCAACCTAATTGGACAGGGCAGTAGTGTGGGACTTTGATGGCGGTAGCCTACCCAAATGATGAGCAAGGAGCAATCGAGCGCAATGGAGAATCTCCACGCAAATGAAGCTGAGCTTACCGGGGCGCAATTCCCTTGGTTCGCATTGCAGGTGCGCACAAAACATGAGTTTGGAGTCGCGAGTCTTCTTCGGGGCAGAGGATACGCCCCCTTCGTTCCGCTTTACCAATGCCGGAAACGCTGGTCGGATCGAATCAAAGTTGTCGACGCCCCGTTGTTTCCGGGCTATCTGTTTTGCCGGTTGAATCTTCAGAACCGACTGCCAGTGCTTATGACTCCGGGTGTCACACAGATTGTGGGTTGTAGTCGCGTGCCGATACCAGTGGACGAGGCCGAAATCAATGCCATACAAACCATGGTCGCAACCGGTTTACCCGCCCGGCCATGGCCTTTCCTGCAGGTTGGTGACAGAGTACAAATCGAGCGAGGCCCTCTGCGCGGGCTTGAGGGGATCCTTCTTGAAGTGAGGGGAGCGCAGCGTTTCGTACTGTCTGTAACATTGCTCCAACGGTCGGTTGCAGTAGAGATTGACCCCGCCTTTGTGAAATCGCTGGCCCCTGCTCCGCCGGCTCCCCAGGTACAGGCAAACTAGGACGCTTCGCAATTCGCCTAGATGAAAGACGTTGGCATTCTAGGATAGGTTTTTTCACTGATTCACCCTAATGGTACCGCCGACCGATAGCGATTCTGTCCGTATTTATATGAAACTAAAGTAATTGCAATATAGTTAGCGGCAGAACGCACCGGCAAATGGATGGCATTGATCGTGCTCGAGTCTGAGAAGCAGGTTTCCGCTTCTGAAGTCATAGCAAAGATTTGTGAACAGCAGCTTGAACGAATGATGAGGATCATGAGCGCACACCAACAAGTTGAACCGGGAAGCTTTAGGGTCGGAAATTGGACCGCGCAGCCACCTACTGCGGTCTCCGTTGGCACTCAGATCCACAAGTCCGCAAGGAAACTCAGCCTCGCCGCAATTTTCGCGCGGTCGATCGAAGAGCGTTCAATCGCCGACGGCAACCTGTTCAGTCGCTTCTTATCCATGGAGAGAAAGAGGGCTGAGCGTTCCGGGAATTCATTCCTGCTGGTGGAGCTCCGCCTTAAAGATATGTTCAACGGCCAGGATGAACGGAAAATGCTTGCTTCACTCCAAGGAGGAATTTTCTCCGCGATCCGAAACACCGATTTCGTCGGCTGGCACGAAGGGAATCAACCTGCGCTGGGTATCCTTTTCACCGAGATTGTCGACCCGAACCAGGTGGTTGCGGCTACGATCCTGAAGCGGATGAAAGAGGGGCTATCAGCACATACGGCCCCGGGATTGGTAAAGAAGATCGACGTTACTTGCCATGTGTTCCAAGGGGGCGGGAGCAACGATTCTCGTTCCATTGCGCGAAATGCGACAGCAGCTGATTGAACGGCACACCAAGTGCCGCGATTTGCTCGTCGGCCGCGACTCGTTCTAATATTTCGTGCAGAGCTTTGCTCACCAGGCCGCATACGGCGGCTCGCCAGAGACGCCACCTTCATGAAGAAGAAGACACCGAAACAAACAGCCCTAGGAGAACTTGTCATCTTGGAAAGCACGGATGGATTGCGCAAACTTCCTGCAAATCAGTCCGCTCTCGGGGTGGATGGTCTTCTGGATGAAGTTTCCTTTCAGGCGATGATTGCTTTCGAGCGGAAACGAAGCGAGCGCTCGAGCAAGGCCTATGCCCTAGTTCTCGTCGCCGCTAGCGATTCCCTGCCGACCCACAAGAGAGAGAGCCTACTCGAGAAAGTTTCCACAGCATTGACAACGCTAACCCAGGATACGGATGTGACGGGTTGGCATAAGGCCAGTTCGGTTGTGGGAGTCATTTTTACGGATCTTGTTGCTCACGAGAAGAAGGCCGTCATTCCTACCATCCTTGCCAGAGTCAACGACACGTTGTATGAAAATCTCCCGCCAGAACTGTCTAGTCAGATCTCAATATCGATCGATTGCTACCCCGAAGACTGGCAGCTTGAATTGCCTCGACGGCCGAGCAACCCGGACCTCTATCCAGATATCGTTTCGCGCGACCGGTCGAGGAGAGTCGCGATCATGATCAAGCGAATGATGGATGTTGTTGGCAGCGCGGTCGCGCTGGTCTTATTCGCTCCGCTGTTCTTGATGATCGCGATCGCGATCAAGTTGACATCGAGCGGGCCGGTATTCTTTCGACAGCAACGAATTGGCCAGCATGGAAAGCCTTTCATCATGCTCAAATTCAGATCGATGCACATGAATAATGATCCATCGGTGCACCAACAGTGGTTTCAGAACTTCTACAGCGGCAAGGCAAAACGGCATCGGACAGACGACGACAACGGAAACGGATCCTACAAATTGCCGAACGACCCACGGGTGACGCGAGTTGGAAAGCTGCTGCGCAGAACTAGCATGGATGAGGTGCCGCAATTCATAAACGTATTAAAGGGAGAAATGTCGCTTGTCGGTCCGCGGCCGCCCATTCCATATGAAGTTGACGCGTACGAGGCTTGGCATCGAGGGCGCGTCTTGCAAGCAAAGCCAGGCATAACGGGGCTGTGGCAGGTCAGCGGACGAAGCCGAGTGGCCTTCGACGAGATGGTACGCCTGGATCTAAGGTACGCGCGCACCTGGTCAATATGGCTCGACATCAAGATTCTTCTAAAGACTCCGGCCGCCGTCTTTTTCGGCGAGGGAGCTTACTGATTTGGCTACCTTGCTCGGCATGGATGAAACTATGGAAGACGGTGCACGACGCGAACAGCAGCAACAGAGCTCCGCGCCAGCGGTCGCGTCACCTAGCATAGGAAAAACAAACGCAAACAAGAAGATTGTTTGGATCGACATTGACAACTCTCCGCATGTCCCTTTTTTCAAACCGATTATCCGGGAGCTGAAAAACCAGGGCATCGAGCTACTTCTGACCGCGCGAGACACGTATCAGGTGTGCGACTTGATCGGATACTTTAACCTGCCCTGCAAAGTGATTGGCCGGCATTATGGCAAAAACAAACTGCTCAAGGTCGTGGGCAACTGCCTTCGTGCAGCCGAGCTGTTACCCATAGCAATTGCACAGCGTCCGGACCTCGCTATTTCGCACGGGTCTCGTGCCCAGGTTCTCGCGTGTAAGTCCCTGGGTATTCCGACACTGGTCATGCACGATTACGAACACACCACAAAAACGGGTTTCATCGAGCCGGAATGGACCCTTATTCCCGAGGTGATCCCGAATGAAGTGATGAGCAAGAGAATTGACCGAGTGCTTAAGTATCCGGGCCTGAAAGAGGACGTGTATATTCCTCAGTTCCTCCCGGATGCGTCGATTCTTGACCAATTAGAACTCAATGCCAAGGACCTGATCGTGACCCTGCGTCCTCCGGCAACCGAGGCGCATTACCACAACCCGGAGAGCGAAGTGCTGTTCAACGAAACCTTACGCTTTTTGGCTGAACAGCCCCACATCCGTGTGGTTGTGCTCCCACGAAGTGGGAAGCAGAATGAACAGTTCCGGAAGGATTGGGCGCACTTGATTTTATCCGGCCTCGTGGTCATTCCGGAACAAGCTGTCGACGGGTTAAACATGATCTGGTTCTCTGACCTGGTGATTAGTGGCGGAGGCACAATGAACCGGGAAGCGGCAGCACTGGGAGTGCCAGTGTATAGTATCTTCCGCGGGAAGATAGGCGCAGTAGACAAGTATTTGTCGGAAAATGGCCGGCTCGTGCTGATTGAAAACGTTCACGAGGTTAGGACCAAGATTCACCTGACCCGCTGGAAGCGGCCAGAGCGGCCTACCAACGGCAGCGCCAAGGTTCTTCAAAGTATTGTTCGTAATGTTGTTTCAATTCTTGAGAAGAGGCAACCCAGCAACTGAACTGAGGGAAGGGAGGCCACAATCGGAACCGATAGCCAACATCAGCTGTTAACAGGGAGTCCAGACTTGGTATGCGCGGTAGTTCCGGCAGTGCGCGAGCCTACCTGTCAGGTAGCACACCAGTTCGATCCTCTGAACGACCCTCGGTGGAGCAGGTTTGTGGGCAAGCACGAACGGGCCTCGCTATTCCATTCCTCTGCCTGGCTGAAGGCGCTCAATCAAACATATGGTTACCCGGTTGTTGGTTACACGACGACTACACCCGGCGAGCAGCTGGAAAACGCCATGGTATTTTGCCGGGTTGAAAGCTGGTTGACAGGTCACCGACTGGTTTCTCTGCCATTTTCGGATCACTGCGAGCCTTTGGTTGATCGGAAAGAAGACTTGCGAGGTTTAATTGCTTCTCTGGAAGAAGAAACGCGGTGCGAGAAGTGGCGTTATATCGAAGTGCGCCCGTTAACAACGCTAGAGGTTGCCTCATCCTTGCACACGGTTACGACACGTTACAGTTTCCACGAGCTTGATCTTCAGCCTGACCTCGAAACGCTCTTTAGGAACCTGCACAAGGATTCCATTCAGAGAAAAATTCGGCGGGCGCAGCGAGAGAAGTTGTTTTATGAAGAGGGTAGAACCGAGTCGCTCCTGAATGAGTTCTACGAACTGCTCACGATGACGCGCCGGCGGCACAACCTGCCGCCTCAACCGAAGAAGTGGTTCCAGAATTTGATGGGCTGCTTTGGGGACGCGCTTAAGATTCGAATCGTGCGGAAGGATAACCGGGCATTGGCAGGAATGGTGACCGTGCGCCACAAGAATACGTTGATCTACAAGTACGGCGGTTCCGATCCTCGGTACCACAATCTTGGCAGCATGCACTTGCTTTACTGGACGTCAATAGAGGATGCGAAGACCTCCGGGCTGCAATTTTTCGATTTGGGCCGAACCGATGACGGTCAAGACGGCCTAGTCACTTTTAAGAGTCGGTGGGGTGCTAAGCAATCGCTACTAACGTACTTAAGATACGCGCCCTCGAAAGACTCGCGGCACATGTTTGATCTGGGCCCTTCTTTGAAGCCAAGGTCGTCGGCTGCGCGAACGCTTCTTACGTATCTCCCAAACAGCCTTGCCTCCCTGCTTGGTCAGGTTCTCTACAAACACGTCGGTTAATTCTCGGCAAGTTAACTTGCAACCGCAAGGTTCAGGAAGGCTCCGAATGGTGGACGGTGTAAAACTGCAGGATGTTCCATCGCGCGACGCGCAGATGTCTGTGCAGCACTTGGTGGAGCGAGCGGTACGCGGATTACCTCAGATGTTTGATTCGCGCGCGGGCATGTTCTGCTACAAGCTGAAGCAAACGGCGGGTGGCCTAGTGCAGGAGGGCATTTCGCCCAGGTACACGGCTATGACTTTGATGGGATTGCACCGACTCGAACAGAAGGGCGTGCCGTCCCCTGTCGATGTGGAACCAGTCCTCGAGCGCTTATTGGCGAATATGGATTGGGTGGACAACATCGGCGACTTGGGAGTGCTCTTGTGGCTAGTTGCGCAGGTTGCGCCCAACCGCCTGGGCGAACTCGACAGCCGATTTCAGATTTCGACCGCCCTCTCCCGGTTTGCAGATGCGCGCGGGGGCGTGACGATGCACTTAGCCTGGTTCCTGACTGGCCTCTCGTACTATTCCCAGGCTTCCGACAGTCCGGAAAAGATAAGAGATGTGGCTTGCGAGACTTATAATCTGCTCATTCAAAACCAAGGTAAGAATGGCTATTTCGGCCATATGGCCACGCACGGCAGCCTCAAGGGGAGTGTGCGAGGGTGGATTGGAAGCTTCGCCGATCAGGTATATCCGATTTATGGCTTGACCCAGTTTTTCCAGGCGTTTGGGGACAACTCGGCGCTTGGTCGAGCTCGCGAGTGCGCGCTTGCCATCTGCGAAGCTCAAGGACCCCTCGGACAATGGTGGTGGCACTACGATTCACGCCGCGGGCGCGTATTCGAAGAATATCCGGTTTTTTCCGTGCACCAACATGGCATGGGGCCGATGACGTTATTCGCCTTGAGTAAGGTCAGCGGAGCGAACTTTGCCCCCTGGATCTACAAAGGACTTGACTGGATCGATCAGCGCAACGAGCTTTCCATTAATATGGAGGACACCTCTGCGAGCGTGATCTGGCGATGCATCCGCCAGTCGGCTCTGAAGAGATTTTCGGGTGCTTTGTTAGGTGCACGCAGGAAGAGCCAAGGGCCGGACGGATTGACAGTCCTCTTTGAATGTCGACCCTACGAATTGGGTTGGTTGCTGTATGGACTGACGCATCTAGTAGATTAACCTGGGGCACCATCTTTCAGCTGTGGCGCTAGCCTACGCGATAGTTCGGTTTAATATTCTCTAATGAACGGATGAATTCCAGGACTTGGACTCGGATGGGGACTGAAAGCTTTTTCCCTGGCCCTTGTTCCAGTCCTTGTACGTAACACGTACGAGGTTAAGCCATTGAAACTGTCCATCGTCATCATTTGTTGGAACGATCTAAAGGTGATCGCTGATTGTCTGGGCTCAATCGTAGAACGAACGCGCTTCTCGGATCTTGAGATTATCGTTTCGGACAACGGATCGACAGATGGTTCGGTTGCGTTCATTCGCGAAACCTTTCCCGACGTGAAGGTCATAGAAAACCGAGAGAACCTTGGATTTGCAAGGGGAAATAACGTTGGCATTCGGGTAAGCGAAGGCGAATATGTATTAATTCTCAATCCGGACACTTACGTTCACGAAGGAGCGCTGGACCGATGGGTTGAATTCGCGGACCGCCACCCTGAAGCTGGGGCGTTCGGCTGCCGCGTTACGAATCCGGATGGTTCCTATCAGCAATCAGCTCGACCCTTTCCGACAGTTCGCGGGGAACTTCTTGCAGCACTGTATCTTCGATCACTCGCGTACATATCGGATTACTTTACCTCTGACATGTACACAGGGTGGAAAGGCGACACTGAGCGGGCTATTGACTGGCAATCCGGATGCTGCGTCATGTTTCGTGGCGCTCTGCTGAAGCAACTGGGAGGATTCGACGAGCAGTTCTTTTACCACTACGAGGAAGTCGATTTGTGCCGCCGCGTGTGGAATCTCGGACACTCGGTCCTATACACGCCTGAAGTCTCAATCACGCATCTCGGTGGACAGTCGGTTGGCCGATTCCCCGTTCCCTTTGAGCTCGAGAAGTGCCGGAACCGCTACCGATATTTCTACAAGTATTTTGGCAAGCGAGGTGTGCGGCAGTGTCGCCGCGCATTGCTTCTTTGGCTACGAGTCCGGCAGCTTGGATACGGCGTGAAGCGGTTGCTGGATGGCAGCGACGCGCTGAGTGGGCGCCTTGCGATGTATCGCACATGCTTTGCTTGGAATAAACAGATTGACCCGGTACGGTTTGTCGAAGCTGGCGTCGAACCGCCCCTGGGGAAAAAACTCGTTCCGAGCGCGTGACCCCTTAGTAGTAGATCATTCGTGCTGGAGCACAGACTTGCGATTCCTCAAAATGGAGAAGAAACCGATATGCCAACCTCTTTAGTAACTGGTGGGGCCGGCTTCATGGGCTCCCACATCGCTGAACATCTCCTCAAGCTCGGTCACTCTGTTGTCGTCTTAGATGACCTGAGCGGTGGCTTCCGCGACAATGTTCCTCCGGATGCCCAGTTCATCGAGGGTTCGATACAAGACCACGAACTGGTTGATCGTCTGTTCGTGCAGTACTCGTTCGACTATGTCTACCACCTGGCGGCTTACGCAGCGGAAGGGTTAAGCCACTTCATTAAGCGGTTTAACTACAACAACAATCTGATCGGATCGATTAACCTGATCAATGCTTCGGTGAATCACGGCGTCAAGTGCTTTGTGTTCACGTCCTCCATCGCGGTGTATGGAGCGGGCCATTCGCCGATGAATGAAGCGATGACTCCCATCCCCGAGGATTCCTATGGGATTGCCAAGCTTGCTGTGGAGCAGGAGTTGCGCGTCACTCATGAGATGTTCGGATTGGAGTATGTTATTTTCCGCCCACACAACGTTTATGGCGAAAGACAGAACATCGGTGACCGCTATCGCAATGTCGTCGGCATCTTCATGAACCAGATCCTCAAGGGCGAGCCTATGACGGTCTTCGGAGATGGCACCCAGCAGCGGGCTTTCACGCACATTAACGATCTGGCGTCAATCATTGCCGGGTGCATCGATTACCCTAAGGCAAGAAACGAACTGTTCAATGTTGGAGCCGATGTTCCATACACAGCGAACGAACTGGCGCGTGTCGTGGCCCGAGCTATGGGCGCCGACTGCAAGGTGCGGCACTTGGAACCGCGGAACGAGGTAAAAATCGCATTTTCCGACCACTCGAAGGCACAATCGGTCTTTGGAAAACGCAATGAGGTGTCTCTCGAGGAAGGAATCCGAAGCATGGCGGAATGGGTCAAGGCTCATGGAGCCCACACAAGCAGCATTTTCGAAGACATTGAGATCGCGAAGAACATGCCTAGCTCATGGGCCGAAGTAATGCAAACCGCCAGGGTGCATCGGTAGCGTACTGCCACGGACAATCCGGGCCGGCCTTACTTGGAGGCGCTCATGAGCCATTTTGAGCGAAATCCGCAACTGGGCATTACGGTAGGCCTCATTTGCGAAGAGTAGCAAACTGAGTTCGAGTCGTTGTATTAGACCAGAAGTTTTCTTTAGAAGATAAAAGAGGAGGAACGGTGGCAAAGCACCTAATTACGGGAGGAGCCGGGTTTATAGGTTCACACTTGGCAGAATTGCTGCTTGAGCGTGGCGAACAAGTTTCGGTGATCGACAACCTTTCGACTGGAAGATTTTCAAATATCGCAGCGCTCGAACGGAGCGGGCGCTTCCGGTGCTTTATCGATGACATACGCAACGAAGACTTGATTGAAGAGCTCATTCGCGACGCAGACTTTGTCTATCATCTGGCTGCTTCAGTTGGAGTACGGATGATTATCGAGCGTCCGACAGATACGATTATCAACAATATTATGGGCACCGAAATCGTCCTTAGAAATGCGTGCCGCTACAGAAAGCCGCTTCTGATTACCTCTACGTCGGAGGTTTATGGCAAGAGTGAGCAGCCGACATTCCGGGAAGATGATGACCGCGTCATGGGGCCCACCTCCAAGTCGCGATGGGGATACGCCGAATCGAAAGCCATAGATGAGTTTCTGGCACTCGCTTACTTTTCCGAGAAGCATTTGCCTGTGGTCGTTGTAAGGCTTTTTAATACAGTCGGGCCACGTCAAACAGGTCGCTACGGTATGGTTATCCCTACCTTCGTGCGTCAGGCGATCCTTGACGAACCCATTGGCGTCTTCGGCGATGGGTCGCAAACTCGATGCTTTGCCCATGTTCTGGATGTGGTACCGGTCCTGGCAGAGTTGGTGAAGCGACCGGACGCCTATGGGTCGGTTATCAATGTGGGGTCACAAGAAGAGATCTCGATCAAAACCCTTGCGGAACGTGTCATCGCAATGACCAACTCCAACTCAAACATCCGCCTGATACCATATGCTCAAGCGTATCCCCCAGGTTTCGAGGACATGGAGAGGAGAATGCCAGACCTTACGCGCCTTCGTGCCCTTACTGGCTACAGTCCCAATTACCGACTTAATCAAATCCTTGAAGATGTCGTAGCTGATGTCCGCGAGCAACTGGAGTCACCGGATCCTTCGGTGCGATCGACGATTTGACGCGTATTCGGCTAGTGGAAATGTGATGTCATAGGGGAAACTTATCTTGTCCGCCAGTCAGAACACCCTCGTCTCCGTCGTAATCCTTAATTACAATAACAAGGATTTCCTGCGAGCGTGTATCACCAGCGCCTTGGAGCTCGATTGGCCGGAGCTTGAGATCATCGTCGTGGATAATGCTTCGTCCGACGGATCGCCGGACATGGTCGAAGCGGAGTTCGGAGAAAGGACTCGCCTGATCCGTCGCGAACACAATTCTCCGACAGCAGGACGCAATCAGGGCTTCAACGCTGCAAGAGGAGCGTACATTCTTTCGCTGGACAACGACATTGTTCTGCCAGATAAAACCGTTGTCCGCAAGGCCGTCTCCATATTTGAGCGACTCCCGAAAGTGGCACTCCTGGCTTTCAAGATCGGCACTGTCGAGAACCCAGATGTGCCCCTTCCAGAACATTGGTGGCACCCACTCCCTATAGAGGAGGGAAAGAATCGCTATTTTTTCACTGATTTTTTCAGCGAAGGCGCCGTTTTTTTTCGGACTGTATCTCTCAGGGCCACAGGGGGATATGACGAAGAATTCTTTCAATACTTCGAAGGCAACGATCTCTCGTTTCGGCTGATACGCGACGGGTACGACTTGCTCTTTTCTCCGGACCTTGCGTGCGGAGAACTCCGCATCCGGGGATTTTTCCATCAAGCGCGAACGCGAATTAACTACCTTGCTTTGCGGAACAAGATATGGATTGTTTGGAAGCATTATCCGTTTTGGAAAGGTACCTGGTACTTGCTGGGACGCCTGGGAATAGCGGCGTTCCGTTCTTGCCGCTACGGTTGGAGCGACTTGTTTCTAAGAGCTCTTAAGGAAGGTATTTTTGCTCCTTCCAGAATCAGGTCCCAGCGACGGCTGCTCGGTGCGGATGCCTGGCGAAGAATTGACGAGATTCACCATGGACAGTACGGTGAAGGCCTTACCCCTCTGGGTTAAGCCTGTGTCTGGCGAACCTGCAAATATCCGGTCTGTTCGTAATGATCCGGTTCATTGATATCGCGAGGTCTGCTAGGTGATGACACCTCGGTCTACCCAAAGATCATTTCTCGCAAAAGGACAAGTAGGCAAAATACTGATAGCTCTTGATTTAAACTATCCAAGAGAGGGGATCCCAGACACCTTCGAGAAACTTCCTCAAATAAGTGGCAATCATTTCTCAAGAAAGCCGCTTCAACCAACCATAGCACTACGCACTTCGGGCTCCGATTGAGAAGGGATCAGATACGAGTAGATTGCGGGACTGCCGCGTGCAATCGGCGATGTGATCGACTTGGTCATCCATTAACAATGTTAAAAACCATTTCTCGAGAGTCATCGTTAAGTAAATGTGAGATCTCTCCGTCTATTTATCGGAGTAGCGTTGCCCGAACCGTGGAAGCAGTCGAGGCATTGCGGAAAGTTTGGAAAGCAACGACTTCGCGCATCGACGCTGACATCGATTTCTTCCTCGAGTTCATGAGAGCCCATAGTGATTTCGTCTTGCGCCCCCACGTGGTCGTATTGAGCAAGGAGTCGCTGGTCGTCGCAATCCTGCCAGGCAGGCTAGAGCGCCAATCTCTGAAAGTTCGTGTGGGATACAAGGAGATCGCACTACCCACAGAGTACTGCCAAATTACTTTTGTCGGCCAGTTATTAGGAGAAGATAGCAAAGAAGCTATAACAGAAGTGATGAAATCAATTCAAGCCTCTTTGCGGCAGAAGGAAGCAGATGTCGTATTTTTTCACCAAGTGGATTCTCAAGAATCGTTACTTGACACGGTCGAGAAGGTTGGAGGGGTTCTCACAAGAGACTATTTCAAAGAATCCGAAGAAAACTGGAGAACCAAAATACCGGGCACGTACGAAGCCTTTCTCAAATGCCGGTCAAGCAACACTCGATACAATATAAGACGTTATTCAAAGCGGCTCTTGGAGGCTTTTCCCGGGAAGGTGCAACACAAAGTTTTTCGAGATACTAGCGATATACAGCTTATTCTTAGAGACTGCGAAACGGTTGCGGCCAAGAGCTACCATCGTGGTCTGGGTGTCGGCTTTGTTGATAATGAGGCGACGCGCCAGTTCTTTCTTCAGGCGGCCATCCAGGGTTGGCTTAGATCCTACGTTCTGTACGTTGATGGTCGCGCCACGGCCTTTTGGAACGGTCTTTTGTATCGAAGGACCCTGTTAATTTGGAACACTGCTTTCGACGCGGAACTCTCTGAATTGCGGCCGGGGCTTTACCTGCTTCAGCGCCTAGTCGAAGACTTATGTGCTGATGGAGGCGTTCGCGAATTAGATTTCGGCACGGGCTCGGCCCAGTATAAACGAGATATGTGCGACAGCTCTAGATTGAGTGTTTCCAAGCTCCTTTTCGCGCCCACACTCAAAGGAGTTTGCGTCAACGCTCTAAGATCGCCCCCTCTGGCTTTCTCACAAGCAGCAAAGTGGATTCTGACGCGGTCTGGTCTCTTTGAGAAGGCCAGAAAACGATGGCGGTCCCGACTCGCGGCAACCGCGTCCGTCGAAGCCTCACAGAAAGTAATCCCGGTGGCTGGAGGCCGGAACGATGGCTGAAAACCTCATCCGATTAGCTCTCACAGGAAATAGGCTGGACGGTAGGACAGGTTTTTGACTGTCCTAAACCTGGCCTCTGCCAGTGTTGCCTAGCCCGCGGGTGGTTGTTATTGTGAAGTGACGGCTAGTTCCGCGGAGGTAAAAAATTGTCGCGACGCATGGGTTTTATCCTTTCTTTTATTACGGCTGCGATGGCGATGTTAATTGGTTTTTCCTTGCCGGCAGCTGCTCAGTCAGGGAGAACATTTTATATTGACTATGTCGGCGGGTCGAACGCGAATCCCGGTACAGAAGCATCTCCATGGAAGACGCATCCCTACATGCAGACCGGGGCATCATGTACCGGGACGGGTAGTGCCCCATCGTACTCACACCAAGCAGGGGATCAGTTCATCTTCAAGGGTGGCGTAACCTGGCCCGCTGCCTGCTTTCAGCTGTCGATTTCAAACGGCGGATCGTCCAATGCAGTGCGAGACTACTACGGTGCGGATATTGCATGGTATACAGGAGGGTCCTTCACTCGACCTGTTTTCGATATGGCAAACACGACGCCCACGGGCAATTCCTTCATCAAAATCAGAGCGGATAACATCACCTTTGATAATCTCGAATTGAAGCGGATGAAGATCCTCTCGGGCGTCGGCGAGTGCTCAGACGCTAATTTTGATATGTTTCAGGTCAGTAACATCACAGTGCAAAAGAGCTACATCCACGATTGGACCATAACTTCGGACGCAGCCAATTCGACCACCCACGGGACGGGGAGTATCTGCCAAAATAGAAGTCCTCTGGGAAACATCATCGCCCTTAATGATGAACTTAGCGATGCAGCGACCACCAACCCGGTTCCCTTTGGGGCGTGCTTCCGTAACTTAAGTGAAGTGGCGAACAGCGAATGTCACGACACGGCGGAGGGAATAGTCGGTCACGGCGCCATACATGACAGCGAATTTTACAATATAAATGGCACCGCGCAGGCGGCTCTTGACCCCTTGCTCCACACTAACGTCATCGAAGCTAGTGCCATATCCACGGGAGATGGACCTATTTACAACAACTTCATCCACGATACAAATGCCGGTGTTACGATTTTCGACTGTAATCAGGCGAATATCTATAACAATGTGATGTGGAACAACGCAAATTTTGCCATCATGCTGGACTCTAATTGCCCGGGAGCGACATCTGGAACCGTCGCTAATATATATAATAATACTGTAGACTGTTCAGCGACTACCGCCTGCTTTCGTGTGATGGCGCGCAGTAATGGTACCCCTAGCGTGTTGAATCTTCAGAACAATTACTGGATAGCTAATGGCAACCCGGTCTGTTATAACGCTCCGGGAAATGGATGCGGGGGCGTCGCTGGCGGTAACCAAGCCAATAACATCACCGCGAGTGCTTCAACCGCCGCATCACAGGGATACACGGCTTCAAATAGGTACCAGCCGATGTCCGCGGCGAGTGCTACCGTCAAGGCCGCCCTGAATCTTTCAGGCCTTTGTTCAGGCGCACTAAGTTCGCTCTGCAGTGATATCTTGCATGGCTCGCGGTTATCACCATGGGATGTAGGCGCCTACCAGTTCGGCACGCAATCGCCATCAGCAAAGCCGAATGCACCCAGCAATCTCGCTGCAACCGTGCAATAGTATCCTTTCAACTTCAAGGCCGCTGTCCTAGAAAGCTCTCTACGGACAATACGCCTATAATCATCTGTGCCTCCATGTCGTGGAAAGTAACCCGACGGTTCCTAAAGGTCAGTCGGCAACTTGGTCGAGTTTTGCGAACCGAGGGGCTGATTGCCGTAGTCCGCAAAGCTCACGATCGCATAAACAGATCGAGGCTCGCGGACCCGTTTGACCGCGAATATGGTGTGGACACCGGCCGTGTGGTTAGTCTTTTTGATCTGGACATTCAGAGTCGCAATGAATCGGTCGGTGTTCGCTACCAGCCTTCGCCGGTTCAGGTCTGCGAGGAGCTGTTTGCATCATTGCCTATTCGTTATGAGGACTTCACGTTCATCGACCTGGGGGCGGGAAAAGGCCGCGTATTGCTGCTCGCCTCACGGTTCCCGTTCAAGCGGATCATTGGTGTCGAGTTTGCGAGGAAACTCGTGGAAACGGCTCGTTCGAACATCGAGCGATTCGGCTGCAGGGCAGAAGTGGTGCACTCGGACGCAGCGGAATATCGATTTCCTTCTGACAATTTGGTCATTTACCTGTACAATCCATTCGGACTCCAGGTTCTCCACCCTATTCTCATTTCTCTCCGGGAAATCAGTAATACCCGCGAGGTATACCTCCTCTATCTGAACCCAAAAAATGGTTCTAGCATAGAAGAATTCGCACGCGAGATATACACTGTTTCCGGTGCCAAGGTCTACCGTGTTGGACAGCCCGTGGCGTCGGGTAATGCGGTCCAAATAAATTCCGGTGGTGTTTCGAAATTGAAATGACGGCGGCCAGCGCTACGGGCAGACTTGAATGAGATACGTGTCTCACCTGCTTGTATTCGCGTATCAAGCGTCGATTCGGGTGCGAGGCAAGATTTTCTCGCTCCTTATTTCCGGCGCATTTGCCCGTTTTGGTCGGAACACGGTTCTGATGTCCCCGCTCCGTCTTAGTGGCGAGGAGCGGATCGCGATTGGCGATTTTGTGTTCTTTGGACCTGACTCCTGGCTTCAGACCATACCCGATGGGGACAACAAGTCCGTGGCGATATCGATCGGCAGTCGTAGTAGTGCCTCAGGCGCGTGTGTCATTTCTGCCGTGCGGAGCGTCACCCTAGAGGAGAGTGTCCTGCTGGCGCGAAACGTGTACATCTCCGACCATATTCACCGGTATGCGGATACCGACGTGCCCGTGATGGCTCAAGGCGTCGACAAAATTCAACCTGTCCTCATCAAACGCGGGGCTTGGCTGGGTCAGAACGTAGTGGTGTGCCCTGGAGTTACTATTGGCCAGGGGGCGGTCATTGGTGCTAATTCCGTTGTCGTTAAGGATGTCCCAGATTTTTCTGTCGCGGTGGGTGCGCCAGCGCGCGTCGTGAAGGCGATACGCTCTCCGGAATCCAAGATAGCTAGAAACTGTTGCATAACTCAGGACAAGCCTCTGAAATGACTATGGTTGAGTTTGGTGAAATGAGGGATAAGCAGAGTCAGCAGCGCCGAAGGAGGGCCGATGGCGCGATCCGGTC
>Ga0306920_100004263_pt1 | contig 18340 bp, 16 predicted proteins | sample flu12Cox44000170_FD_204666 | JGI IMG/M metagenome (GOLD analysis project Ga0306920, IMG submission 204666) | Lab enrichment of tropical soil microbial communities from Luquillo Experimental Forest, Puerto Rico - flux4day.12C.oxic.44.000.170 (v2)... | ecosystem: Environmental > Terrestrial >... | reverse complement strand
GGCGGATTCGGGCTGACAAACGCTTATGCTATAGTTTGACGCCGCTCGGTCGGAGGGGAAGTTGGTGCGATTTATGGAAAAGCTTCGAAGCGTTGCCAGTCAAATCCTGATTCCGGTGCTTGGAGTGTTTCTTGTTGCGCTGTCGCCTGCGCAAGAAGACCCGCGTAAGCGGCCCACGGAGGTGCCGGCAACCGTGATTGCGCATTTGCCGCTGCCCCAGGCAACGGGAAACCAAATGTTGCTGCAAAGGCAGGACGGAAGGAGCTTCCTTTACGTGCAGCAGGCTTCCAAGCAAGGCTTCATGATCGTGGATGTCACCAAGCCCGAGATGCCGAACCTGCTCCACCGAACGGCGGAGGCGAGCCAAGTCACCTCGGGAACCCTCGAGATGATCAGCCCGGATGTTGCCATCGCCGCCGCACCGGATAAGAAACCCACCACCATCACCAGCAGCAGCCGTCCCACGGATACGGTGCGCGTGCTGGATGTGAGCGACCCGCACAATCCGAAGACCCTTGAGGAGTTTAATGGGGTCACCAGTGTTCTTCCTGATGGCGGGCACGGCTTAATTTTTCTAACCAACAACGAGGGGTTGTGGATCCTGCGCTACAGCCGGCCATCCTTCATGGAGCCCGCCAAGAACAAACCTCCGTGCAACTCCGAATCGGAGATCCAGGCCATGCCCCCGGATTGCGGCTAGGTCCATGGGCTAGCTATAGCTGAGCTAGTTGGGGACCGGGTGCACCGTACACTGCTTGGCAACGGTCCTGATGGAGGTGATCCGTAGTGTCACCGGGGATGGAGAACCCAGCCTTGACAAGGCGTCGGAGCTTGTGCTCAGTGAAGGCGACTCCGTCCCAGTTACTTCCACTCGTTGTCCCAGATAAGGGCCAAGCTTTATTTTGCCGGTGGCCTGCAGTACCCAAGTGCCGGCCGGGTTCTGCTTCTCGAGTATGTAATCGCCGGTACGTCGGCTGACGCAGCCCTGGAGAGTTACCTCATCCTTATCCTTGGAACCTTTCGAATTTTGCTGGCTGGGGGCGTTGGGATTGCGATCTTGTGCCAGGAGAAAACTGGCCGAAAGCAGCACAGCAAGCCACAGTTGTCTCATAGTGGTTGCTCCTAACAGAAAAGATGGCAGCGCCGTTGTCCCGGTTGCAGGTAATTTCGGGCGGTGAGGAGCCTACTTTACATGAGTTTCCTGGTAGTGAAGTTCCTTCCATTGCCCGGCGCGCTTAACCCAGATTTCAGTGATATACACGCGTGAGTAGCGCACCTGTGCCGTGGGCGGGAACTGCATGGTGACCTCGTAGATGACCATGGCGGCATCCGCGCCTAGCGGGGTGACGCCAAAGCCCGACAGCGTGTAGTTGTAGATATTCTCGGCAGCCAGTTCGTTCAAGGATTGGATCTTATTGCGCTCGCCTCTGCCGTCAACTTCGACTCCCTGATAGTCATCAGCCAGCAGCTCGGCGTACGCCTTCCTGTCCTTGTTCTTCAAGGCCTCCCATTCGGCCTTTATCTTTGCTTCCAGCAGGTCCTTCAGGGCGGTATCGGCAGAGGCATTGCTGGACTGCCGAGTTTCACCCGCCTTCGACGTCACCGCAGGCTGTTGCGCAAGGGCAACGGCCGTGACCACTGCAAGGCAAAATAGGACGAAGTAATAGCGCATGGTCCTTATCCTGAGAGATTCACCGTAGCTCATCCGAGCAACTGATCCAAGGCTTGGGCCACCTGCCCGGCGGTGAATGGCTTACTGACTAACAAAACTTTGCGAGTGTTGCGAGTGCGAAGGCTGGCGTTAGCCGCCTCTGGCGTGTCGCTGATAATGACGACGGGAAGCTCAGCATGGTTCCGATGGTCACGCAAAATGTCGAAAAGCCCTTCGCTCATGTCGAAGGTGGAACAGTCGAGCACGAGAGCATCCACGTGCTGTTCCTCAACCAGCTCACTGATCGCGGCGGTGTAGCCTGATGCGACAACCTCGTGGCCGAGGTCGCGCAGCGCAAACGTCAGCAGCTCGGCAATCTCCGGCGTGTCGTCGATGAGCAGGATGCGGGACAACCGTGCCTACTTCGTGCCGCTTCCAGTGTCAGGCAGACGCTTTTTTTTGCCTTCGCACGGCTCCAGGTCCATGACCCACACTCGGCCGCCGGCGGTGTAGTAAGCGCGCTGATCGTTTTCGACCGTCGCGCCCCAGGCCTCCAGCGTCCGCATGGCGAACGTATAGCCCTCGAAGTTTTCACGAGTGTGTTCCAGCACTTCGTTGGTGTGCCAGTTGTCAGTGAGGATGCCGTCCCCTGCATGTACGCGCAGCACGGTATAGTAGCGGTCGAACGCCGCTTCCGGACGCACATCGCGGCTCGCACCGCGCTTCTTGCCTTCGCTGACGATATAGCTTTCCTGTGCTTTGGGAGCCGGAGTTGCAGCTTTTGTGTTCATACCGTTTCCGCCACGACCGCAGCCGCTTCGGCAGCCGCCATGTCAGCCACATTCTTCATTTCCGCGGCCCGAACCAAAGCTTCGGGCAGCTCGATTCCCATCATCCGCCATTGCTCGTTGGCGAATCTCTGCAGCGTGGCGACGTGCTCGGCGTGGAGGTGGCCAAAGCGTCCCTGCAGTTTCAAATATTCGCCTACCGGTCGCATGCTCTGCGGCCGGAAGCTGTAATTAAACGCGCGCTTCTCCGGGTCCCACTCCCAGATCGGGTAGAGCCCGCATTCCACGACGAGACGGCCCAGATCGATCGAGCGCGGTGTCTCGTATACGAAGCCCTTCTGGCAAGGTGTGTAGACCATCAGGTACGCAGCACCCTTGTGATTGAGTCCCTTGCGTACCTTGTTCATCAAGTCAATCGGGTATCCCACGCTGGCCGTCGCCACGTAGCAATGGGGATGGCCGGCGGCCATCATGCGGGCGAGGTCCTTGGGAAACAGCTTCTTTGCCTCCGGAATCTTTGGGCCGGGCGGAGAAAACGTCGTCATGCCGCCGTAAGGCGTGCGCGAGGAGGCCTGAATGCCAGTGTTGGCGTACTGCTCGTTGTCGTAGCAGATGATCAGGCAGTCGTGGTTCCGATAGAGCGCGCCGGAAATCGAGGCGAGGCCGATGTCAGAGGCGCTGCCGTCGCCCGCCTCGCAGATGATGTTTGGAAAAGCGCCCTTCCACTTGCCCTTGCGGATCAAGGCTTCATAGGCCGCCGCGACCCCCGCCGTGAAGCTGCCGGCACTGCCGATCTGGGTGTGTGCCCAGGGCACATTGTAGGGCGTACACATATACGAACTGTTGGCGACATACATGCAGCCCGTCGGTCCGACGAGAATGGTGTTGTCGCCCGCCGCCTTGCTCGTCATCCGGTACTGAATCGAAGGCCCGCACCCGGCGCAGGTGCGGTGACCAGGAACAAAGGGCTCGCTCGCTGGTAGATCAGGGTTGTAGAAACGCGCCCCCTGGTTCGGGCTATCGAGAATCGGCAGCACCTGCCGCTCAATTTCTATTGCTGCCATGTCTGCTCCTCCTGCTGGCCGGGCCTAAGACCCCTGCCTGATCACGTTTGAACTTGCCAATCCTTTTCTGGCGATGACGGTGCCCGGTTACTCCTCAAAGCCGACCCAGTGAGTGCGCTTTTCGATTTTCCCGCGTTTCTGCGCATCCGTCATCTTCTGCGTCATCCAATAGAATTCCTTCAGAACGATCGCCTCGCCGCCCATGCCGGCCATAAACGACATGACCAGCGGGCGCTGCGGACTCTCGTAGAGCGCCGCACACGCTTCGGCATAGAGCGAGCCGCCGCTGCTCACGCTGCCCAGTCCCATGTTGGTCTCAATCACGCCCACCACTTTGAACTTTCTGAGGACTTCCTTCACGCGATCGGTGGGGTAGGGCCGGATGGTCCGCAGTCTGACCAAACCGACCTTGGCGCCGTGTTCACGCATGTGCTGAATCGCAAAACGCGCCGTTACCGCATGACCACCCTGCATGAAGAAGACCACTTCAGCGTCATCGGTCATGAACTCTTCGACCCAGGGATCGTACCGGCGGCCGAAGATCCGCGCGAACTCGTCATGGACCTCCTCGATCACGGTCATGGATTCTTCCATAGCGCGGGCACGCTCCAGTTGAAGCGGCGGCCCCTGCTCGGGCATGATCTGTGGGCCGTGCGAGACCGGATGCCGCGGATCGAGCGGATAGGGATGCTTGTACGGCGGCAGGAACTCCTTTACCTGCCCGGGATCGGGCAGTTCGACATCGGTGGTGATGTGCGAGACGAAGAAACCATCCTGGCAGACCATCTGCGGCAGAAGCACACGCGAGTCTTCGCCGATGCGATAGGCCATCAGGTGATTGTCGAACGCTTCCTGCGCGTCACAGGACCAGCCCATTAACCATCCCATATCGCGCGTGGACAGGGCATCGGTATGCTCGGACCCGAAATCACCGGGGGGATCGAGTGTGCGATCGGCGATCATCATCTGGACCGGCATGCGGCTGCCCGAGATGGGAGAATAAAGCTCGTACGCAAACTGCACGCCCACACCGGAGCTGCCGGTGAAGACGCGCGCCCCGCTCGACGACGCGCCGTGCGCGATGCTCAACTGCGAGTGCTCGCTGTCGGCCACAATGTACTCGGCGTCCAACTCCCCATTCGCCACCATCTGCGCCAGCGCCATCATGGTCGCTGTGTAAGGCCGGATCGGGTAGGCAGTGATTACGTCCACATCCGCATACTTGGCGGCCTGCGCCGCCGCCACGCAGCCATTAATCCGCACCGTCTTCTTCTTTGTTGCGGTAGCCGTTGCCATGGTTAACTCCGTGCCGTTCTAAATGTTCTTCGCCGCCCGCTCCGCCAGATGCCGCAGCTCTTCTCCCTGCCGTCCATGCAGCCCAGGCGTGATTGCGAACGCCGTGTCCATGCGTGTTACCCCTGTGTCGAAATCGAGTTCGGGCACACCCTCAAGGCAGCCGGTCGGACACTCCTCGATGCACACGCGGCAACCTTTGCAGTAGTTGACTAGGATCTTGTACAGCCCGTTGGAACGCTCGGAACGAACGATGCACGGCTCAGGACAGACCAGATAACAGTTGTCGCAAGCGTTGCAAGTGCCGCAACTGAAACAGCGGCAAGCCTCCTCAACCGCCTGCTCCTCTGACAACGACTGAATGACTTCCTCTTGCGTTTTGCGCCGGCTTGCGGGCGGCAGTAATGCCTGCTGGACCCGCGGGAAATGCGGGAAGTAAGTCATGTTCATGCGGTTCAAGTCAACCAGGACGTCTACCGGACGGTTGCGCGGCTCGAGCTGCTCGCCTCGCAGCACTTTGTCCAGATTGAAGGCAACGCACTTTCCGTCGCCGACGGCATTCACCACCATCAGCTGTTGGCCTGAACCTAACTGCACGATATCGCCGGCAGCAAAGAAATTGCTGCTACCGAGCCGTCCGAAAGCGTCAATCTTGATGGTGCCGCGCTCGGTCTTGAATTCGTCCGGCAGCCAGCCGAGCGACGCGTGTTGCCCCACGGCGATGATCACGTTGTCCACGGCGAAACGCTCAGGAGGAACTTCCCTATTGATAAGGATAGGAGAGGCATTGATGGCGCCGGAGAAGTGTGCGGGATAAAGTTCGAGGACCTCGACCTTGCCGTTGCCGAGCACGGCGGTCATGGCCCGTCCGTGCAGCAACTCCACGCCTTCCTCAAGCATGTCGTGCAAATCTTCCGGCACGGCCGGCATTTCCTGAGGGTTAGCCTCCACCGTGATCATGGTGACTTCGAGGGCGCCTTGCCGCAGCGCTTCGCGGGCGCAATCAATCGCGGTGTTTCCTCCGCCGATGACGGCGACGCGAGGGCCAAGCTTCACCTTCGACGTCCCCATGCCGATGTCGCGCAGGAACGGAAGCCCGAAGAGCACGCCCGCTTTATCTTCGCCCTCAGCCCGCGCGCTATTCGGTTCGGTCAGGCCGACGGCGAGCACGCATGCATCGTAGTTCTTCTTCAAGTCGTCCCAGGTGACGTCCTTGCCCACCTCGACGTTGGTCTTGACCGTCACCCCGAGCTCGACCAGGCGCTCGAGCTCGCGATCCAGAACGTGCTGCGGGAGCACCCAGTCCGGAATGCCGCCGCGATTGAGTCCACCTGCCTTCGGCGACTTCTCGAGAATGGTCACCTGGTAGCCCAGCCGGGCAAGCTGGTAGGCGGCGCTGTGACCGGCGGGCCCTGATCCGACGACGACGACTTTCTTGCCATTTGGCGGCCCGGGCTTCACCACGTCGCGTGTCAAAGCCTGCCCCAGATCTCCGAGAAACCGTTCGACCGCCCGGATCGAGATGGCCTGATCGTACTGTCCACGGTTGCAGGCCTGTTCGCACGGGTGATAGCAAACACGCCCGGTCACCGACGGGAACGGCATGTCTTCCTTGATCAGCGCATAGGCATCGAGATACTTGCCGCGTTTCACCAGGTCGAGATAGCCCTGGATTTTTTCGTTAGTCCCGCAAGCGTTGTTGCAGGGCGGCATCTTGTCGCGGTAAACCGGTCGAATCGCACGCCAGTTGCCGGTGGGGAACAAGTCCTGGCCTTTTTCCTGCGAGGGCGCTGGAGTAATGCCGGCAAAAGTGATCTTAAGGCGGTCAGGAATGCGTGTGCCTTTGGTTGACATGGGGTCCTTTCCTAAACGGCCACCGGGTTCAGGGCCATGATGCGCAACTCGTCAAAAGCCGCCTGGAATGCATGTTTGTTGGCAATCATCGGCTCAATGGTTTCGCGCTTCACTATGCCCGTCGTCTTGACCACCGCAGCAATGAGCGGAGCCGCGATATCCGGCGCGATCGCTTTGCTGCGCTCGGCCGCGCCTTCGGTTGAAAGCCGGTCAAGACCTAGCTCGCCAAGCCGGTAGTAAAGCCACTTGTGGTCCGCCAGCTTAGCGGCATCAACGCAGACCAGTTGCGCCAGCCGCTCGGGCCCAGGCACGAAACGAATCATGTATTCCGGGGTGTAATGCGTATTGATCACGAGAATTCCGCCCGGCGGCATGCCCAGCAGGTAATCCCATCCCTTGACCATCGTTTCTTCGACCAGTACGACGATGTTGGGGTGCTCATTTTCATAGGTGAGCGCGTTCTCGATTACGCTGTCACTCACGCGGCAGTACTTGCGGGTCGGGGCATTGGTGCGATCGGGGTTGTCGACGTAGTTCTCCATCGCCTGCGCGAACTTGCCCTCGAGCCGGGCGGAGGCGGAGACGGAATTGACGATGTCGCGCCCCTCCTTGTCCATAATGATGCCGCGCGTCCAAACGGTGAGTTCGGTGTAACTCATGATCCACCCTCTTCCTTCGTTGGCGATGTGCCCGGACCGAAATCGCCGGCGCGATTGACTAACTCTTCTGCTCTTTGTGCTTGCCTGGGATTACCCCGGTCGGACTCTAGGACCGCCAGGAAATCGCTGCGCTCGACCGCAAACGGCGTGCGAGCCCGGTCCCGAAATTCCACAATCGCCAACAGCGCCGCCTTCTTGCACAGGCTTTCGATATCGGCGCCCGTGAAGTCATCCATCCTGTCGGCGAACTCGGCAAAATCCACATCGGGAGCCAGCGGCACCAAACGGCAACAAAGCCGCATGATTTCCTCACGCTCGGCAGCGTCGGGTTTGGCGAACGGGAGTATATAGTCGAAGCGCCCGCTTCGTAACAACGCCGGCTCGATTCGCTCGGGACGATTGGTCGCTGCCAGCAGGATCACTCCTTTGACGTCACGCAAGTTGTCAATCTCTCGCAGCAGTTGGCTGAGGATCCTATGGTACACGTCAGCGCCGAACTCATCGCCGGCAAACCTTGGGGCCACGGCGTCAATCGTGTCAAAAAACAGGATGCAGGGGGCGGTCCGTCGCGCCTTTTTAAAAACCTCGCGCAGCGCCCTTTCCGACTCTCCCAGCCATTTCGAGTAGAGTTGGGGTCCGTCAACGGCGATGAGCGAGACCTGCTTCTCACCTGCCAGCGCCCGCGCCATGGCGGTCTTTCCCGTGCCCGACGGTCCCACCAGCAAAATGCCTCGCGGCGGCGCCAGCCCGACCTGCTCGTAGAGCTCATCGTGCATGTGAGAGTGTTCGATGACGAGGTCGAGCAACCGCTTCACCGGCTCGAGCCCGCCGAGGGAGGCAAAAGTCGAAGCACTCCTCTCGACATAAAACTCGCGCGTCGCGCTGGGCTCGACTTCCCTCAGCCCGGCGAGAAAGTCCTCGCGCGTAACCTCTAACGTTCCCAGCTCAGCGGAACCGGCAGAGTCAGCCGCGATCAGAGAAACCGACAGGAACCTGCGCAATGCGATCATTCCCACTTCCTGAGTGAGCGCCTCGAGGTCGGCGCCCACGAAACCATGGGAATGTTCAGCGATCTCCTCGAGGTCAACCTCGGGTGCCAGCGGCATGGCGCGGGTGTGGATGCGCAGAATTTCCAGCCGCGCCTGCGTGTTGGGAACGCCGATTTCGATTTCACGATCGAAACGCCCCGGACGTCGCAGAGCCGGATCCAGCACCTCGGGGATGTTGGTGGCGCCGATGACGATGACCTGTCCGCGTGCAACAAAGCCGTCCATCAGGCTGAGCAGCTGCGCCACGACGCGCTTTTCGACTTCCCCGGCCACTTCGGTGCGCTTGGGCGCCACGGCGTCGATCTCGTCGATGAACAGGATCGCCGGGGCATGGCGTGCCGCCTCCTCAAACACCTCGCGCAGCTTGGCCTCGCTCTCCCCGTAGAACTTCCGCATGATCTCAGGGCCGTTGAGGTGGGTGAAGTGCACCCGGCTTTCCGCCGCTACCGCGCGCGCCAGCAGGGTCTTGCCCGTGCCGGGAGGACCGTACAACAGCAGGCCCTTGGGTGGCAGAATTCCCAGCCGCTCGAAGATGCGCGAGTACTTCAGCGGCAGCTCGACAATTTCGCGCACTCGCGCCACTTCGCGCTCCAGGCCTCCGATGTCCTCGTAAGACACCGCCGGAGCCCGGGCAGCCGTCTGCTCGCCTTCTACGATCCGGATGTCGGTGCGTTTCGCGATCACGACGGGTCCGGAAGGGATCGTCCGCACAACTTGGAAGTTCACCGCCTTGGCAAAGGTCGGCACACGCACCACGCAGCCCGCGATGACCGGCACGCCCACCAGGTCCTCCAGCATCCGGTCCGGTGCAATGGTCGCTGGCGCAGCCCCCACCCACAGCGGCGTAAGGCGGACGGCCACTGCCTGATCATGTTCGGTACGCGCTACCGTGACCTGCTCTTCCAACCCCGCGCCACAATTGCTGCGGCAGGTGCCGTCGATCTGGATCATGCCCTCGTATCCCTCGTCGGAAGGCTCGGCGCGCCCAAGCCCCATCGCGCTGCCTGTGATCCTCAACACATCACCCGGTTGTCCGCCGATTCGTCCGAGGTCGCTCGGCGCCAGGCGCGCGATCGCGTGGCCGATGTCCTCGACGCGCGCCTCCGCAACCCGCAGGGTGAGAGTGGCCACGAGCGGCGTTGGCCTGAGGTTCGTCATGGCGTGGCCTGCTGCGTCCCCCTGAAGTGCTTGGCCCGTCGGCGATGGGTTCGCGACAGACCTTGTCGAGTCACCCGCGTGGTTGGTTTCGCCAGTTGCTGGAGCACGATCTCTTCAATGTCCTCGATGTGGCGGCGCATAGCAGACTGTGCGGCCGCGGCATCCCCAAGCTTGATGGCCTTTAAGATCCTTCGATGACCGGCAAGCGATTTCTCCTGACGTCCGGTCAGTTGCAAAGACCGTTCACGGGTGTCCCGCAGCAGCCCCATGAGTATGTCGATCACCTTCAGCACGACGCTGTTGCCGGAGGCCACGGCAACGCTATAGTGGAATTCGGCATCTTCGGCGATGGCGAGTTCGCCCCGCGACACTTTCGATTCCTGCCTCTGCAAAATCTCTTCCATCTCCGAAACTTCTTCCGGCGACGCATGCGTGGCCGCTCTTGCTGCCAACGGCGGCTCCAGCATTTTGCGGAAGTCCAGAAGCTCGGCCACCAGCTCCCTCCGTCGCTTCAGCGCATTGGCCAACGAATTGATACTTGATTCGGCGGATGCTTCCCGGACAATGGTTCCGGCGCCCTGCCGGGGTTCAACCATGCCCATTAGTTCGAGACCGCGAATCGCGTCCCGAATGGAACTGCGGCTCACCTGAAGCAATTCCGCCAGTTCGCGCTCCGAAGGCAATTTGTCACCGGGTTTCAGCTTTTCTAGAATAAAACGCTGTAGCTGCTTGGCGACTCCCTCGTAAACTTTGGTTCGGCGAACTGCCTCGAAGTTGGAATTGATTCCTGTTGGCATGATAAATGGTCTGACAAGTGGACCACCAGAGCAAGTCTACGCCCTTGCCTTGCCGCAGGCAACGATTTTTGTGGCAGTTTGCTTGAGAAAGTCCTTGGCCGCAATCTCGGATTGAGCTACTCGCGAAATGGATGGCGGACGGGTAGCAGCCTTCGAGAGGATAAAACTGCAAAGCGTTGGTTCATACCTGAAATTTGTGGTTTCAAGCAAGGCGAGAGATCGGACGGCTCGCGACTGCTGTTAACGATCCTGGTCAGATCCTTAGCTGGCGGAGAACACGGATCACGATCCTACCTGCGTTGCTCTCCGCAGGTGCTGCAATTTGAAGCAGTTATCTAGGGGCCGGGCAACCAGAGGCAGCAACTGCCCCCTTCTAGGACGGTCTCCTGAGGTTGCGGCATGGGGGAGGAAATCGACCGACATGCCTATCGCTTGCAAAAACGGTTGACTTTGACCCCCACGAATTCGGCGCCCAACATCCCATCACAAATGAATTTTGGAGACAGGGTGCAACTACAGCAGCAGATCGCCTTAGGGTAAGCTCCTGCCCTTGCGCATCCGAGTTTCCTCGGCCTGTGAAGCAACAGATTCTGGAGGCAGTCGTAGCTTTCCATGCTGCACAACACTGTGCCCAATGATGCCTTCGGATCGACCTGCCTTAGAGCCGCGTGACGACTCAATTCACGGGCGTCGTAATTGGGTCGCTGCCTTCCTAACTCGTTCAAAACAAACCAGTGCAACAAAAGCATCGGTGCGCACCGAGGCTGAATTAAGTTATTGTTTTACGGTGGCTTAGCAGCGCACTTCATTTCGTAAGCGACAGGTTATCGCTTTAAGTCCAATCGTCGGCTCCAGTAAGTTTCCTCCTATCAACAACATGGCCGCCACTGAGCGGCTATTGCTTTGGCCCCGCTCCCAAAGCCTTCTCGAGCATTGACGTTAACAGGTCCACCTACCGCTCGATAGCATCCTGAGTCGACGTGCCTTTGACGGCCCTCCAGGCGTCGAATTTTGCCCGCGCCACATAGTCGAATCCGCCCGGCGGATCACCGGTCGCATCACCTTTCGTGGCCTGTTTATAGAGCGCGTAGAGCTTCAACAGGGTGTCGCTATCGGGACGCGAAGGCAGGCGGTTTACGTCCTGCTGCGCTTGCGCAAATCGATCCTCGAAAGACGATAACGGTTTTCCAACCTCGAGCCGTTTGTAGCATGCGCGCGAGGAGCCAGGCTGTGACGCGCGTCCCGTGGCTTTGGTAATGGCTCATGGACGAACTCCACGAGCGCCGAATCGAACGTTCGGTGGGAAGATCACGGCCGGCCGCTAATACTTCCAGCTTGTCAGGTCCGCTCCCGGCGGCGCGGTCTTCTCGATGCGCTCCATAATTTTCGGCAAATACATCGTGTTGTAGTGCAGTCGCGACAGGTAGTTCGGCAAGTTCGGATCGCCGTTCCAGCAGTGCTCGGCGCGGTCGCCGTATTTCACCTCGCCGTCGTAGGGCGGGTTCTTCGTGCTTTTGAGGAAGTCTTCCATCAGGTAAACCGCGTTGTTAAGAAAGTATGTGTCCATGCTTCCGCAGTAGATGTGGATCTTGCCTTGAAGCTTCGGCCCCAGCGTCGGCCAGTTTTTTTCCAGGATCGCGCGCAGATCGTAATGCTCATGCCAGTACTCGGCGACCTGATGATCGATGTCACCCGTCTCCTTGTTGAAGATGGGCTCCGGATAGCCGTCTACACCAACCGGGCCGTATACAGCCTGCCAAATGTCCCACTGCTCGCCCGAGCGCCCATGCGAGCCGAGCGCCAGCTCGTAGGCGTTGTTGTCCTTGATGCTGATCAGTGTCTGTCCCAGGTAGTTACGCATTGCCGGTTGCAGTATTTGCTTGTGTGCTCCGTCGATATAGAACGCATTGGGCCACTTATACAGATCGATTAGGGTGTACGCACGGAAATCGATCGGGTCGGGGCACGCGGAGAAAACGCCGTTGTAGTGGTCAGGATAGAACATCTGCACCGCGAGCGATTCCCATCCCCCGGTTGAGCCGCCATAGGTGAACCGCGCCCAACCCTGGCCGATGCTGCGGAACTTCTTCTCCAATGCCGGCATGAGCTCGTTCTCGATGGCATCACCGTAGGGGCCAAGGTTGGCTGAATTCACAGCGTACGAATCGTCGTAATAGGGGTTTGCGTGCTGAATCTTTACCACCAGATAGCGCGGAAAGCCGGGCGAAATCCACTTCTGATAGAACTTGTACGCCTCTTCCTGTTGGATGCGGTTGTATCCCGAGATGTGAAAACGCTCGCTATAGTCCGGCTTCAGGTTCGGGTCTGGCGGTTCGGTGCGGAAGTCGTCGATGCCGCTCACAAAGTGGTCGTGGAACAGCATCAGCGGGTAGTGTGCCTCCGGATGCTCATCGAAGCCCCACGGCACCAACACAACCGCCGATAGAAACATTGGCCGTCCCCAAAATTTGGTAAGCAGTTGGCTTTGAATCTTGATGTGGCGCACGAATTTCGTATCAGCCGGAACGGGAATCGCTGGGATCTCCTGGTCCAACAGAATTTGCACGGGGGCTGAGCTATTTCCGATTGCCATCTTGACTGGCCTGCTGTAGAGATTTCCCGGAGCAAGGTTCCAGTGCTGGCCTTCGCCGCGGTCCATAGCTAGCTTCACCGTTTTGCCATCAGCCCGGTGAAGGGTTTCATAGCGATTGAGCAATGCCTGGACGTAATACTCTCCCGGCGGCACATCGTGCAGGCTTCGTATCGGGTACCCCCACGCCTTGTCGTCGACGACGACGGCTTGCCCGGGCTCGAGGCCGTCGATATCAATGCCGAAGACCATCTGCGATTCCGGCGTGTCATTGATCTGCATGCGAGGCTCTTCGGAGGGATCAGTCGACAACAGAAGCAGCATCCGGCCGTCTAGCGGCTGGTCGCTCTTCTGTTTGGAGAACGAGATCGAGAACTGGGGTGAGGTTCTACTCTGCGCAAGAACAGGCAATGGACCTGCGACGGATAACGCAAGTACGAGAGCAGCGGAGAGAGAGCAGCAAAGAGCGCGAATTTTCATGCGGACAGTGTACCTGCCCTCCTGTCACATTTCGCGATCGTTCAGCAGGCCGGCCCCGCTCAGCACCAAACACGCGGGCGGATCCATGACGGTATCGGCAGCAGACGTCGCCGGGCAATGCTGGGCGTTCTTCGCCTGGTGTTTCGAACTCTAGTGCGAGTGAGAGTTCAGGTCGCGCGACAGCATCAACTTCAGAGTCAGTCTATCGGCGCCGCCGCTCCAGCCGACGCCGACGCCGGCTTCCACGTTCACCAACCGGTAGTTTCGGTCCACGACGCCCCAAGTCTCATGAAATTGCTGATCGGGGGGAACGAAACCGCCCAGTGGACCATAGCCGTCGTATTGCTCGAGGGCAACAGCCCAGTTTTCGTTCAAATGGTAGGCAGCGCGAGCGCACGGATTGAACTCAAGACCCTTGAAACCGCCGGTGTAGTCGGTGTCGAGAATTGGGTTGTAGATTAGGTCCCACCGCCCCAGATGCACCCCGACGATTGGACGAATTTCAGAAGTGATGCGTTTCGGCTCCCAGTAAACAGCATTGACCCCGAACTCGAAGTTCACACCGTAAAAAAACTTGTGCTCGCGCGCGTGCGGCCGGACGAAGAGTTCACGAATCTTGAAACCGTTGATCGTTGCCCCGTGGTTGGTTGAGTAGAGGGTATACACCGGAAGATACAACCCCTGCTCGAACCAGGGTGTAACGCCATAGGCCCATTCGGCAGCCCCGTTGACAGATTCGTTGGCGATGATGGCATTGGGGAACGCCGGTGTTGTTCGGCCAATCGGAGTGTAGTTCGTGTGGATCATCAGGTTGAAGATGCCCGGCTCGGCGATTTCAGCGTCGTAGACCTGGATTTCATCGGTTTGGGCTAACATCGGCGCAGCCGTTAAAGCCCAAACCATTACGAACAGAGCGGTCCTGTATTTACAAGCCATTTCGAACCAACATTTTCCAGCCCCTTTTCTCAGTGTAATGTGCTCACGAAACCGGACTGTCGAATGGTGGTGACACTTTGAGGAGGCGCCGAGAATTCGACCTCAGTGTTAGAGACCGCCCGCAGTTGGTTCTCTAGGCCCCGATCGACCGTAGGCCCATGTCAGTTTTTAGCAATTTGCTGGCACTTAGGGCTGTGATAACAGGATTAGAAATCATCTCGATTACATCTCTCGATAGTTCAGCAGCCCAGCGCCGATCAGCACAAAACACATAGGCCAGATCCAGGAGGGAATTGCCTGGTTTTCCTTGGGAAGCCGCAGCTCCAGCCACCGCGCCCAGCCGGCGAATACCGCGATCACGCCCATCGGTACGTGGCTTAACTCGACCAGCGAGTTCTCCTTTACGTTCGAGATGGCGTGCTGATGTGTTAGCAGGACGGCGCCGCCGAGGGCGCACATCAGGGGGAACACCATTGCCCACGGGTCATGCTCTTTCTTCTGCCGCCGAACGCCGAGTTCGAACACGGCGAAGCCGACCGAGACCAGTGCCGCGATCCGGTGCTGGAGAACTTCGGGGTCGGCGAAGCACGCTCCCACGCTCTTCCACCCGACGGGCCAACATTCTGTGTCTGCGAATAGGACGATGAAGACGGCAATCCCGATCAGCAGCAGCGGCCAGTACTCGGCCCACGGCGCCTTGCCGGTTCGGGCGAGCAATGCAAACAGGCCCATGGCCAGCACCACGAGTCCCATCCAGTGGTGGTTCGATTCGGACTCGATGGTGTTGTTGATGAACCTCGGCGTCAGCGGAACGCCGTCGATATTGACAGCGTTAGCGTTAGGCGGCGGCAGCGGCTTGCCGGTTGCGCTATCAGTTTCCGGAATAAAGTTGTAGGCCAGCCTGGGCAGTTCCGGCCTGAATCGATGCCAGACCTGAGTAGGCGTGACGGTGTCGCTAACCTGGTCTACCGCCGGCGGCTGCGACGTGAGCGACGCGGCTGTCAGGATCACCGTAATACCGATGCCAACTTCAGCCTCGATTAGCCGCCGCAAGCGTGGCATGACCTGATCTTTCGGGTAGTTCCGCAGCAACAGGAAGTTCACGCCGCCCAGAATCAGCAACGCTCCCAGCATCGTCACCTTGGCGAGGACCATGATTCCGTAGGCCGTTCCCAACACGGCTTGCCACGAGCCGATGTAGATCATGCTCATGACAAGGCCGCTGATGGCCAGCGCGCCCACACTGCACAGCGCCAGGCGCGAAAATCGCTCGGTGATGTACCACCGTGTGTCGAGGTCCTTGGCGCGATACAGTCCGAGCACAAGAAAGGGCAGACCGCCGATCCAGAAGCCAGTGGCCAGCTCGTGAATGCTCGAGAGCGTGACCAGCAGCGGTCGCCCTTCGAGGCGCGAAGCCGCATGGTTCGTCATCACCGACGCTGCCATGATGACGACCGTCAGGACCGGCAGCGCCCAACTGGCGACCTGCTTGTCACCGCTGGCGACGATCGCTGTGAACAGTGCCGCGACCAGAACGATACTGCCCGAGATAAAGAAGTTAGCGCCGACGACACCGCTGAAGCCGAGGTCGGCCGTAGCCATCAGGACAGCCGAGTCCACGTACAGGTACAGGAGCTGCATGATGGCAAGCCCGACGGCACTCAAACGCACGAGCTTCCACGACGAAGCTCGCACGCGCGCGATACTCTCTTCCGAGGCCGCGGGAGACGAGCGCGCGGTCCAAAGCACAAACAGCACACCGCCCAGCAGCACTGATTGGAAAACCAGGGTGCCGGCGCGCAGAACCACGGACAGGAATGAAAAAAGATCGACCAGTTTAACGAGCATCTCGCCCTATTTCACCGCGAAAGGAACGTCTCCGTTGCTCATGTGGCCGTCGGAGGCCAGTACCTTCCACTGCAATTTGTAAGCGCCCGGCTTCAAACCGGAGGCATGCATCTGCAGAATATCGGGCTTCTCCTGTTTGGCCAGTGTTAGTGACGACGACGTACCATCGGAGGCGACGAGCAACACGCGCGAACGGCCGCCGTCGATACGGACATTGAACCTCAGCGTGATGTCGATGTCAGGACCGCTTACGGTGGAGTTGATCTTCGGAGTTGATTCCATCAGGATGGCGTGCGCCCAGCAGAGTTCTGTCGCGCTTCCCACAAGAAGCAGTAAGAATAGTGCCGGCATCCAGCGTCGCATAACAAAGATCAATACGAACTCCTTCGTGCAAAAACTACCCACTTTGAAGAATCGGGAGGACTCACTCAAGGATACTCGCCGCGCGCGCATCCTCTCAACAGACGGCAGTTGGTACCATCGGTACTAGCGCACCGTAAAACTTGATCTTCGAGGCACCGCATTCCTATGCAATACCGCAAATTCGGACGTACCGGCTGGACAATCAGCGATATTGGTTATGGCTTGTGGGGAATGAGCGGATGGTCTGGTTCCGATGATCAGCAGTCGATCGGCTCATTGCAACTCGCTGCCGACTCGGGTTGCACCTTCTTCGATTCGGCCTGGGGCTATGGCGCGGGTAAGAGCGACCAATTACTCGGCGCGTTACTGGCACGAAATCCCGATAAGCGCCTCTACGCTGCTTCCAAAATCCCCCCCGCCAACTTCAAGTGGCCGGCATTGCCATCCTATTCCTACGCTGAAGTGTTTCCTCCCGACCACGTGTTCCGGTACGCCGACCAGATCCGCAAAAGCTTTGGTACGGACTCCATTGATCTGTTGCAATTTCACGTCTGGCAGGACCGCTGGGCAGACCAGCCCGATTTCCGCAACACGGTCGAGAAGCTCAAGCGTGATGGCGTGATTCGTGCCTTCGGCCTCAGCCTCAATCGCTGGGAGCCCTGGAACGGGAGCAAGGCTATTCGCACCGGGCTCGTCGATGCTGTGCAGGTCATCTACAACATATTCGATCAAGCTCCAGAGGACGAACTCTTCCCCGTCTGCCGTGAGCTGAACATCGGCGTGATCGCGCGTGTGCCGCTTGATGAAGGCAGCCTCGGCGGCCATATGACCGTCGACACGCGCTTTCCCGAGGACGACTGGCGCGCCCGCTACTTCACGTCGGAAAATCTGGTGCCTACGATCGATCGTGTCGAGCGTCTCAAGCGAATTGTTCCTGACGGCATGACGCTGCCGGAAATGGCGATCCGCTTCGTGCTCTCAAATCCTGATGTCAGCACGACCATCGTTGGTATGCGCACTCCGGACCACGTGAAGTCGAACACCGGTTACAGCGACAAAGGGCCGCTCGACCCCAACCTGCTCGCGGAATTGCGTAAGCATCGCTGGGACCGCAAACCGGCGCCTTGGTCTGACTGAGTTTCAGAACAATCCAGCTGTCCCCGTAGACCGTGCGTCTGCCTCAATCGGCACGCATTTTGTCACCCCGCCGCTAACGTGTCCTTTAAGAGTACCGTCCAACCGCCGCATCACCTGCTCGGGGTAGGTGATCTCATCTGCACACCCAGCCGGATGCAGAAATTTCGCAATTAAGGAGTTGCGCATGTACGAACGTCGCTCTCTGCTCGCCGTCGCATCTATCGTTTTCATCGCCACCCTGTGCTCAGCGCAATCAGCTCTGCTCGACCTGCCGCGCAAAAGCCAGAACGCCGAAGTCACGCAAACCATCGGCATCACTGAGGTGACATTGAAATACAGTCGCCCACTGGTCAACGGACGCAAAATTTTCGGAGGCATCGTCCCCTACGGCGACGTGTGGCGCGCCGGAGCCAACGAGAACACCATCATTACGTTCACCGATCCGGTCACGATTGAAGGCAAGCCGCTCGACAAGGGGACGTACGGGCTGTTCATGATCCCCAAGGAAGACGAGTGGACCATTATCTTCTCCAAGACCAACACCGCGTGGGGTGCTTTCAGCTACAAGCCCGACGAAGACCTACTTCGCGTTAGTGTGAAACCCTCTACCTCTGACTTTCACGAATCGCTGATCTACGACTTCGACAACCTCCAGCCCGACGCAGCGTTGGTC
>Ga0306920_100004262_pt1 | contig 18340 bp, 11 predicted proteins | sample flu12Cox44000170_FD_204666 | JGI IMG/M metagenome (GOLD analysis project Ga0306920, IMG submission 204666) | Lab enrichment of tropical soil microbial communities from Luquillo Experimental Forest, Puerto Rico - flux4day.12C.oxic.44.000.170 (v2)... | ecosystem: Environmental > Terrestrial >... | reverse complement strand
GCGCGGTTGTGGTGGGCCGGCGGGGTCGGCGGCTCGACGGCGTGGACGGTGTCGTCGCCGAGCTGGCCGTGGTCGTTGGAGCCCCAGCAGCGTACGCCGCCGGCGGTGGTGAGCGCGCAGGTATGGGCGCTCCCGGCGGCGATCGCCTTGACGCCCGAGATCGTCGGCTGGGCGGCCGGTGCCGTCAGGGCGGCCGTCGACCCGTTGCCGAGGCGGCCGTTGTCGCCGGAGCCCCAGCAGCGGACGCTCCCGTCGGTGCCGACGACGCAGGCGTGCGACGCGCCGACCGCGACCGCGACCGCGTTCGAGACGACGTCGGCGGCCGGCGGCGCCGACCGGTCGGTCTTGCTGCCGTCGCCGAGCTGGCCCGTGCCGTTGGAGCCCCAGCAGCGGAGGCCGCCCGCCGTCGTGATCGCGCAGGTCTCGCTGCCGCCGGCGGCGACGCTGGCCACGGCGCAGACCGCCGTGCTCTTCTTGGCCTCGATGTAGTCGAGGTAGATGCGGTAGCCGGCGCTCGCCGGGTTCTTGCCCGTCACGGAGAAGCGCACCAGCCGTTCGCCGGGCGCGGCGAACAGCGGGGAGGGGAACGGTCCGAGCGCGACGAACCCCGATGTGCCGTAGCCGTCCTGTTCGTCGCCGACGGGGGTCCACGGGCCTGCCGGGTCGTCGGCGATCGCGACCTGGAACCTCCCGGCGTCGGTGTCGCGGCGCGCGCCGATGGTGAGGTCGTAGAAGCCCGGCTCGCCGATGGGGAGGGCGAAGGTCACGAGCTCGTTCGTGGCGCTCGTCGCGGTGTAGGCGGTGCCGGCGCCCCGATCGTAGCCCCCCGGGATCGTCACCACCGTGAGCGGGGACGGCCCCTTCGCGCGGACGGCGAGGAGCTCGGTCTGCCAGCGGTCGTTCCGCTCGTAGGCGCCGAGGTCGCGCGCCGCGGTCCCGTCGCCGTTGCCGTCGACGCGCGGATCGAAGACCGTCCAGTCCGACGGGGGCCCCGGATCGACGCCCATGATCCAGGCGTCGCGCTGGTCGTCGGGTGTGTCGAGGTCCGGCGCGCCGTCGACGGCGGGGCTGCCGACGAGCAGGGGGTGGAGCGGCAGGTCGCCGGCGCCCCCGAGCGGCGTCAGCGGTCCCAGGAGCGGGTTGCGGACGTCGAACGTGCACCCCCCCATGTCGTTGGGGAGGGGGTTCCCCGGCGCGACGTACATGAAGGAGCCGTCGACGCAGTTGAAGAGACCCGCCGGGCCGCCCGGGACCACCGGGGTGTTCCAGCCAGCGTTGATGTTCCACTCCAGCGTCGAGGCGGAGAAGTTCGCCGCCACGATGCTCGAGAACACCGACACGTCCTGCATCCCCGCCGCGGCGGGGTCGAACTCGATGCCGCCGCCAGTGCCCCCGGCGGTGTTGTTCGCGATCGTGCTGGTGAGGATGTTGACGTAGGTGTTGGTCTTCTCCGCGAAGCGCACCAGCATCCCGCCGCCCACGCCGGCGGCGGTGTTCCCGCTCACCGTGCAGCTGTCGATCATGTCGGTCCCCCAGCCGCCGCCCAGGTAGATCCCGCCGCCGTCGGTGTCCGAAGCGTTGTTCACGATCGCGGAGTGGGCGACGAAGACGGCGGCGCCCGAGCCTTCGGACGCGATCCCGCCGCCGGTCGCAGCGTTGCGGTTGCCGTCGACGAGCGCGTTCATCACCCGCAGCGTCGCCGCCTGCTGGTCGTCCGCCTCGTGATCGCAGCCGGAGGTCGGCAGGCAGGTCGCGGAGAGGCCGCCGGCCCGGAACCCGTCCACCCGGACGCGGCGCAGGTTGAGGTCGCCGCGCGTGAGACAAGCCCCCGACAGCGTGAGGCTGGGGTCCTGCGTGAGCTCGACGTCCGCGATCGTGATCTTGGCCTTGGCGTCCCCCGCGAGCACCAGGCAGGCCGAGGCGGCGTCACCGGGATCGACGGCGAATCCCAGCGTGGCCGAGATCGTCGCGCGCCCGGTGGCGCCGTCGGGGAGCCCGATCTCGGTCGCGCCCGACAGACGCAACGTCTTCGGCAGCGGGTAGACGCTCCCCGGTTGCAGGACGATGCGCGCGACGCCGTTCGGGTTCGCGCAGTCGTTGACGGAGAAGCCGGTCGCGGCGGCGGCCGCGGCCTCGAGGAGGTCGCAGTGCCCGTCCAGCTTCCCGGTGGCGACCATGTTCGACGGTGTGTCGACGACGATCGCCGTGCCGGCTCCGGCGTCCGGTCCGTCCGGCCTGTCGCCGCCGCCGTCGATCCAGAACGCGTCGCTGGCGTCGGGCGCGGCATGGCCGCCGTCGCCGCACCCGGCACCGCCGAGGGCGCCAGCGAGCAGCGTGGCCGCGAGCGCCATCCTCACGGCGACCTCCCGAGGTCGACCACGCCCGTCGGCGCGACCAGCACCGCGTGCGCGCCGGCGTCCCCGGCGCCGAGCTGGCCGTACGTGTTGTCGCCCCAGCAGCGGACGTCGCTCGTGTCGAGGATCGCGCAGGCGTGCGCGCGCCCGGCGGCGACGCCGAGCACGGAGCGCCCGCCGCCCTGGGAGGTCTCGGGCAGAAAGTCTCCCATCTCGTCCGGGCCGTCGCCGGAGGCCGGCGCGGTGCTCAAGGTCCCGAGCTCCGCGGCCTGGTTGTCGCCCCAGCACTTGGCCTGCGACGTGTCGAGCACCGCGCAGGCGAAGGCGCCGCCGACGGCGAAGGCCGAGGCGGTTCGTCCCGAGCCGAGGGCCACCGCGCCGGCTGGGGGCGCGCTGCGCGCAACCGCGTCGCCGAGGCCGAGCTGTCCGCGGTCGTTGGCCCCCCAGCAGAGCACCGCGCCGCCGGCGACCAGGGCGCAGGTCGTGTCGCCGCCCGCGGCGACAACGCGCGCGGCGCCGGCGTCGAGGAGGCTGGGGCGCGATCGGTCCATGGTGTCGCCGAGGCCGAGCTGCCCGCTGTCGTTGGCCCCCCAGCAGGCGATCCGGCCGCTCGCGAGCAGCGCGCAGACGTGGTGGGCGCCGGCGGCCAGCGCCGTGGCCTTCGCCGGGAGCGAGACCACGCCCGCCGGTGCGGCGCGGCCCGTGAGATCCCCCGACCCGAGCTGGCCGCGCCCGCCCGCGCCCCAGCAGGCCACGTCGCCGCTGGCGAGCAGCGCGCAGGAGGCGTCGGCGGCGGCGGCGACGGAGATCGCCGGGCCGGGCAGGGCGATCGCCGGCGCCGGCGGGGCGAGGGCGCTGGCGTCGTTGCCCGTACCGAGCTGCCCGGCGTCGCCGGCCCCCCAGCACCGCACGGCGCCGTCGTTCGTGACGGCGCAGGTGTGCGCGGCGCCCGCTGCCACGGCGATCGCGGGTGCGCCGAGGCTCACGGCCAGGAGAGCGTCGCCCAGCTGGCCGGGGCCGTCCCCCCGGTTCACGAGGTCCCCCGTGCCGAGCTGGCCGGCGTCGTTGCGCCCCCAGCACTTCACCGCGCCGTCCTCGAGCAGGGCGCAGGTGTGATCGTCGCCCGCCGCCAGCGCCGCCACCGCGCGGCCGCGGAGCGCGAGGTCGTCGCCCGGCGCGTGCACGTCGCCCGTGACGCCTGGACCGAGCTGGCCGAGCTGGTTGCTCCCCCAGCACTTGATCCGGTCGTCTCCCGAGATCGCGCAGGTGTGGTAGTTGCCGAGGACGAGCTTCGCCGTCGCGAACCCGTCCGGGAAGACGAGCGGCGGGGACGGGGTCGAAAGCGGGGTGGTGTCGCCGGTGCCGAGCTGCCCGAAGCCGTTCTCGCCCCAGCAGCTGACGGCGCCGGTCGCCAACAGCGCGCAGGCGTGCGCGCCGCCGCCGTCGTCGCTCTCGCCGCGCATCGCCACCGCCACCGCGGCGGCGGGGAGGGCGAGGCGGTTGCTGTCGCCGACCTCGCCGGCGAGGCACGAGCGCTGGGTGCCGGTCTGGCCGTTGCCGAGCTGCCCCGACCCGTCCTGCCCCCAGCAGTCGGCCACGCCGTCGTCCCCGAGCACGCAGGTCGACTGGTAGCCCCCGCCGAGGACGATCGCCTTCCGGGGGCTGCCGGCGGCGGTGGTGCCGAGATCGACCCACGGCAGCGCGTTCCCCATCGTCCCGGGCATCGAGCCGTGACCGTTGTCGTGCGTCCCGAGGCCGAGCTCGCAGTAGTCGTTGCTCCCCCAGCACTTGAGCCCGCTGTTGTCGGGGCCGGTGTCGGCCAGGATGGCGCAGAACGAGTGGTAGTCGAACGCCGCGATCGCGGTGGCCTTGAACGGCACGCCGCCCGCGCTGCCGAGATCGACGACCGGCAGGTTGTCTCCCATCGTCCCGGGCTTGTCGCCGCGGGTGATGATGTCGCCGTGGCCCGTCGCCCCCTGGTAGGCGTCCCCCCAGCACTTGACGGCGCCGTCGTCGAACAGCGCGCACATCGCCGTGCTCCCCACGGCCATCGACACCGCCCGCCGCCCGGCGCCGAGATCGACGGCCGGCAGCGCGTCGCCCATCGCCCCGGTCCCGTCGCCCCGCGTGACGGTGTCGCCGAGCCCGAGCTGACCGAGGCTGTTGTCCCCCCAGCACTTGACCGCCCCGCCGTCGAGGACCACGCAGGTATCGCTGAGCCCGGCCCAGACCCCCGCCGCGCGCGCCCCCCGCCCGAGATCGACACTGTAGGCCGCCAGCGGATCGTTCCCCGCCGCCCGGCCGAGCTGCCCCAGCATGTTGTCACCCCAGCAGCGAACGGCGCCGGCGGCGAAGATCGCGCAGGTGTGTCCGGCGCCGGCCGCGAGGGACGGCCCGGCGGGCGTGCTCCCGGCGTCAGGCGACGCGGGCGACGTACCGGGAGGACTCTGACACGCGAGCGCCAGGCTCGCCGCTACCGAGACGAGCCAGACGCGCGCGCGAAAGGTCCTACGCTGGTTTGGTCCAGAGTCCGCTGATGGGTGAGCCGACAACCCCGCTCGGCGCATAACCAAATGCCTGGGCGATCGTACCCCAATACTGGCCAATGTTGTAACTGCCGCTCTTGTAAATGCCGCCGGTGAAGCCGAGCGATTTGCCCCCGATGATCATGGCCGGCATGCTGCTTCGCTCGTGGCCGGTCGCCTGCACCTCGGTGACGTACGGGACGCAGGTGTAGTCGAGCAGGCTGTTGCCGTACCCGTCGGTGGTGGTCTTCCAGTCCTTCATGTTGGTGGCGACCTGGCCGAAGAACCACAGCTGGACCTGGAACAGGAACTGCGCCGGTGCGCCGAGCCCCGTCAGCGTCGTCGACGCCGTGGTGTCGCTGGTCTGGATCTTGTGGCTCGTCGGGTGGTGCATGTAGATCGTGCTCGTTCCGGGGTACAGGCCCGCGAAGGCCGTGTGGTTCGTTCCGGGCGCGAACAGGAACGTGCCGACGCGGAGGAGGTCGCAGCAGAACGCCGCCTTGAGCACGCTGTAGTGCGCGGAGGCGACCGCCGTCATGTTGGCGGTGTCGTCGGTCTGGGCCACATTTCCAGTCGTCCCGTACGGGTTGCCGAGGCCGCCCGACCGGTCCATGGCGCCCATGACGTTCGCGGGCGCCGTCGGCTTCGTCTTGCACCCGCCACCCGAGCCGCCGGTTCCGGTCGTGCCGGCTGTCCCGGTCGAGCCCGCCGTCCCCGTCGAGCCGCCCTTGCCACCTGTGCCGGCGCTTCCCGTCGTGCCGCCCCTGCCGGCGGTGCCGGTCGAGCCGGCCGTGCCGCTGGTGCCGCCTCGGCCGGCGGAGCCCGTGCTCCCGCCCATGCCGCCCGTCCCCGTGCTCCCGCCGGTCCCGGTCATCCCGCCATAGCTGGTGTTGATCGTGGCGGTGAGGCTGTTCTCCATCTGCATGATGGCGTTGTAGTGGTTGTCGAGCTTCATCCGCGTGTCGGCGGGGCCCATCGCCCGGAGGATGTTCAGCTCCTGGGCCGCGAAGTCGAGGACGCTCCGGCGCGAGGCCAGCGCGGTCAACGTCGCGTCCGCGGTGGGAGCGGCCGCCAGAACGTTGCTCCCGGGGTCGATGTACGGCATCGGGACGAAGTTCGCGAACAGCTGGTTGTAGGCGTTGAGCGGGCTCAGGTTCGGCATGAGCGGGATGTGCTCGGTCGCCGGGTTCGGGCCCAGGGCGGGCGAAACCGACTGGGTCATGCTCGAGTACGACAGGCACTTCGTCGAGACCTCGCCGAAGTCCGTCCGGGTGTCGCAGCCGACGTTGATGTAGCTGATGGCCGCGTTCGCGACCTTGAGCGCGGGGACGCCCCCGAGCAGGATCTGGTCGATCGAGGTTCCGCTGCAGTACGCGTCGTCGCTCTCCTGCTCGCCGGAGCGCGTACCCGCGGGCGCCACGTTGCTGACGAGCGCCGGGGTCCCGCCCTCGTGGCTGCCGCCCTGGCCGACGGGCGTGCTGACCCCCTTGATGACCGTCATGTCGCCGTCGAGCCCGGCGGTGGCGAACGGCTGCAGGCCCTGGGAGCCGGTGACGCTCCCCGAGGTCGGCGTCCAGAGCGCGTTGTTCGAGCCCGCGACGATACCCACGGGCCAGTGGGTGACGAGGAGCCGGCCGGGCGACTTCGTCGTCTGAGCCGCCGCCTCCATGTTGCGCAGCAGGATCTTGAGCCCGACGCCCCCGCCCACGGCCGACAAGAACGCTCGACGCTTGAACCGATACGAGATCATTTTCGCTTACCTCCGATGGGCCGGTCTGTGGTGTGCGTCGTGGTCATTGGGTGGGCTGCCGCATGAGGAAGGCGGGCGATAGCGCGACCGCCGACGTCAGGTCGGTGAACGACTGTCCGCTGCTCTTGCGCAACGAATTGGCGACGCCCGCGGCGGCGCAACCCTTCTGCTGCGCGATGGGGAGCGGAAGCTCGATGGTCGCGTCGAGCAGCGCGTACTGGAGCATGGTCTTCGCCATGCAGTTGGTGAACAGGTCGGTCGTCGAGAGCACGCTCGCCAACTCGACGGCGCTCTGCACGGTCTGCCCGCCGAGGACGTCCGGAAGCGTCGTGTGTCCATCGACCGGTTGCCCGAGATCATCCACCGTCCGGTAGCGACCCACGACGTCGTACCAATCGAGGACGAGGCCGTACGGATCGAACGACGGGTGGCACGAGCTGCAGGGCGAGGTAGTGGCACGGAACGCCACCTGCTGCTGCGCGGTCTGGTTGGCGATCATTCCGAGCTGCTGCTGAATCACCATGCCGGCCGCGCTGGTCGGAGGTGGCGGCCCCTGCGTTTCGAGGCAGAGGAACGCCGCCTTGACCCCGAGGCCCCGGGGCACGATGCCGACGCCGGTCGACCGGGCGCGGGTGGTGATGAAGCCCGCGTCGGTGAGCATGCCGGCGCGCGTGGTCGGGTCGAGTGTCGTGGAGACGAAGTTCGTCGCCGTCGCCGTCGGATCCGGCGGGACCATGTAGACCATGGTCGCCAGGTTCGTGTTGAGGAACGCCTTGTTCGACGTGATGAGGTCCATGACCTTGCCGTTCCACATGGCGTCGCCCAGGAACAGCTCGGAGGCGTGCTGAAGGTCGGAGTAGATGGCGCCGGTCCCGACGATTGGGAACTTCGTGGCATCGATGATCGTCGCGGGGAGCTGGTTCAGGAAGAAGTACATCGACATGATGTGGGTCAGCCAATCCCGCGACGTCTGGGTCGCGAGCAGGCGGGCGACGTGCTTGCCGACGTTGGCCCGCAGCGTCCCCGCGGCCGCCTCGGCCGTCAGCATGTCGTCGGGAGGCTGATCGGTGAGGAAGAACGACAGGCTCGAGGCCAGCTCGGTGTCGGTGAGGTAGACGCCCGGCGGCGAGCTGGACGTCGCGTTCCCGAGCTCCCAGCGCCAGAGCAGCTGGGGCGTCATGAACAGGGCGTAGAGCACGTTGCCGGCCGCCTGCTCGACGGGCAGCGAGACCTGGTAGCCATTCACCATCTGGCTGCGGAGGTTGTTGTAGAGGTTCGAGAACCGCGACTGCTCGTCGGCGGTGAGGGCCCGGCGATAGGCCTTGGCCGCGACCTTGTTCAGGTACGTGCTCGCGCAGCTGTCCACGGCCGGCGCCGCGCACCCGGATAGCGTGGCGAAGTTGGCCGTCACGTAGTCGCGGATGTTCGACGCCATCAAGTCGAAGGCGCCGAGGGTGGTCGAATCCGGGATGCTCTTGTACTGCTCCATCCGCGGCGGCGGGAACCGGACCGTCAGGTCGGTGATGACGTTGAAGATCTGGTTGGTCACGATCGACTGCGACTCGGTCGAGTCCACGACCGACGTGACCATGTTCATGAGCTCGGTGCTCGTCAGCAGGGCGATGCGCTGCGGAGCGATGACGTTCGTCGGGTCAGAAGCGTCGCAGAGCGGCGTCGACTGGGTACCGCCGCCGGACCCTGTCGGCCCAACTTCACCATGACAGCCGAGCATGGCGGCCACGGCCGAGAGCGGAAGCACCCCGGCCCGCCACCGCGTGGGAACTGAAAAACGCCTTGCATGCCGCATCGAGGAACCTCCGACGAAGGGGACGTAACCAGGAAGGGGGGCCGGGCGCCGGCACACCTAGGGCCGGCGGATTGTTTCGAATGGTGGAGTGGCGCTGCGTTCCGCCAAAAGCTCAGCTATTTTATAGTGACGTTGACAAACGCCTCACGCGGGGCGTTAAGGTAGGGCGACCACCCACCCGCAGCGACGGAGCCGGGCGGCCCGCCGCGCGCGCGTGGATGAGCATCGATCACGCTCGCACCCAGACGCGGGCTTCGCCTCGGAGCGATTCGGCAACCATCTTAACACGTCCGCGACGCGCTGCCCAAGGGTTCGTCGGCGGCGCGTCGGCGTTTCGGCGCCGGCTCGACAGCGGCCGACCGATGCCGTAAAGGTGGACGGACCTTTCGATGGTCTCCTCTCGGGTCTCCTCTCGGGTCTCCTCTCGCGGACCGGCGCCGCTCACGGACCTTCTCTGCTGCCCGCGCTGCACCGGGCCGCTCGCCGACGCCGACGCCGACGGCGGCTACCGCTGCACGCGCTGCACGGGCGCCTACCCGATCTTCGGCCGCATCCCCTGCCTGGTCGACGATCCCGTGCTCTGGCGGACGATCTGGCTGCGGCGGCTCGACGACTACACGTCGAACATCGAGTCGCGGATCAAGGAGCTCGGCCGGGAGGCGGAGGACGCGCAGCTCCTCCCGCGCACGGGCCGGCGGTTGCAGCGGATCGCCAATGGATTCGCGCAGCAGCTCGAGGCCGTCACCGCGCTGTTCGAGCCGCTCGACGCCGGCGCCGACGAGCTGGTCGCCTCGGCGATCCCCAGCCGCCCGGAGCCGGGGACACAGGCGGCGATCCTCGAGTGCTACGAGCACATCTTCCGCGACTGGGTGTGGGGCGAGAAGGAGTGCGCGCTCACGCTCGACTTCGTCAAGCCGCTGGTCCCGGCGGGGCTGGAGCGGGTCGCGATCTACGGCGCCGGGGCTGGGCGCCTGGCCGTCGACATTCACCAGGCCTCGGGCGCCGGGCGGACGCTGGCGCTCGACGTCAACCCGCTCCCTTTTCTCGTCGCGGACAAGCTGCTCGCCGGCGAGACCGTCGACCTCCCCGAGTTCCCGGTCGATCCGAACTCCGACGAGGTCGCGGTCGTGGCGCGCCACCTCGCCCGTCCGTTCGCCGTGCGCGACGGCTTCTCCTTCGTTTTTGCCGACGCCGTCCGCCCGCCACTGGCGGCGGGGTCGCTGGACGCGGTCGTGACGTCGTGGTTCATCGACGTGGCGCGCGTCGATCTGCGACAGACCGCCGCCGCCATCAACCGCGTGCTCCGCCCCGGCGGCCTGTGGGTGAACTTCGGCCCGCTCCGGTTTCAGACGTCGCTGTCCCGCGCCTATACAATCGAAGAGGCGCACGAGATCGTGGCCGGCAGCGCGTTCGAGCTCGTGTCGCACGACCGCCAGGACCTGCCGTACTTCGACTCGCCCGTCAGCGGGTCGCGCCGGACGGACGTCGTGTTCCGCTTCGCGGCGCGCAAGACCGGCGAGGCCCCGGCCGTGGAGATCCCGGACCCGGCGCCGCCGTGGGTCACGAACCCGCTGACGCCCATCCCGATCACCGAGTCGCTGGTGGCGCTCGGCCGCACGTCCATGTTCACCACCGGCGTCCTCGGCATGATCGACGGCCAGCGGTCGATCGTCGACGTGGCGCGCGAGCTCGGCCGGGCCTGGGGGATCGACCCCGCGCGCCTCCAGGACGAGCTGCGCGCGTTCCTCGCCCGGCTGCCGGGAAGCTGACGCCAGCTGACGCCAGCCGACGCCAGCCGACGCCAGCCGACGCGGAGACCCCCGCCGCGCCCAAAAACCGAGCCGCCATCGCGCAGGGTCGCCACTTCTCCGTCGTAGGACGTGCCGATGCGATATGCTGATCGGAGGCGTGCGTGTTTGTGATCCGGCCCCCCCTGCCCGTGGCGCCCTCGCGCGAGGCGCGCTGAGCTAGATGCCGACCAAGCGGTTCTTGTTCGGACAAGAGGGGCGCGCGCGCCTGCTCGAGGGGGCGCGCATCCTCGCGGGCGCGGTGAAGCCGACACTGGGGCCCGGTGGGCGCAACATCCTGCTCGAGCGCCCCATGCACAGCGCGCCGCTCATCACCAAGGACGGCGTCACCGTCGCCGAGCACGTCGAGCTCGGCGAGTCGTTCTCGAACATGGGTGTGCAGCTGGTGCTCGAGGGGGCGGTCAAGACAGGCAACACCGCCGGCGACGGCACAACCACCGCCACTGTCCTCGCGCACATCATGGTCCGCGAGGGGACGAAGCTGGTCGCCGCCGGGTATCACCCCCTGGCGCTCAAGCGCGGCATCGACCTGGCGGTCGAGCGCGTGGTGGAGGCGCTGGCGAAGTCGTCGAAGCGGGTGACGGGCGCGCGCGACATCGCCAAGGTGGCGACGGTCAGCGCCAACGGCGACGCCGCCATCGGCAAGCTGATCGCCGAGGCGGTGGGGAAGGTGGGGCTCGAGGGGATCATCCACGTCGAGCAGGGGACCGAGCTCGAGACGCGGCTCATCGTGGCCGAGGGGGCGGAGGTCGAGGGGGGCTACGCGTCGGCGTACTTCGCCACGGACATGGAGCGGCTGGTCGCCGAGCTCGACGACCCCTACGTCCTCCTCTGCGCGAGCAAGGTGAGCGCCGTCCAGGAGCTGGTGCCGATCCTCGAGAAGGTCGCCCGGACGGGACGGTCGCTGCTCGTTGTGGCCGAGCTCCTCGGCGAGGCGCTGTCGCTGCTCGTCGTCAACAAGCTGCAGGGGACGATGAAGGTCTGCGCGGTGAAGGCCCCCTACTACGACCAGGCGCGCACGGACGCGCTGCACGATCTGGCCGCGCAGGTGGGCGGCCGCATCGTGGGCGAGGAGGCCGGGATCCAGCTTCGGGAGGCGAGGCTCGAGGACCTCGGGCGCGCCAAGAAGATCGTCGTCGACCAGGAGAAGGCGACCATCGTCGGCGGCGCCACCGACAAGGCGGCGCTCGAGGCGCGCGCGCAGGAGATCCGCGCGCTCTACGCCGACACGAACTCCACGTTCAGGCACCAGCGCCTCGAGGAGCGGTTGCGGCGGCTGGTGGGCGGGGCGGCGCTGATCCGCGTCGGCGGCACCACCGACGCCGAGACGCGCGAGCGGAAGCTGCGGCTCGAGGACGCCCTCTACGCCACCCGGGCGGCGATCGAGGAGGGAATCGTCCCCGGCGGCGGCGTCGCGCTCTTGCGCGCGGCGGACGCGCTCACGCGGCCGCCGAAGGGCGTCTCCGAGGAGGAGCGGGTCGGTTTCCAGATCGTCCGGCGCGCCTGCGAGGAGCCGTGCCGCCAGATCGTCGGTAACGCGGGGCGGGATGCCTCCGAGATCCTCGGGCAGATCCGGCGGCGCAAGGGGGCCTTCGGATACAACGCCGCCCGCGACACCTTCCAGAACCTAGTCGAGGCCGGCGTCGTCGATCCGACCATGGTCGTGCGCCTCGCGCTGCAGCACGCGGCCTCGATCGCGGGCCTGCTCCTTTCGAGCGAGGTGCTGATCGCCAGCGTGCGCGAGCCGCACGAGTTTCCCGAGACCGGCGGCCCCGGCGACGCGCTCTCCGCCGAGCCGATCTTGTCGCACCGCGACCGCCGTCCGGCGGGCGGGCGCTCGATCTGATACGCTCCCCGACGAATCAGCCCCGGATCCGACACTAATCGACCATGGAGGCCACAAAGATGATTCGGTTGTCCTTTCTCGTGGGGCTCGCCTGCCTGCTCGCGGCGGCGGGGAACGCTCGCGCGGCTTCGTGCAACGTCGACACCGACTGCACGGGGAACGCCGCCTGCGGCGGCGACATCTGCGACTTCTACACTCAGCCGCCAGCCTGTAAGCCCGCTGGCGGCCATCCGAACGGCATGGACGGGTGGTGCACCGTCGACACCGACTGCAAGTGCCACGCGCAGGGGGCGACCTGCACCGGCGTCTACTGCTCGTTCACCGTCCCGGACGGCGGGACCACCACCGGTACGGGCGGCAGCGGTGGCAGCACCGGCTCCGCAGGCAGCTCGGGCGGCGGGGGCGGCTGCAGCGTCGCTGGCGGGACGGCGGTCGACGGCTCGCTCGCGCTCGCGGGTCTCGGCCTCGTCGCCGGGATCTTCCGCCGGCGCCGCCGTCGGTAGCTAGCTCAAACCCGGACGCCGACGGCGAGGCCTTCTCCCGTCGGCAGCACGGTCGCGCGGAACTTGCCGCCGCGGGCGAGGGCGTCGTGGACGGCCTGCATGGCTTCGATCTGCGTGGCGCGCTGCCCCTGGGCGGGCTCGTGGAGGTGGCCGAACAGGAAGGCGTTGTCGAGGATGACGACGCCGCCGGGGCGGAGGTTCGCCGCGGCCCAGTCGAGGTAGAGGGGGTAGCTCTCCTTGTCGGCGTCGATGAAGACGAGGTCGAACGGGCCGGAGGCGGCGAGGCCGGGGAGGATCTTCGCCCCGGGGCCGATGTGCTGGCGGACGCGCGACGCGACGCCGGCGCGGCGGAAGCTCTCGGCGGCGACCTCGGCGTGGCGCGGATCGATCTCGATCGTGTCGAGGGTCCCACCCTCGCCCATGCCGCGCAGGATGGCGAGGCCCGAGTAGCCGCCGAGCGTGCCGACCTCGACGGCCTTGCCGGCGCCGGCCAGGCGGGCCAGCACCTCGAGGTGGCGCGCGTCGAGGGCGGCCACCTGGATGTCGGGGAGGCCGGCAGCGGTGCTGCGGGCGCGGATCTCGGCGAGGGCCTCATCCTCCGGGACGTAGGTCCGCGCGACGTAGTCGGAGATCGCGGCGTCGTCGTTGCCGAAGGCCTTGTTCATGACGCGACCCTGCCGCGTTTGAACCGGAGGGTCAACAGCGACTCGAGGAGCGCGAGCGCCAGCAGCGCCGCGCCGAGCGCGTGCCAGAGCTCGAGCCGGCGGTGAGGGACCGGCCCCGCCGCGCCCGGGGCGTGCGCGCGATCGGGGCGGTCGGCGTCGGCGAGCCGGGCCGGATTCGACTCGCGGCCGTCGAGCGTCACCACGAAGGCGGCGTCCGGGCGGTCGGAGACGGCGCCGTCGTTGCGCGCGGCGCGCACACGGTAGAGGCCGGGCTCGTCGGTCTCGGTGAACAGCACCACGTGGCGGGCGCGCGCCTCGCCGGCGTGGGTCGGGGGGACCAGCCAGCGCGACTCGCCGTTCGGCTTGACGACCTCGATGCGGCTGTCGTCGCCCTGGAGCGCGATCTCGCGCTTGTCGCCGACGGTCAGATCGGCGGCCGCCTCGCCCGAGGGGGCGCCTGCGAGGAACCGCGCCGCCTCCTGCACGAGCGGCAGGAAGCCGGGGCGGATCGGCAGGTCGGTCCACTCGCGGTCGACCGTCGTCGTGAGGAGGAGGACCCGGCCCCGCCCGATCTCCGCCTCGACGAGCGCCGGGCCGCCGCTCTCGTAGCGCAGCACCACCTGGCGCTCGGGCGCGTCGGAGACCGGCGAGAGCAGCATGAACTGGAAGAAGCGTGCCGAGGCCAGCCCCTCGCCCTTGGCGGGGAACGCCGAGAGGAGCGGGTGGCGGCGGTCGATGGGGGCCAGGCGCTCGGCCGGTCGGAGATCGACGGTCTCCCCCTCGGGGTGGAGCCCCGGCGGCGCGGCGGCGCTGCGCTTGAGCCCGAGCGGCTGCGGCAGGATCGCCTTGGCGACTTGGTTCCAGGCGTCCGCGTCGACCTTGTCGCCGACCGAGATGAAGAGGCCGCCGCCCCCTTCGACGTAGCGGAGCAGCGCCGCGGCCGCCGCCGGCGTGGGGCGGCTGACGTTGGCGAGGAAGACGGCCCCGAACGCCTCCAGGTCGCGCCCGGCGAGATCGTCGGGGAGGATGGTGGTGATCGCGAAGCTCGAGCCCCCTGCGCGCAACGCGGCCTCGAGGAAGAAGGTCTCGTCCTCGGTGCGCACGGTGCGCGGATCGCCGTCGACGATCAGGACCCGCAGCCCGCGCGACGCCTCCACGCGGCAGGCGCGCCGGTCGTCGAGCGGGAAGCCGTCGTGATCGATCACCACCTCGGCCTGGTGCGTGCCGGCGCCGCCGGCGACCGCGTGCACGAAGCGCTTCTTGGCCCGGCCCCCCGCGGGGACGTCGACGAACCCGCGCGCCACCTCGGCGCCGTCGAGGCGGAGGGTGATGCCGAGGCCGCGCGCCGGCGCGGCGGCGTAGTTGGCGATCTCGGCCACCACGGCGATCCCCTGCGCTCCCTCCTCGGGCGCCGGCTCGGCCTCGAGCGACGTGACGGCGCGGTTCTCCCAGGGCGCCCCGTCGCTGGGATCGAGGATCACGATCTCGGGCCCGGCGGCCACCGCGGCGGGGGTGACGTCCTCCCACCCGGAGGCCTGCAGATCGGTGACCACATAGATCAGCCGGTCGGCGTGCGGCGAGCCGGTCAGGATCTGCGTCGCCCGGCGCAGCGCGCCGGCGAAGTCGGCGCGGCGCGCCGACGGAGCGGTGGCGGCCAGCGCCCCGAGCACGCGCGCGCGATCCCCCGACAGCTCGGCGACCGGCGCCGGCGCCCCCTCGGAGGCGAGCACGAGGCCGACCTCGGAGTCGGGCGACAGGTGCTCGACGAGGGCCCGGGCCCGGGCGCGCGCCGCCTCGAAGAGCGGGTCGCCGCCGGCGCGGCGGCGCATGCTCGCCGAGTCGTCGAGGACGACCACCGCGCTCTGCGAGCGCGCGGCGACCGCGGGGAGATCGGAGCGGACGTGCGCGAACGGCCTGGCGAACGCCAGCGGCAGCGCGATGGCGATCGCCGTGCGCGCGACCAGCAGGAGCGCGTCGCGCAGCCGCCGCCGCGCCGACACCTCGCGCTCGGCGCGCATGAGCAGCTCCATGGCCGCGAAGCGGACCGGGCGGGCGCGCCGCCGGCCGATGCGGTGGATGATGAACGGCAGCACGGCGGCGGCGAGGCCGAGGAGGAGCGCGGGGGCGAGAAAATGCACCGGTCGCCTCCGTTACTTCCGTGTCCGCTGGCGCGCGAACAGGAAGCCGCGCAGCACCTCCGCCGGCGGATCCGCTGTGGTGGCGAAGCGGTGCTCCACCCGCGCCTCGAGGCAGATCTGCCGCCAGCGCTCGCGCAGCGCCGCCGACTCGCGCTGGAACGACGCCGCGAGATCCCGGGGGTCGACCAGGAGCCGGCGAGCGTCGTCGGGCTCCATGGCCTGGAAGTCGGTCAGCTCGTCGAACGGCAGCTCGACCTCGTCGGGATCGAGGAGCTGAAACAGCACCACGTCGTTGCCGCGCGAGCGGAGCTGGCGCAGGCGGTCCGCGAGGTCGGCTGGCGCGTCGAGGAGATCGGTGAACAGCACGACGAGGCTCCGCCGGTCGGCCATCTCGCCCACGTGGGCGAGGGCGCGCCCCGGCTCGGTCCGCCCCGCCGGGTAGACGGCGTCGAGCGCCGCCAGCAGATCGCGGATGTGCCCCCCGCGCGTGCGCGGCGGCAGGTAGTGGCGCGTCCCCTCGTCGAACACCAGCAGCCCCGCCGGGTCGCCTTGCTGAGCGAGCAGGTAGGCGAGCGCCGCCGCGAGGTAGCTGGCGTAGGCGAGCTTGCTCGGCCCCTTGCGCCCGTAGCCCATCGACGCCGACGCGTCGACGAGCAGGAAGGTGCGCATCTCGGTCTCGTCCTCGAAGCGCTTGATGTAATAGCGGTCGACGCGGCCAGCCGCCTTCCAGTCGATGCGCCGGATGTCGTCGCCGGGCGCGTACTCCTTGTGCTCGGAGAACTCGATCGACGCGCCCGCGTGCGGGTTCTGGTGCATCCCCGCGAAGGCCCCCTCGACGATCACGCGCGCGCGCACGGCCATCGATTCGAGCCTGGCGATGTCGAGCGGGTCGAGCATCATGGGCGCGGGGCCTCCGCCCGGCGCCGGCTCACGCCGGCCGGACGGCGTCGATGAGGCGCGCGACGAGCGTCCGCGCGTTCATGCCGTCGGCCTCGGCGTGGAAGTTGGGGAGCACGCGGTGGACGAGCACCGGCGCCGCCAGCGCGCGCACGTCCTCCACCGAAGCGGCGTAGCGCCCCTCGAGGATGGCGCGCGCCTTGGCCGCGAGCACGAGGTACTGCGAGGCCCGCGGCCCCGCCCCCCAGGAGACGTACTTCTTGACGAAGTCGGGGGCCGTCGGCTCGCCCGGCCGGCTCGACCGGCACAGCGCCACGGCGTGCTCGACCACGTGCGGCGCCGCCGGCACGCGCAGGACGACGTCCTGAAGCTCGAGGATGCGCTCCGGCGACAGCACCTTGCGCAGCACCGGGCGGTAGCCGGTCGTCATCTGGTTGACGATCCGGACCTCCTCCTCGGCCGACGGGTAGCCGACGTCGATCTGGAACATGAACCGGTCGAGCTGCGCCTCGGGGAGCGGGTAGGTCCCCTCCTGCTCGATCGGGTTCTGCGTCGCGAACACGAGGAAGGGGAGCGGGAGCGCGTAGGTCTGCCCGCCCGCCGAGACGCGGTACTCCTGCATCGACTGCAGGAGCGCGGCCTGCGTCTTGGGCGGCGTCCGGTTGACCTCGTCCGCGAGCACGACGTGGGCGAAGATCGGGCCCCGCACGAACCGGAACACGCGCCGCCCGGTGGCCCGGTCCTCCTCGAGCACGTCCGTCCCGGTGATGTCGGCGGGCATGAGGTCGGGCGTGAACTGGATCCGCCCGAACGACAGCGCCAGCGCGTCCGACAACGTCTGGATGAGCATCGTCTTCGCCAGCCCCGGGACGCCGACGAACAGGCAGTGCCCGCGGGCGAACAGCGCCACCAGCAGCTGATCGATGACCTCGGTCTGGCCGACGATCCGCTTGCCGATCTCTGCGACCAGGGCCTTGCGCGCCGCCGCCACCTCCCGCACGGCCTCGAGGTCGCGGTCGGGGTCGACGAAAGGCAGGGGGGTCGGCCCGGGATCGTCGACGGCCAGCTCCGCGGACGGCGTCTCCGTGAACGGAGACGAAGGGGCTCGACCGTGGTCCGACATCGCAACAGGATGCCACGCGTCGGCCGGACGCGCCACGGGCATACCCCCCTCTGGCGACTTGAAAACAGGGCGCAAAAGCGTTACCGAGAGCGGAAGGAGACTGCCATGCAACGCCTTTCCCCCCTGCTCGGACGGCTGGCCCTGGTCGCGTCGCTGGCGACGGCCGCGTTGACCCTCGCGCCCCGCGCGGCGCGCGCCGGCAACGGCGGCAAGATCTACGTCAGCGACGTGGAGTACGGGAGCTTCTCGTCGGAGAAGGACATGCAGAGCGCCATCAAGCGGCAGTCGAAGACGGCCATCAAGGGCGACGGGGCCTGGAACCTCAACTTCATGGTGTTCCTCAACGCCGCCCCGGGCGCCGACAAGATCAACATCGTCTACTACGACGTCAGCAAGAAGAAGGAGCAGGTCAACTTCACCGAGGTCGGGGTCAAGCCCGACCAGAAGATCGTCCAGCTCAATGGCCAGTCAATCTCCAAGGACCTCGGCTTCGTCAAAGGGCACAAGTACGAGGTGCGCGCCACCCGGCTCATCGGCGGCAAAGAGAAGGTCTACGCCAAGACGACGATCACGTTGAAGTGAACGTCGCCCCGCGCGTCGCAGCGGCGCTGGCGTTCCCGCGCGTCGCAGCGGCGCTGGCGTTCGCCGCGCTCGCGGCGCTCGGCTGCCGGGGGGCGCGGCCCCCGCGCCCCGCGTACCTCGATCCGGAGCTCCCGCCCGCGGCGCGCGCCGCGGACCTCGTCGGACGGCTGACCTCCGGCGAGAAGATCGCGCAGCTCATGACCGAGGCGCCGGCCTTCCCGCGGCTCGGCGTCCCGGCCTATGACTGGTGGAGCGAGGCGCTGCACGGCGTGGCGCGGGCCGGCCGGGCCACCGTCTTCCCGCAGGCCATCGCGCTCGCGGCGACGTTCGACGAGCCGCTCG
>Ga0306920_100004261_pt1 | contig 18341 bp, 15 predicted proteins | sample flu12Cox44000170_FD_204666 | JGI IMG/M metagenome (GOLD analysis project Ga0306920, IMG submission 204666) | Lab enrichment of tropical soil microbial communities from Luquillo Experimental Forest, Puerto Rico - flux4day.12C.oxic.44.000.170 (v2)... | ecosystem: Environmental > Terrestrial >... | reverse complement strand
TGGGAAACGAGATTATGCAGCTACCCTGCTGGTCTCGTTGGACCTGACCGGCGCGCAACGCGCCCGCGCTGCCAGCTACCAGCCAGGCGACGTGATTCGCTACAGCCGCGGCAGCCGCGCCCATTGCCTCGAGGCGGGCGACCATGCCGTGGTCCAATCAACGGAAGCAGATACCAACCACCTGCGCGTGACCGCGCGCGGAGGACAGACCGCTGACTATGATCCGCGCCGCCTCAAGGGCGTGCAGGTTTTTCGCGAGGAATTGCGCGCTTTCGCACAAGGCGAACGCATCCAGTTTCGCCTGTACCATCGTCAACTCGGAATCGCCAATGGGCAGTTCGCTATCATCGCTGCGCTCGACCCAACTAGTGGGGATGCGACTCTCACACTCGGGCGTGAGCGGGAATTGAAGTTGAATTTAAAATCTTTTCCGCACCTCGATCACGGTTATGCGGTAACTTCACACTCCAGTCAGGGGGCTACGGTCGATCGGGTTCTGGTCAATATCGACACTGCGCGTAGCCTCGAGCTGGTCAATCGCCAACAGTTTTACGTGTCGCTGAGCCGCGCCCGCTATGATGCGCAAATCTTCACCGATTCGCGTGAAGCGCTGCCGCGCGCAATCTCGCGTACCGCAAACAAGGCCAACGCGCTCGACGCCATTGACGCTAGTCAAATCCGACGCGGCACAACGGCTATCCGAAAACGACCGACGGTCCAGATTGTCAGCCCAGCTGAGTGGATCAACAGGCCGGATCACGCTCAACGCTCGCGCCAGGAGCCGCGAATAAGAATGTGACAATCGGGGAGCGAACGAAGGCATGTACTCATTTAGATTGGCGGCCGCTGCGTATGCCATTCGGTGGAGCGTTCGTATGCTGCGCCCGCGCGGATAAGGGTCGCCTCGCCGAGCAAGGGGCCCACAAGTTGTAGGCTCGGGGGCGGAGCGCCATTACCCGCACCGCACGGCATTGAGAGAGTCGGATTGCGGCTCATGTTGAAGGGCGCTGTGAAGGCCAGCAGCGGGAGTGGTTCCGTGAAGGACCCCGCCTCGGGCGGGATCGCATCGTTGGGTAGAGTCGCTGACGGCATCGAAGGGCATGCAATCGACGATAGTCTGGCGACTGAAAAGGTTTTGTGGGTCCCGTTTAGGGCAAACGTCATCCGCTTTGCCTTGCGAAAACTGGCACGCGCATCCCGCTGGCGCCTGGCTGGAAAGCGACCCTGACCCGATCGCCAATACGTATCTGCTCCAGGTCGCTTTCGACGATGTTTGTTAGCATCGTGGGACCTTCATCCAGTGTGACGTAGGCGACGATATAAGGCTCTTTGCCAGACCTGACGACCGAGTACGAATACACGGTGCCGGCTCCACTCGCCTCTCTTGCTGTCACATCAAATGAAGCGCAAAACGGACAAAACGGGCGGGGAAACCAGTGATTCCGATCGCAGGCATTGCAATGCGGCACCAGCAGACGGCCTGTTTGCGATGCGTCCCAGTAAGCTTTCGATTCCGGCAGAATATCAATCACGGTCACGTCGCTCATGGTCTCCTACTCCCGCTCCAGGATTAGTGTCGTGCTGCAATGTCGGGTCCCGAGCAAGCCCCCCGTGCCATGCGCGAGCGCCAGACCGCAGTTTGGCACCTGAACGGCTGGATGCGCCTCGCCGCGCAATTGCCGCACGGCTTCGATTACCTTGGTGATGCCGCCGCGATTGGCCGGATGATTGTTGCACAAGCCGCCGCCGTCAGTGTTGAAGGGCAGCTTGCCGACACCGGAGATAAGATTGCCATCAGAGACGAATTTGCCGCCTTGCCCCTTCGCGCAGAAACCGAGATCTTCGAGCGCGACCAACACCGTAATCGTGAAGCTGTCGTATATGGAGGCATATTGGATGTCGCTCGGACTCACGCCTGCCTCTTCGAACGCCACCGCGCCCGACCGGATCCCGGCCGAGTAAGTCAAGTCGACATCGCCGCCGAACGGACCTTTGACAGCCTCGCCCGCCCCTAGCACCCTGACGAGGGGACGCTTAAGGCTCTTGGCGATCTCAGGCCGCGCCACGATCAGCGCGCCGCCGCCGTCGGTAACCACGCAGCAATCGAACCGATGCAGCGGATCGGCGACCATCGGCGACGCGAGAACCTCCTCGACGGTGACAACGTTGCGCAGCATCGCGTCCGGGTTGTGCTGCGCGTGATGGGAAGCGGCCACCTTGATCCACGCCAACTGATCGCTCGTCGTTCCAAATTCGTACGTGTGTCGCTGTGCGCACATCGCATACACTGCAGCCGTCGCGGGACGATAAGGATCCTCCCAGGGGCTCTGCGGCTGGGTCTTGTCATTGAAGTAGGCATTGAATTTCTCAGTCCTGGCGCGCCCCGCCAGGGTAATCAGCGCAATGTTACACTTGCCAGCTATGATCGCCTGGGCCGCGTGACTGACGTGCGCCAGGTAGCTCGAACCTCCAACGTCGGTCGCATCGACATGCCGCACCCGCAGGTTGAGATAGTCGACTATGGTCATCGCGCCAAAGCCCGGCGCATCGCCAGCGCAGAAGTAACCGTCTACATCGTCCTTGCTCAGCCCAGCGTCGGCCAAGGCGCCGAATGCGGACTCCGCGTGCAGTTGAGCAGCCGATTTGTCGGGCGACTTGCGTGTTGGATGTTCGTAGGCACCGACGATATTTGCTTTTCCCCGGATACTCACACGGCCTCCGCCTTCATTATAATTCTGATGCACCTCAATATGATGATGGGCGGTGCGTCGTCAATGGAGAGAGGCCGGGATCTCCACGAGCAGGCGCCAACGAAATCGCCCAGTATGGCAAACAACTGCGCGTGCGTCGCGAGAAGTGCAACCGCTCAGACGGGCTCGGCAAGGAACAGCGGAATCTTCCGCGTGGTTCTGGCCTGGTAATCTTTGTAGGGCGGGAATGCGGCTACGCTGGCCGACCATAGACGCTCCCGTTCCGGATCTTCAGTGACTTCTCGAACGCGCATCTTGGTTACCTGTGTCCTGTCGCGTATGTCCACTTCCGTATTGGCTCTGAGGTTGTGCACCCAATCCGGGTTTTTGGGCGCTCCGCCCATCGAGCCGACCAACACATAACCGTTGTGCACCTTGACGCGCATTAGCGGAACTTTTCGTATGGCACCGGTCTTGTTGCCCAGAAGTGTAACGATGATGCACGGCAGGCCGGTATCCAGCAACGTAGCGCCTTCGGTGCCTCCGCTGCCTTCATACAACTCGACCTGCTTCCGCACCCAGTCATATTTGGAGGGAATGTATTCAGCCATTTGCCTGTCTCCGTTTTCGTCGCAATCTCAACCAAGATACCTGCTGCTCTCCAAGTCAGTGGTAATTTGCACGCAGTATTCGATCAATGGAGCTCTCACGCCAAAGGATCATCTTCCGCGGGTAAGGTCGGCGACGATTGCTTCTGCCCGGCGGTAAAGATGAGGGTCGATGACCAGTCCCGACGCCAACACGTTCTCCTCTAGTTGTTCGGGCCGGCTTGCGCCGACGATGGCTGAAGCAACGTTCGGTTCCCGCAGCACCCACGCCAGCGAAAACTGAGCGAGTGTGCATCCCGCCTCCTTCGCTAGCGGCTTGAGAGCATCAACCCCCTCAAGAAGCTTCGGCCGCAGCCACGATTGGATAAAATGACCCATGGTCGCGCTGGTGGCACGCGATGCGGCCGGGGGCTTCGCGTTTGCCTGGTATTTGCCCGACAAAACGCCTTGCGCGAGTGGAGACCAAACGATTTGCGAGATGCGTTTGGCAGCGCACAGAGGAATGATCTGCTCCTCGGGCTGGCGCCATAGCAGCGAGTATTGCGGCTGACTCGAGACGAACCGCTCGGTGCCTTCCACGGCGAACGCGCCTTCAATCTGCCGTGAAGTCCACTCGCTGAATCCGATATATCGGACCTTCCCCTGACGCACGACGTCGCTCAGCGCCACCATTGTTTCGTCGATTGGCGTCGCGGTGTCATATCGATGGCATTGATAAAGATCGACATAGTCTACCCGCAGGCGGTCAAGCGACGCATCGATCTGCTTGAGTATCTGCGCGCGTGACAATCCCTGGTCATTAGCGCTCATTGGAAAATACACTTTGGTTGCGAGGACGTACGAGCTGCGCGGACGCTGCGCCAAGACGTCCCCCAGGAAGCTCTCGGCGGCACCGCGACCATAGGCGTTCGCGGTATCGATGAAATTGATTCCGAGCTCGAAAGCACGCTTAACGCAGGCGGCGGCTTGATCGCGTTCAACGCCCACGCCATACGTCAGCCAGGAGCCCAGGGAGATTTCCGAAACGTTTAGTTCGCTGTTGCCGAGCTTGCGATATTTCACGAATTCTCCTTCCCATTTGATAACCAGGTCTAACCGGCCTGAGCGAAAAGCTCTAGCTTGCGCGATACGCTATTCGATGCCGCCGCTGATTTCTTGTCCGCAGGCCGCTCTCATGAGCCGCAACCGCTCTCTGCAACCTGGCGATCGATTTTTCATCGGCACCGGAAAAGACCGTGATTCGAAGGTCCGAATTATCGGTCAGCGTAAAAGTGGTATGTTCCGCGACGATCAATCCTACCCCCGGATGGCGGTACTGCTTGCGGCCCTCGATCTGGGGAAGGACGTCAAAACGTGGCCACCAATCCGCAAATTCCGGGCTCACTGCATTGAGACGTTCTACGAGTTGCAGAAAATGCAGATCGCCCGCGTGGCGTCCATAGTCGAGACGAAATCTCGCGACTATATCCTGCGCGCGGGGTTCCCAATCAACCATGAGGGAGCGCAACTCTGGATGGGTAAAGATGAGCCAGACAAGGTTTCGTTCTTCGGGCGGAACCCGTTGGAAATCGAAAAAAAACGCTCGCGCGCTGCGATTCCAGGCAAGGATGTCCCACCGACGCCCCCGCACAAAGGCGGGCATGCTGCCCAATTGATCGAGTATTTGCTGGATCGGCGCGCTAACGCTCTCATGCTTGACGTTGGCGTCGACAACTGGTTGACGCATCGCAAGCTGGAAAAGCTGGACGCGTTCGGCCGGCTTGAGCTGCAGCACACGCGCAAGATTGTCCAAGGCGCGAGGCGAAACGCGGATCGGCCGCTTCTGTTCGAGCCAGGTGTACCAGGTGGCGCTGATACCGGCCAATTGCGCCACTTCCTCCCGCCTTAGGCCAGGTGTCCTTCGCCGAGGTGTGACGAGGAGCCCGACGTTGGCGGGCGATACGCGCGCGCGACGCGTGCGCAGGAAGTCGCCTAGTTCCTGACGTCTGACTTCATCCTGGGTCATGACTGGCCAGACTGGTAGTTTTTATACCGGGATAAAACCTCTTATAGTTCTAGTCCCAATCCTTCATTATATTGCTTACCATTGATGGCCGACGGCGGCTACGCGTGTAGACCGTTGTAGAAGAGCCTCGATTAGGCCGCGATCGAATTCAACAATCGACGGGGACCTCGAATGGATTTCAACTACTCAGCCGAAGACGAAGCTTTTCGCCAGGACCTGCGCAAATGGCTTGAGGCCAACAAGCAGTATGCGCCTGGCTCGGTCAGCGTCATGTCCAACGAATCCGACGAACAATGGCAAGCGCGGGTTACCTGGCACAAGAAGCTCAACGACGGCGGATGGGTTGCCGTCAACTGGCCCAAAGAATACGGGGGCCGCGCCGCAACCGTAATGCAGCGCCTGATTTTTCGCGAAGAACTCTCGCGCCTGAATCTCTCCGAGCCCGCGATTGGTATGGGCATCAGCCTGCTCGGCCCGACCCTGCTGCATTGGGGTACCGAGGAGCAGAAGCGGCGCCACATCCCCGCGATTCTGCGCGGCGAGGAGGTGTGGTGCCAGGGCTATAGCGAGCCCAGTTCCGGTTCCGACCTCGCATCGGTGCAGACCCGTGCGGTCGAGGACGGCGACGATTTCGTCGTCAATGGACAGAAAGTCTGGACCTCGATGGCGCAGCACGCCGATTGGATCTTCGCGCTCGTCCGCACCGATCCCGACGCGCCCAAGCATAAGGGCATCAGCTATCTGCTCATGGACATGCATAGCCCCGGCGTCACGGTTCGTCCGCTCGTGCAGATGACTGGCGGCAGGGGCTTCAACGAAGTTTTCTTCGAAGACGTTCGCGTGCCCAAGAAAAATATCGTCGGCGAGAAGAACAACGGGTGGCAGGTCGCGATGACCACGCTAATGTTCGAGCGTGGCGGGGGTGCGGGGCAGGGCGGTCCCAGCCAGGAAGTCATGGACCTCGTGCAACTGGCCCGCAAGCTTCCGCGCGATGACAAAACCGCGTGGGATGATCCTTCGGTTCGTCAGAAGATCGCGGAGTTCGCCTCCGAAGCCACGGCTCTCAAGTACACGGGCTACCGCCAGCTGACCCGTCAGTTGAAGGGCATGCCTCCCGGCCCGGAAGGCTCGATGATGAAGCTGGTCAGCACCGAACTCGGTCTCAAGATGGCGCTCTACGCCATGGAGCTGCTCGGTTCCTACAGTCAGATCGAGTTTGGAGCGCCGTTCGCGATCGACAAAGGCAAGTGGTCCTTCCGGATGCTTGCTGCTCGCGGTCCAACAATCTACGCCGGCACCAACCAGATACAACACAACATTATCGGAGAGCGCGTCCTCGGTCTGCCCAAAGGCTCGTAGTGATCGACGGCGATAGCACCGAGACAGGGGGCACATTCGCCAGCAGGACGGCGAATTGGTCCGGGAAGGTGTGAAGCTGGAAGCCCATTTCACGAGGTTCAGGATGTTCGGAGTGGCGTATCGAAAGGAGAACATCCTCGACAATGACTGAACAGGCGGAACTTCGCGGTGCACAGGGCCTAAGGCTCGTCGCCGACGTTTACGGACCCGGCGATGGTCCGCCGGCACTGCTGCTTCATGGTTTTGGACAAACTCGCCAATCCTGGGGACTCGCGGCCTCTAAGCTCGGCGAACAGGGATGGCGGGCGTATGCCGTTGATCTACGCGGCCATGGCGACAGCGCGAGGCCCGTGGCAGCCGCCTACGCCAATACCGATTTCGCAGCCGACTTGTTGTCTCTATGTCATTCACTGAAAACGCCGCCACTCGTTGTCGGCGCATCTATGGGGGGCGTCGCCGCCCTCACGGCCCAAGGGGCATCCGATGTTCAGCTCTATCGAGGCCTCGTCCTCGTGGACATCACACCGGATGTCGATGCTGAAGGCGCTCGCAGAATCATCTCCTTCATGGCCGCCAACCCGGACGGCTATGCCAGCTTGGAGGAAGCGGCCGAAGCGATCGGCGTATACCGCGGTTCCGAGCGCGGCAAGGCGTCACCGCGCGGCCTCGCTCGCGTGCTCCGACAAGGCACCGACGGGCGCTGGCGCTGGCACTGGGATCCGAGAGCGCTCGAAGAACGAAAAGTCTGGCTCACTGATCCGAAGGCTGCCGAGGCCCGTCAGGACCGAATGTGGGCAGAAATGACGTCCGGCGTAAACAAACTAGCGGTGCCGACTATGCTGGTCCGGGGCGGCAGCAGCGATGTTGTGACGCGCGAAGCAGCCGAAGCGCTGCTCAAGTTGCTTCCGAACGCCCGGTTCGTCGATGTCGCCGAAGCCACTCACATGGTGGCGGGGGACCGCAACGACGTCTTTTGTGCGGCAGTGCTCGAGTTCGCCTGGCCGCTTTGCGAGCAAACTAAGTCGCCGCAATCCAGCATCAAAAAACGACTGCACTGACCAATTCGCGCAACGGAGGACATAGATGAGCGCACTCGTTACTACTACTTACGGCAAACTCGAAGGCCTGGAACAGGACGAACTCGCCGTCTTCAAAGGGATCCCCTTCGCGACGCCACCTGTTGGATCTCGGCGTTGGCTCCCTCCGCTGAAGCCGTCTGCATGGAACGGCATCCGCGATGCACGCAACTTTGGCGCGGCCTGCCCGCAGCTTAGCCTCTCTCCTGTCGTGCTTGGAGGAATGCAAATCGAAGAGCCGCAATCGGAGGACTGCCTTCATCTCAACATCTGGACCCCGAAGGCGGACAACAAGCGGCGTCCGGTGATGGTCTGGATTCACGGGGGTGCCTTCCGGATCGGCTCCGGCGCCCAGGTGATATATGACGGCGCGAGCCTCGCCCGCCGTGGCGATGTGGTCGTGGTTACAATCAATTATCGGATGGGGCCGTTCGGATTCCTGCGTCTCACCGATCTCACCAACGGCAAAATTCCCGCGACCGGAAACGAGGGACTGCTCGATCAAATCGCCGCGCTCGAGTGGGTGCGCGACAACATCGAGCATTTCGGAGGCGATCCCACAAACGTCACGACTTTCGGTGAATCAGCGGGAGGGATGAGCATTGGCGGCTTGCTGGCGATGCCGGCGGCGCGCGGACTGTTCCACAAGGCGATTCCGCAAAGCGGCTTTTGCCACAGTGGCCGGCCCGCCGCGCGCGCGAACCGCTATGCAGAGAAACTCCTTGCTCATACCGGCGCCAACGCGAGTAACCCGGATTCGATTCACTCGTTGACAACTGACGAGCTGCTTAAGGCAACATTGCTGCATGGCACGACGACCGAGGATCCAGAACTCGGCGTGGCGGCTTATCAACTGGTGGTCGATGGCACGCATCTGCCGGGAGTCCCGATTGGGTACGTCGCGAGCGGGGCCGCGTCAGCGATTCCTCTGCTGGTGGGTTCCACACTCGACGAATTGAAACTGTTCACGGTGGTCGACCCCAGCAACGCCAAACTCGATCAGGGGCAACTACAGCTTCGAATGGGCCGAACGCTCGGGGCCGAGGCCGCCGACCGCTTGATCGCAAGCTACCAGCGGGCCCGCGGTTCGCGCGGAGAGCCGGACAATGCGTTGGAGATCTTGAGCGCGCTCGAGACCGATCGCGTTTTCCGGATTCCGGCGATCAAGCTGGTTGAAGCGCAGTTGCCGCACCAACCTCGGGTGTTCAACTACCTCTTCACCTGGAAGTCCCCCCTGATGGGCGGTGCTCTGGGCTCCTGCCATGCACTCGAGTTGGGATTCGTGTTCGGGACGCACGGCCGTCCCAGCATGCAGCAATTCTCGGGAGTCGGACCGCAGGCCGACAAGCTTTCGATCGAGATGCAGGATGCATGGCTTTCGTTCGCCAGATCGGGCGATCCTGGATGGGCACCCTACAGCAGCTCGCGGCGGACTACGATGTTGTTCGGCGAAAAGAGCGAGCCGGTCGACGCTCCGCGCGATGAGGAACGCCGCGCGTGGAACGGCGTCCCTGAAGAAGTCCTCGGCACCTTGAGCCTCTAGATTGTTCAAACGAGGATTTTCCGGCGACAGCACTCATGCTCAGCGATCAGCAAATTCGCTTTCTCACTATTCCGGGCGGAGCTCGTGTCGCCTACTCCGAGATTGGCAGCGGTCCGGCGATAGTGAGAACGCCACCGTGGCTCAGTCATCTCGATTTGGAATGGAAAATTGCCGCGATCCGCGCCTTCTTCGAGCGACTCGCGCGAGATCACACGGTGGTTCGCTACGATTCGCAGGGATGCGGGCTGTCTGATTGGCGCCGGAGCGACTTCTCGATCGCCGCCGAAGTAGGATTGCTGGAGACGTTGGTCGACCGGCTCGATCTTGAGCAGATGGCTTTGTTCGGCTACGGAGCGGGCGGTCGGGTTGCGGTTTCATACGCGGTTCGCCATCCCGAGCGCGTGTCCAGCCTGATCCTTTTTGGGACCTTCGGCGATTACCGCCATGCGCAGCTCTCGAGGGAGATGCCGCGAGCCCTACAGGCGCTGGCGATCGACCATTGGCCGCTGGCGGCGCGTCTATTCGTCGATGTGCAGGCGCCGGACGAGGACGCCGCCACCTTGCAATCGCTCGCCACCATGTATGCTCAATCGAGCACCGGAGAAAATGTGGTCCAGGCGGCGCAAGGCTTGGTGCATGGCGCGGATCTTCTCGACTTGCTGCCCCAACTCACTGCGCCCACGACCGTGATTCACCGGGTGGGAAACTCTGCTTTGCCATATCAGGCGGGACGCGAGTTGGCAGCGCGTATCCCGGGGGGCTGCTTCGTCCCGCTGGAGGGAACTTCGCATCTTCCCTTTCTCGGCGACTCCAATCCGGTCCTCGCGGCGATGGCACGGGCCCTCGGTGACGATCGAGAAGAGAAAGATTGTCGCGACAGAGCCACACCAACGCACTAACCCAATTCGCGCAGCCGAGGAGTTAGATGAACGCAATCGTCACTACCACATACGGTAAGCTCGAGGGTCTGGACCAGGACGGGCTCGTCGTCTTCAAAGGAGTTCCCTTCGCGGAGCCGCCAGTCGGCTCTCGGCGTTGGCTCGCTCCTCAGAAGCCATCTGCATGGAATGGCATCCGCGATGCGTACAATTTCGGAGCGGCGTGTCCGCAGGCAAGAATGCAGCCGGTCGTGCTGGCCGGGATGCAACTCGAAGAGCCGCTGTCGGAAGACTGTCTCTATCTCAACATCTGGACGCCGAAGGCTGACAATAAACAGCGTCCGGTGATGGTCTGGATTCATGGCGGCGCCTTCCGGATCGGCTCGGGCGCGCAGATCATATATGACGGCTCGAGCCTCGCCCGCCGCGGCGACGTGGTCGTGGTCACAATCAACTATCGGCTGGGGCCATTCGGATTCCTGCGCCTCGCGGATCTGACTGATGGCAAGATTCCCTCGACCGGAAATGAAGGACTACTCGATCAGATCGCGGCTCTCGAGTGGGTGCGCGACAATATTGCGCAGTTCGGAGGCGATCCCGCCAACGTCACGATTTTCGGTGAGTCGGCGGGTGCTATGAGTGTTGGCGCATTGCTGGCCATGCCGCCGGCGCGCGGGCTGTTTCACAAAGCGATTCCGCAGAGCGGTGCATCGCACAATGGCTGGTCGGCCAAGAAGGCGAACCGCAATGCTGAGAAGATTATTGCTTGTTCCGGCGCCGATGCGAGTAAGCCAGATTCGATGCGCTCTTTGCCGGTAGGCACGTTGCTTAGATCGACGCTGCTGCCGGACGGAAAAACCGAAGACCCGGAACTGGGCATGGCTTATCAGGCGGTGTTCGACGGTGTGCAGTTACCCGGAGCCCCAATCGATCAGGTCGCCCAAGGTTATGCGTCGGCCGTGCCGGTGCTGGTCGGTACCACACTCGAAGAGTGGAAGCTGTTCACGATGGTAGATCCGGGGACTGTAAAGATCGACAAGGGCGAGCTCAAGAATCGAACCAGCAGAAGGGTCGGAGGGGCGGAGGCCGCCGACCGCTTGATTGCGAGCTATGAGCAAGCCCGAGGTTCTCGCGGAGAGCCCGCCACGCCGCTGGAAATTTTCAGCGCGCTTGAAACCGATCGCATCCTCCGCATGCCGGCAATCAAGCTCGCTGAAACACAATCGCGGCACCAATCTCGAGTTTTCAGCTACCTGTTCACGTGGAAGTCGTCCGCCATGGGAGGTCTTTTAGGCTCCTGTCACGCGCTCGAATTAGGATTCGTCTTCGGGACCTATAACCGTCCCGGCATGCAGCAATTCTGCGGGGCTGGACCCAAAGCTGATCAGCTTGCGACTGAGATGCGGGACGCATGGCTTTCGTTCGCCAAATCGGGCGATCCGGGATGGGCACCATATACCAACTCGCGCCGGACCACGATGTTATTTGGTGAAAAGACCGAGCCGGTCGATGCGCCGCGCGATGAGGAACGCCGCGCGTGGGATGGCGTCTCTGAACAAGTCCTCGGCCTCCTGAGTTTCTAGGAGCCTCTGTTGAAGAGAGCCGGCGGCTGTTGGTGATCTGGGGGCACTGAAAAGGAAGGTGAACATGGGGACTTTACGCGGCGAGGAGATTATCGCGCAGTGCTTTAAGCGCGAAGGCGTCGACACCATTTTTTTCATGATGGGTGGGCCAACTGGTGGAGCCGCCGGCGCTTGCATCGATCTTGGGATGAGAGGGATTTACGTCCGCCACGAGCAGGCAGCCGCGATGATGGCACATGCCTATGCCCGCGTAACCGGCAAGCCTGGCGTTTGTATCGCGCCCATGGGCCCGGGCGTCGTCAATCTGATGACCGGGCTAGGCAATGCATGGGCCGACGCCTCGCCAGTCATCGCAATCGGTGGTTCTGCGCCGATGCGAGGTACGACGCTCGATACTTTCCAGGAGATGGATCAGGTTCCGATGATGCGGCCGATCGTGAAGGCCGCATATCGCATCGACTTGGGCTATCGCATCCCCGAATACATCTCCATCGCGTTTCGCGAGGCTCTGGATGGAAAGCGTGGGCCGATCTACCTCGATCTGCCTGGCGATGTGCTTTCCGGTCCAGTCGAGGACGAGCGGATTAATTGGGTTGGGGGCAGCTCGCGGACCGAGGCACGTCCCGCCGGAGATCCGGCGCTGGTTGGTAAGGCCGTGGAGCTTTTGCAATCCGCTCGCAAACCGATCGTACTTACGGGAAGCGGCATCGTGTGGTCGCGCGCTGAGGAGGCTCTGCGCGATTTTGTTGATGGCACTGGAATTCCGTTTTTTACAACGCCGCAAGGGCGGGGAGTTATCCCAGAAGATCATCCTCGATCCTTCCCGGCAGCGCGTTCGACCGCGTTTCGCGAAGCTGATGTGGTGCTGGTGATCGGCGCGCGTGCCAACTCGATGCTCTCGTTCCTGCGCGCTCCGCGCTTTTCGCCAGATGCGAAGTTCATCAACGTCAATGTCGACGGCAAGGAGATCGGCCACAATCGTGCGGTCGAGGTCGGCATCATCGGCGATGCGCGCTTGGTGCTGGAGCAGATGCGCGCGGAAGCATCGGGCAAGTTTCAGCCTAAGGAAGAGTCAGACTGGGTCGCCCAACTTGCCACGAAGCATCGAACGAACCTGGAGCGATCTGCGCCGCTGCTCCACTCGAATGCGAGTCCAATTCATCCACTGCGCCTTTGTAATGAAGTCAAAGATGTTATCTCGCGCGACACGATCCTGATCGTCGATGGCCATGAAATTCTGAACTTCGCGCGGCAGTCGATCCCCATTTATCAGTCGCGATGCGGTCTCAATGCTGGTCCGCACGGGTGCATGGGCGTCGGCATCCCATTTGGAATTGGTGCCAAAGTTGCGCGCCCCGACCTCCCAGTGCTGGTGCTGAGCGGCGACGGCGCATTCGGATGGAACGGAATGGAGATGGACACCGCGATTCGCCATCAGTTGCCGATCGTGGTGGTTATCTCGAACAACGGAGGCTTCACCTCGCGCAAGACTGGCGGCAATGTCGGGCGCGACCTTGGCTTCCAGCGTTACGACAAGATGGTCGAGGCGCTCGGCGGCTACGGCGAATTCGTCGCCCAACCCGATGCGATCCGGCCCGCGATTGAGCGCGCCATCCAGAGCGGCAAGACCGCGCTGGTCAACGTTGTCACTGATCCCGATGCCCAGGCGACCACCGACATGGGATTTGCTGGATACTGAGTCAAAAGACAGGGGAAACACGATGACGACTTCCAACATCACCGCGCGGTTGCCCCATTACTTTTACGCCGATCAGGTCAAGTACCAAGCGATAGAAGCCTTCGGGAGCGGAAGTCCGAGCGTGCGCGCTTGGGCATTCAACGGCTGGCCAGCCGAAACCATGTCCTGGAAGACTGGTTGCTACATCCATGCTGGTCTCTCAAGCCCCGTGACCCGGGTCGCCGGACCGGGCGCCAAACGCTGGCTCGAAAGCCTACTGATAAACAGCTTCGCGAAGTTTCCGGTCGGCACCATGAAGCATGGGGTGATGTGCAACGAGCGTGGGCTGATCGCCGCGCACGGCATCATCGAACGTAAGGCCGAGGACGTGTTCGAGACCTTTGCCGGGGCTCCCCCAGGGCCGTGGGCCTTAGTTGACGTTCCTGGCGACGTCGAGATCACTTTTCCGGCCCGGTATCTGTTCCAGATCGCCGGACCGAAATCCCTCCACCTCCTCGAGAAGCTGACCGGTGAGAATCTGCGCGATATCCGTTTCCTGCGCTTCCGCGACAGCAGCATTAACGGTATGAGGACGGAGGTCGCGCGCATCGGCATGTCCGGCAACCTCGCCTATGAATTGCATGGTCCCTACGAAGAAGGCCCGGAGATCTACGACGCCGTTTTCAAGGCCGGCGGGGAATTCGGTCTCGAGCGGCTGGGCTGGGGCTCATATCTTGTGAACCACGTTGAAGGCGGGTTCCCGCAGCACACGTGGACGTTCAGGAACGCCGACTCCGAGGGCGCGCCGCCGTACCCGGCAGCGGGGTGGCTAGTATCCGGCTCGGTAGATCCTGCCAACACCCGCGCGCGCAACCGCACACCCGTCGAGGTGCGGTGGGAGAACATGGCCAGATTCGATCATGAGTTCATCGGCCGCGCTGCCCTGCAGACCGAGATGGCAGCCCCGAAGCGCACCACGCTGATACTCCGCTGGAACCCGGAAGACGTGATGGATATCTTTGCTTCGCTGTTGCGGCCAGGGGATTCGTACAAGCCTCTAGACCTGCCGTATGCGCCACAAAGTTGGCCGATGGCGCATGCCGATCACGTCCTCAAAGACGGCCGCCAGATCGGGTATTCATCGGGCACCACCTACAGCTACTACTTCCGCGAAGTCCTCTCGATGGGATGCCTCGACCTCGACGCATCGCAGATCGGGACGGAGGTTATCGTGCAATGGGGGGACTACGGTAAGAAAATCAAGAACGTCCGCGCGATCGTCGCCCGCTTCCCGTATCTGACGGAGGGCCGTAACAGCGATCTGGACACAGCGGCTCGCGTTTGAGTGCCGCGCCACTGCACGCCGGTGATCCGCATTTCTTGAGGTGACCGTCGGCGTGGTTCTCTGAACTGGACGTAACTCTGTGGCATGAGGATTCTGAACTTGACAACCGTCCCGCCGGCCCTTATTTCATCATATTGAAGATACAGCAACATAGTGAAGAGTAGCGATGTCGCTGACTGCCTCTGAAGGAAAAGGCGTCCGGACGTGAATTTTGAATTGAGCGATTCTCAGGCGCAATGGCGTCAAGAAGTCAAAGCCTTCCTCGCACAGAACATCTCGGATGATCTGAAGAAGGAATTGGCCGTGACGGGCGGGCCCGACTCACCGCAGGGCCCCGGACCTCATCTTCGAAGCTTCTGGCGAAAGCTTAGCGAGCGAAACTGGTTTGGGTTGACCTGGCCTGAGGAATACGGCGGCTTGGGAAGGGGCGCCGTCGATCAGTACATCCTGCTAAGTGAGCTGGACTACGCGGGTGTCCCCGGGCCCGACCTGACGGTCACGTCCGTGGCGCCGATGTTGATGCGTTACGGCACGCGGCGGAACAAGGCGGAATTCCTCCCCGGAATCGCGAAGGGCGAGATCTTCACCGCGGTTGGATACTCGGAACCGAACGCTGGTACGGACCTCGCCAGCCTCAAGACCCGGGCAGAGCTTGACGGCGACGAGTGGGTCATCAACGGCATGAAGATCTGGAACAGTCATGCTCACCACGCGACTCACGAGTGGCTCTGCGTTCGAACCGATCCGCGCGCGCCGAAACACCAGGGCATATCGGTCATCATTGTGCCGATAAAGACACCCGGTATCGAAATCCATCCTCTTATTACGTGGCGGGATTCCCGCACCAACCAAACCTTCTTTACCAATGTGCGGGTGCCGCGGACCAATCTCATCGGCGAGGTCAACAAGGGTTGGCAATATATTACCGGTGCCCTGGACCTCGAGCGCGGCGCCATCATGTATGACGGCGAGTTGCGTCGAGAAGTCGACAACCTCATTCGCTTCTGCAAAGAGAGCACCGTCGATGGAGTGAGGCTCGCTGAGCGGGCGGATGTGAGGCGCCGGCTGGCCGAGCTCGACGCCCGTGTCGAGGTGGCGCGGCTCTTCGCGATCGAAGCTGCATGTCAGATCGACGAAGGGATCATTCCTACCATCACGGTGACGGCAGCGAAGATCTACACCAGCGAGCTTCGGCAGAAGATTGCGGACTACGGCATGCAGATTTTGGGTGCCTATGGCCAGTTGGATCGACATGACCCGGCGGCGCCGTTGAACGGCGCTCTGGAGTGGCTCTACCGTTCCGCGCCGAGGTTTCGCTTCGCCGGTGGGACCAATGAGGTCTTGCGAGATGTCATTGCGCAGCGGGGTCATGGGATGCCGAGTTACGGCCGCCAGGCCGCTCCAAAAGCGGCGGTATCATCGACACCGAAGACCGAGCCAGTTCGATGAAACTCCTATTAACCGAGAGTCAGGTCGAGCTGCAGGGCGCGATGCGGAAACTCTTTGAAAAGGAGTGTCCACCGAGCCTCGTGCGAGAACTTCAGGCACCTGATTCCAAGGTTCAGCCAAAACAATTGTGGAGGGCGCTCGCAGATGCCGGTGTGTTTGCTCTTTCCTTTCCGGAAGATGTCGGGGGATTGGGCGCCGAACTCTTTGATCTCGGCCTCGTCTTTCAAGAAGCAGGCCGCGTACTTTGTCCGACGATCGTCGGCGGCAGCATAGCCTTCGCGCTGGCGGTTGATCGGCTGGGTTCTGGAATCCACAGAGAAACGTGGTTGCGACCATTCATTGCGGGTGAGTTACGGGCCAGCACGGCCATATGGAACCCCTCGGACGCGAGCGATCTTCGTGCGAGGCTCGAGGCGAAACCCGACGAAAACGGCTGGCGCTTATCAGGCACGGTTGATTTCGTGCCCAACGCCGATGTCGTCGATGCTGTCATGGTCAGCGGGAAAAACCCCGCGGGAGACCAACAGCAACCCTTGGCATTTATTCTAACTCCCGATCAACCGGGCTGTCAGTTCGTGCGGCATCAGACCTTCAACCGTGAACTCCAATGCCTGGTGGTGCTCGATGGAGTTCAAATAACAAACAGTCATTGTATCATCGAGGTTCGGTCCGAGTCGGACCTGCGCTGGGTTAGCGACGCCGCGATGGCGCTCCAGTGCATGGAAATGGTCGGGGGCGCCCAAGCCGTTCTGGATCAGACTGTCGAATATTTGAAGAATCGCGAGCAATTTGGCCGGTCGTTGGCGAGCTTTCAGGCAGTCCAACACTTGATTGCCGACGTGAGGGTGGCGATCGAAGGCGCCCGTATGGTCGCTTATCAGGCCGCTTGGCGGGTGGGCCGTGGCGATCCCGCCGATCGAGAAGTTGCGGTGGCAAAGTTCCACTGCAACGAGGCCTACAAACTTGCGACGCTCAATGCTCATCAGTTGTGGGGCGGAATGGGCTACATGCGGGAAACCGACCTGCACTTGTGGTCGGAACGGGCAAAGGCCGCCGAGCTTTTGGGCGGCGCATGGGACATACAGCTCGGCCGACTCGAACGCGCGCTCGATCTCAACGGGTGAGAGGATGCTCGAAGATAGTTTGTCAGCGTCGACGCCGGTCGTGACCGAAAGTGGCGGCAGGCAGATCTTCGCCGGTTTGCGGGTGCTCGATCTGTCGCGATGGGTGTCTGGCGAGTTCTGCACCAAGCACTTCGGCGATTTCGGCGCCGATGTGATCAAGGTCGAGAAGCCTGGTGAGGGAAGTCTCACGCGCCGATTGGGGCCATTTCCGGACGACGTCCCGGATCGAGAGAAGAGCGCGCTTTTTCTACATCTGAACATCAACAAGCGATCGATTAGTCTCGATTTTTCCTCTGCTACCGGCCGCGAACTCCTGCTGAGGATTGCCGCCAAGGCAGACCTTATCGTCGAGTCTTTCCGGCCGGGGACTCTGGAGCGTCATGATCTTGGTCCTGAGGTCTTACATACCCTTAATCCGCGTGTCGTCATTACACGCATCTCCGCATTCGGACAAACCGGTCGCTATCGGGACTATGAGGCGACAGGCCTGGTGCTCCAAGCGATGGGTGGTCCGATGAATGCGACGGGAGCGGCAGATCGGCCGCCTCACCGCAAACCGGGCTTCCTTGAGCATTACACGATCGGACGCATGGCTGCGGAGGCAAGTCTCGCGGGATTGTTCGCCGTCCGAAAATCAGGGCGCGGTGCCGTAGTCGACGTTTCTGGAATGGAAGTGCTGCTCGCAGGCGCTGATCGGCGCGCACCGTACCTACTCACTGCTGCCTACGCGGGTGTCAATGCACCACGAGGGGTCCGCAGTCCGCATCGTGGCGGCTCGACCTTCGCCGGAGCGTTCCAGTGCCGCGACGGATACGTAGTGATGTACGTGACGAACCCCGAGTTTTGGAGTCGATTCGTCGACTTGGTCGGCGAAGATAACCAGGAGTTCCGCAGTACCTATCGAACTCGATTCGATTTCGATTCGGCCGAGGAGGCTTCCAAATTCGAGGAGACCGCCCGGACCTGGTTCGCTCGACATTCCAAGTTCGAAGTGATGCAGCGG
>Ga0306920_100004259_pt1 | contig 18348 bp, 11 predicted proteins | sample flu12Cox44000170_FD_204666 | JGI IMG/M metagenome (GOLD analysis project Ga0306920, IMG submission 204666) | Lab enrichment of tropical soil microbial communities from Luquillo Experimental Forest, Puerto Rico - flux4day.12C.oxic.44.000.170 (v2)... | ecosystem: Environmental > Terrestrial >... | reverse complement strand
TAGAACTACCCGCCACCGCGATGCTTCCAGGCGGCCCAGGGCACTGCAGTCCGCTCTGGGGCTGTCAGCATCCTCAGTAACGTCGATCACTTCTATCCCATCAGGCAACGCCGCGTTCAGCCGCTCGCCCACGTGCATCGCGGCCTGGCGGGACGTGAGCGCGAGGCTCAGATACTCTGCCTCGCTCGCCACGCCGGTCGGGACGCCGCCCGCATAGGAGATCTTCGGATGCGGCGTGAACCCGGCGGAATACGCGATAGGCAGCCCTGCCCGGCGCACTCCCCGCTCGAAGGCGCGAGCCACGTCCCTGTGGCTGGCAAAACGCATCTTTCCGCGCTTAGCATACCGGACCACCAGATGCTGCACCGCAGGCAACTGGGCTGGCCTGCGGTCTGGCTCGGCCACGCTCCGTTTTCCACTCGCCTCCGGGGCCCCACCCACCTCCCCATCCCCCTTCACAGGCGACGCCTCGCTAGCCTGGCCGCCTGTGGCGGCGAGCCCTCGTCGCTCCTGCGTCGCTCCTGCGTCCAGGCGTCGCCGCGCCCCTCCGGCTCGCTCATGCTCTCCTGCCGATCACCGGAAGCAGCCGCTTCCGGTCGAGCCGCTCCCCGGTCGGACCCACCTGGATCTCGGTACCCATGGCGGAACAGACCCCACACTCATAACACGGAGTCCAGCGGCAATCTTCCACCTCAGCCGCGCCCTCGGGGGCGATGGAGTCCTGCCAGTCCTGCCAGAGCCAGTCGCGGTCAAGGCCCGCGTCCAGGTGATCCCAGGGGAGTACCTCACTGTAGTCACGTTCGCGCGCAGTGTACCACGCAAGATCCACCGGCTCGCCGGCCAGCGCCGATGCCGCGCAGCGTGCCCACCGCTCGTACGAGAAGTACTCACTCCAGCCGTCGAACCGCGCGCCGTCCCGCCACGCGGCCAGGATTACCCGGCCTACCCGGCGGTCGCCGCGCGACATCAGGCCCTCGATGATGCCCGGCTGCCCGTCGTGATACCGGTAACCGATCGCCTTGCCGTACGCGCGGTCGGCGCGCAGCGCGCCGCCCAGCGCGCGCAGCCGCGCGTTCACCACCTCCGGCGCGCACTGCGCGGCCCACTGGAACGGGGTGTGCGGCTTGGGCACGAAGCCCCCGATCGACACCGTGCACCGGATGTCCCGCCGCCCGGTCGCCTCCCGGCCGGCGGCAATGACCCGGCGTGCCAGCTGCGCGATGGCCAGCACGTCGGCATCGGTCTCGGTGGGCAGGCCGCACATGAAGTACAGCTTGACCTGCCGCCACCCGCTGGCGTAGGCCGTGGTGACGGTGCGGATCAGGTCTTCCTCGGTGACCATCTTGTTGATCACCTTGCGTATCCGCTCCGATCCGCCTTCTGGCGCGAAGGTCAGCCCGGACCGGCGGCCGTTCCTGCTGAGCTCGTTGGCCAGGGTCACGTTGAAGGCGTCCACCCGGGTCGACGGGAGCGACAGCCCGACGTTGGTCCCCTCGTAGCAGTCGGCCAGGTCGACCGCGATTTCGTTGATCTCGCTGTGGTCCGCGCTGGATAGTGACAGCAGCCCCACCTCGTCGAAGCCGCTGGCCGCCACGCCGCGCGCGACCATCGAGCCGATGGTCGTGATGGACCGTTCGCGCACCGGCCGGGTGATCATCCCGGCCTGGCAGAACCGGCAGCCCCTGGTGCAGCCGCGGAAGATCTCCACGCTGTACCGCTCGTGCACCGTCTCCGCGACCGGGACGATGGGCGCGCGCGGGTACGGCCACGCGTCCAGGTCCATCACCGTATGCTTCGAAACTGACGGCGAAATGCCTTGACGATTAGGTGTTATGTTCGATATCCTACCATCAGGGTGGTACGCAACATCGTAGAAGCGGGGCACGTACGCCACCGCGGCGAGCCGCAGCAGCAGTCCGTCCCGCCCCCCCGGCTGCCCGGCTCGCTTCCAGTCGCGAATCAGGTCCGTGATCGCGAGCACGGCCTGTTCACCGTCGCCGAGCACGACCGCGTCGAGGAAATCCGCCACCGGCTCCGGGTTGAAGGCCGCGTGGCCCCCGGCGATGACGACAGGGTGAGCCATGGTCCGTTCTGAAGAAAAGAAAGGAATTCCCGCCAGGTCGAGCACGGTGAGGAGGTTCGTATAGGACATCTCGGTGGCGAAGCTGACGCCGAGCACGTCGAAGGCGCCGACCGGCCGGTGCGAGTCGACGGTGAACTGCGGCACGCCAGCCTCGCGCATGAGCGCCTCGAGGTCGGGCCAGACGGTGTAGGTGCGTTCGGCGAGTACGCCGTCGCGCTCGTTGAGCACCTCGTAGAGGATCTGGACGCCCTGGTTGGGCAGCCCGACCTCATAGGCGTCCGGGTAGCACAGGGCCCACCGGACGTCGGCGCTGTCCCAGTCCTTGACGACCGAGCCAACCTCGCCGCCGACGTACTGGACCGGCTTGCGCACGCGCGGCAGCAGCGGCTCCAGCGCCGGGTACACCGATTGGACAGGCATCAGACCAGATTATCTGAACGGGCCGTGGCGGCACCGCCGCGAAACCGATTGCGGCCTGCAGGCCTGGGCCGTTGGACAGCTCACCAGGCTGGATTCTCGCCGGATGTCATGCGCTGGCCACGCTCCCTTTGCCGGGCCGGCCTTGACAGTTGGCGCAGAAGCGCCAAAAGTTGCCAATCTGAGGGTTTGTGTCTGGAAGAGATCTTTGGGGGCGTGATGGTCCGGAGGCTAGCCGCGGAATTGCTGGGAACCGCCTTCCTGGTGTACTTCGCCGTCGGCGCCGCCACCTTGTCGTTCGGATTCGGCACCTCGGGGAGCAGTTTCGCCGCGGGGGTGGTCGCCACTGCCCTGACGTTCGGCCTGGTGCTGCTCGCGCTGGCCTATGTGCTCGGTCCCATCTCCGGATGCCACATCAATCCGGCCGTCACGATCGGCGCGTGGCTGTCCGGCCGGATCCCGGCGACCGATGCCGTCGGATACTGGATCGCCCAGTTCGTCGGCGGCATACTCGGAGCCCTGCTGCTGTGGGGTACGTTCAACTGCTCGCCGATCTACCGCACCTCGATCCAGGGACTGGGCGCGAACGGCTATGGCTCGCTGAGCCATATCCACATCAACGCGGGAGGCGCCTTCCTGACCGAGGTCATGCTGACCGCCTTGTTCGTCTTCGCGGTTCTCGGCGCCACGAGCAAGACCGCGAATGCCGCCACCGCGGGCATCATCATCGGCTTGTCCCTCGCGATCGTGAATCTCGTCGGCATCCCGATCACCGGCACGTCGGTGAACCCGGCGCGCAGCCTCGGTCCCGCCCTCATCGTCGGCGGGACCGCCCTGAGCCAGGTGTGGCTGTTCATCGTCGCGCCACTGGTCGGCGGGGCCGTGGCGGCGGGCCTGCACATGCTGTTCTACCCGCGGTCGCCCGTCGAGCCGCTCCCCGCCGGCGAGGTTCCCACCGTACCGGTCGACTAAGCCGCTACCCGAAGACGCTGCGGTGGCGGCGGACGGACTGGAGCATGCCGATCGCGATCATGTCGGCGAAGACGGCCGAACCGCCGTAGGAGACGAATGGGAGCGGCAGGCCGGTGATCGGCGTGATGCCGATGGTCATGCCGATGTTGACGAAGGACTGGAACGCGAACCAGACCGCGACGCCGGAGGCGACCAGCATGCCGAACAGGTCGTCGGCGCGGGTGGCGATGCGCAGGGCGCGGACGATGACGATGCCGAGCAGGACGACGATCGTGATCGTGCCGACGAAGCCGAGTTCCTCGCCGGCCACGGTGAAGATGAAGTCGGTCTGCTGGGACGGGACGAAGTTGCCCGCCACCAGCTGGCCGTGGAACAGGCCGGTGCCGAACATGCCGCCCGAGCCGACCGCGATCTTGGCCTGGGCCGCGTTGTAGCCGGCGCCGGACAGGTCGGCCGCCGGGTGCAAGAAGGAGGTGAACCTGGTGAGCTGGTAGGACTTCAGCAGGTGCAGGCCGCCGGCCGCGGCGACGACCACGCCCACGATCGCGGCCAGCGCGGCGAGGATGCGCAGCTTCGTCCCGGACAGCACGATCATGCTCGCGGTGACGACGGACAGCACCATGGCCACGCCCAGCGCGGGCTCGATCACCACCAGGGCCATCAGCGGCGCGGCGCAGGCCAGCGCGACCAGCACGGAACGCAGGCCCGGGGTGCCGCCTCGCCAGTTGCTGAAGACCGTCGCGATGATCAGCACGAGCGCGACCTTCGCGAACTCCGACGGCTCGACCTGGAAGCCGCCGGGCAGGGAGATCCAGGCGTGCGCCCCGTTGATGTCCGAGCCGAGCGGGCTGAGCACGGCCAGCAGGCCGAGCAGCGTCGCGCCGTATACGAGCGGCGCCCAGCTACGTAGCTGCCTGCTGTCGATGAAGCTCACGGCGACCATCAGGAAGAGCCCGATGACGACCCACAGCAGCTGCTTCTTCAGGTACGTGTGCGGGTCCAGGCCGGCCGCGAGCAGCGCGGGCTGGGTGGCCGACCAGACGAGCAGGACGCCGATCGCGCTCAGCCCGGCCACCACCAGGACCAGCAGCCAGTCCATGCGGCGGAGCACGGAGTTCCGGGCGAAGGCCCGCGCCAGCAGCGACCGGGGGCGGCCCGCGAAGGTCCCGAGCCGCGGCACGCTGTACCCGCGGACCGTGTAGCTCGGGCTGGTTCGGCCTAGCATCACGACCCCCCGGTGTATCCGGCCGGCGGACTGATCGCTCCGGCCGGGGTTATCTGCGGTAGCGCGGACGGGATCTGGCCGCCGGGAACCGCGGCCTTGTGCCCCTCCAGGCCGTAGATGCCGTCCCAGATCTGGCGCACCGCGGGCGCCGCCACGTCGGCACCGTAGCCGGAGTCGGGGACCATGACGAGGACCACGTACTTCGGGTCGTTGCACGGCGCGAAGGAGGCGAACACCGAGGTCGCGTTCTTGCCGAAGAGCTGGGCGGTGCCCGTCTTGCCCGCTACGCAGACCTGGTTGAGCGGGAAGCCGGCGAAGGCGCCCGCCGCGGTGCCCTGGGTCACTACCCCGGCCAGCGCGCTGCGGATGTACGCCAGCGTGTCATGGGACACCGGCAGGTGCCGGATGACCGGCGGGTTGATCTGCTGGACGACCTGGCCGGTGGCCGGCGAGACCAGCGCCTCGCCGATCCGCGGGCTGTACAGGCTGCCGCCGTTGGCCAGCGCCGCGTAGGCGTCGGCCAGCTGGAGCGGGGTGACGGTCACGTAACCCTGGCCGATCGCGGCGATGGCGGCCTGGCCGGGCTCCCACTGCCAGCCGTTCTGGCAGTCCTGAGCCTCGATCCGCTGCAGGTAAGAGCCGTTCGGGTTGCCGTACTTGCACCAGTCCTGGCCGGTGTGCGCGTTGTCCTTCCACAGGTAGTACAGCCACTGCCGGGTGGGGATGGAGCCGGCCGACTCGGCGGGCAGGTCGATGCCGGTGTCCTGGCCGAAGCCCCAGGCCAGTTCCATCTTCTGCATCTTCTGGATCGGAGCGTTCGGCCCCGTCGTGTTGTTGGCCTTCGGGTCGTCGCTGAGGTACATGTCGTAGCCGAGCTGGTAGTACACGGTGTCGCAGGACTGGATGAGCGCTTGGGAGAACGTCAGGTCGCCCAGGCTGGGCTCGCCGTCGTTCTTGAGCGTCACGCCGTCGATGCTGACCGAGGCCGGGCAGCTGTACAGGCCGTCCAGCGGGTGCCCGTTGGCCACGGCGGCGGCGGTCGAGGTGACCTTGAAGGTGGATCCGGGTGCGTACTGGCCCTGGGCGGCCCAGTTGAGGATCGGTTCCCCGTTCTTGGTGCCGAACAGGTCGTTGAACTCGTGCTGGGTGATGCCGCCGACCCAGACGCTCGGGTCGTAGTCCGGCCAGCTGGCCATGGCCACGATCCGGCCGGTGGTGGTCATCACGACCGCCGCGCCCTGGTTGGCGGGATTTCCCGCCGCCCGCGACTTGGCGATCGCGCCGGCCAGAGCGTTCTGGGCGTCGGCCTGGATCTGGGCGTTGATGCTGGTCACCAGGTCGTCGCCGGTGGTGGGCGGAGTCTGGCTGACGGTGCCGGTGACGTCTCCGGCGGCGTTGACCGACACCACCTGAGTCCCGGCCTTGCCGCGGAGCTGGGTGTCGTACTGGGCCTCGAGGCCGGCCTGGCCCACCAGGTCCACGCCGGAGAAACCGGTCACCGGCAGGTGGCGGCTGGCGATCTCCTGCGGCGTGATGGGCTGCAGGTAACCCAGGACCTGCGCCGGGTTGGCGCCGTCGGGCATGGGGTAGTCGATGACCGGCTGGACCTGGGCGGTGACCCCGGGGAACTGCGCCTGCTCCTCCATGACCTGCAGCGCGACCTGGGCCGAGACGTCCTGGTCCACCGGGATGGGCTGGTAGGGCGAGCCGGCCCAGCAGGGCTGCGAGACGCCCCGGGTGCACAGCCGGGTCTTCTCGCTCAGCAGCGTGTACGGCATGCCAAGCAGCGGGGCCAGCCGGCGCAGCACGGGTGCGGCACCGCCGGGCTGCTGGGACAGCGTCATCATGTCCACCGAGACGACCAGGGCCGTCCGGTTGGCGACCAGCTGGTTGCCCACGTCGTCGAGGATCTGGCCGCGGACCGCGGGCACGATCACGTCCCGGTTCTGGTTCTGCTCGGCCAGCTTGGTGAACGAGGTGTTGTTCATCACCTGGAGGTAGTAGAGCCGGCCGCCCAGCGAGATCAGCAGGGCGGCCGCGACCACGTAGAGCACGACGAGACGGCGGCGCGACGCCACGTTCATCGGTAACCTCCTGTGCGCCATCTCCGCCTGGCCTTCGGGCCGGGCATGTGCAGCCGGGTCGCCCCCTTGAGTCCCCCGGTGCCCAGCCGGGGCGTGCTCCTGCCCCGCCAGCCGCTTCCCAGCCCGCCCCGGCGCGATGACAGGCCGCGGAGCCAGCCCCGGCCCGGTGACTTGCCCGCGCCCAGGGCCGGCTGGCGCCGGGTCGCGTGGCGCATGGTCGGCTGGCGCCGGGTGGGCTGGCGCCGGGCCGGCCTGCGCAGCGCACCGGTCAGCCGGGCGAAGGTGCCGCGCCTGGCGAAGCGGGGTGCGTGCCTGGCGGCCGAGCCGCCGGACACCGACCGCGGCGGGCCGGCCGGGCGGCGCGCGCCGAACGCCCCGCCGAGCGGGGATGACCGGCCGAGGAACGACGACCGGCCGAGGAACGACGACCGGCCGAGGAACGACGACCGGCCGAGGAACGACGACCGGCCGAGCGCGGCGGGGCGGGTCCGCGGGACCGGCCGGCTGAGCGCGGACGGAGAGCGGCTGAACACCGAGCCGCCGAACAGGGAGCGGCCCATCCGCGACCGGCCGAACCTGGAGCTGGTCAGGCTGGAGCCCGCCAGGCCTGAAGTGGTGCTCATGGTGCCGAGCCAGGAGCCGCCGAGCACTCCCTCGTGGCGGCGGTTCGCGAACTTGACCTTGGCCGTGCCGCCGCCGAGCCCGCCGGTGGCGAACGCAGTGCCGAGCGCGCCTCCTGCCGCCGGCCGGCCGCGGCTCAGCGACCCGGTGCGGACCGGACTGCCACGGGCCAGATTCAGCCGCGGCTCACGCCTGGCCGCGGGTCGGCCGCGGTTTTGCGGGCCGCTGCGGGCCAGATTGCTGCCGGCCAGGTTCAGCCGCGGCTCATGCCTGGGCGCGGGCCTGCCGCTGGCGCTCTGGGCCAGGGCGCCGCGCGCACCGCTGACCCAGCCTTCGCCCTTGGCGCGCTCTGACAGCCGCAGCCGCGGCGTGTTCGCCCCGTTTACCTGCCGGATCGCGCCCTGGGCCGCGCTCGGGGCCAGAGTCCGCGCCGGGACCCCTGACCATGCGGCGCGGTCCCGCTCGTGCGGTCTTCCCGCCAGGCGCAGCGCGGCCGCCACCGCGAACAGGACGAACGGGGCGAGCACGACGTCGTAGACCACGGCTGCCGGAAGCACGTGCCTGACGGCGGGCCAGGTGACCCTCGGATCGCTCAGCATGACGCCGAGCAGGACCGACAGCACCTCCCCGCAGACGGCCCCCACCGCGGTGACCGCGATCTCGAACAGCGCCGTATGCCCCTGCTCCGGGGCGCCGTCGCCGGACGGGCGTTCGGCCGCCAGGCCGCAGAAGTAGCCGACCAGGCAGAACACGAGCGCGTTCTGGCCGACCAGGTGGCTGCCTGGCGGGGCGACGTCCAGCGCGAGGCCGGCCGAGAATCCGATCAGAGCGCCGGCCAGCGGGCCGCCCGCCAGGGCCAGCGCGGCCACCGCGAGCAGGACCAGGTCAGGTCCGCTCCCGCCGGGGAAGGCGATCCGGTCCACGATCGTGAGCTGGACGATGACCGTGACGGCCACGACCGCGAAGGAGATCAGCCAGCGCACCATCAGTGTCCGCCCGTCGCCGACGCCGACAGGGACGCTGAGGGTGACGCGGACGCCCCGGCGGACGGCGCCAGCCCGCCGGGGGTGGCCCCGGCCGACGAGGCCGGGCCGGCGGTGACCGTGACGGTGACGGTGGGCGCGGGATGCGGGAGGATCGGGCTCGGCGGGTTGTGCCGCGGCACCTGCACCACGATGCCGACGACCCCGAGCGCGGTGAAGTTCACGAACGGCTTGACCAGCGCCGTCTGGGTGAGCGCGCCGGCGTTGCTGCGCACCGAGACGATGGTCCCCACGGGCACGCCGGGAACCTCGGGCCGGTCCCCCACCGAGGCGTAGGTGTCGACCTGCTGACCGGGCTGGAGCCCCGCGTTCGCATCGAACAGGCTCAGCCGGAGCATCGCGGACCCCGACATGGACTTGCCCGTCCCGGTGACGGCGCCGATCTCGCCGCTGCCGACCATCTGCACCCCGACGACCGAGGTCGCGTCACCGGCCAGCAGCACGGTCGAGGTGTCCTGGCTCACCTGGGTGACGGTGCCGACGAACCCGGAACCGTTCAGCACGGTCTCGTACGGCTTGATCCCGGCATTGCGGCCAACGTCGAGCGTGACCGTATCGGAATAGTCGCCGCCGACCGCGATCACGCTCGCGGCCACGATCTGGTAGCCGCCCGCGTCGAGCTGCAGCAGCTGGGCGAGCTGCTGCCGGGCGGTGCTGCTCAGCTGGGCCGCGCTCAGCTCGGCCCGCAGTTCCGCGCTCTTCCGTTGCAGGCTCGCGATCGTCGCTTGCGCCGAGGGGCCACCGGTAATCGAGTCGAACAGGCTGGCTACGGGGTCGGTCACCTCGTGGGTGACGCGCTCGACCGGCCCGAAGATGTCCGCACCCACGTTCCGGACCGGCGACGCGCCGCCGTCCCGGAAATCCAGCGTGATCAGGGCGATCGCGACGATCAGGAGCACGCCTAGAACCAGGCGTGCGCGCCGGCTGTCATGCACTGCGGCTCCTCATCCGTCCCGCACGGCCGATGCGGCGGTTCTGTCAGGGGCCACGTCAGGGTCAGCGCCTGGAGTCGGGCACCAGTACCTGACGCAGGGTCTCGAAGTCCTCGACACACTTCCCGGTACCGAGCACCACTGAGTGCAGCGGGTTGTCCGCGACCTGCACGGGCATCCCGGTTTCCTCCCGGATTCGTGACTCTAGCCCACGCAGCAGGGCACCGCCGCCGGTCAGCGCGATGCCCCGGTCCATGACGTCGCCAGCCAGCTCGGGCGGACACTTGTCCAGCGTGGTCTTGACCGCGTCGATGATCAGGTTGAGCGGTTCCTCGATCGCGCGGCGCACTTCCGCCGCGGAGATCACCACCGTCTTGGGCAGGCCGCTGACGAGGTCCCGGCCGCGGATCTCGGCCTGGGGCTCGTCCTCGGAGGGCCACGCGGAGCCGAGGGCCATCTTGATTTCCTCGGCGGTCCGCTCGCCGAGCATGAGCGAGTACTCCTTCTTCCCGAACGTGATGATGGCCTGGTCCATCTCGTCGCCGCCGATCCTGATCGATTGCGAGGTGACGATGCCGCCGAGGGAGATCACCGCGACTTCGGTGGTACCACCGCCGATGTCGACCACCATGTTGCCGGTGGGCTCGTTGATCGGCAGGCCAGCCCCGATCGCCGCCGCCATCGGCTCCTCGATGATGTAGACCCGCCGCGCGCCGGCCTGGTGACCTGCCTCCTTGACCGCGCTCTGCTCCACGCCGGTGATCCCGCTGGGCACGGCTACCACGAGCCTCGGTTTCACCAGGTGGGTGCGCCGGTGCACCTTCTGGATGAAGTACCTGAGCATCCGCTCGGTCACGTCGAAGTCGGCGATGACGCCGTCTTTCAGCGGGCGCACGGCCACGATGTTGCCGGGGGTCCGGCCGATCATGCGTTTGGCCTCCGCGCCCACGGCGACGATCTGGCCGTTGTTGGTATTAAGCGCGACCACCGACGGCTCATTGAGCACGATGCCGCGTCCACGCACGTAGACCAGCGTGTTCGCAGTGCCGAGATCGACCGCCATGTCACGGCCGAGGAACGTCAGCGCGTTGCTCATCGGGAACGGGAACCTTCCGATCCGGTCTTGATATTGAGCTGTCAGCGTGGGTGGTCTGGGTCGGCGCGGGACAGCGGCCAGGAGGTCTTACTTGGACAACGGTGACGCCGACTCACCGGGTTCCGGGAATCCGATCTCGGTCTCCCGGACGTGAGCGAGCCCGCCGCCGGCTGATGATGATTCGCCACTGGACAAGAGCTTACCCACCATCCGGGGTGCCAACGGCCCGCCGGACCGGCGCGTCGCTAAGTCGCCGGGTACGCCACCCGGCGTATAGCTTGCGGAATCAGGCGTTTCGCGTGTGAGAGCGGCCGGAAGAGGTATCAGGCGGCGCCGCGGGACGTGCGGTCATGCATGCGGAGGACTGTGCGACACGGCGGCAGGACGTTGGGCGAAACGAAAGATCCCCGTGTACCTTTTGTGCCCTTCGCGGGCTTTGTCCGGCGAATTGTTGTGGTTGATCCGGGCTTGGCGGTTGATCAGGGGGATTATCGTGCACCGGATCCGCCACGGAGCCCGGATCCACCACGATAAACGGAGCGATCCTCCGTCTGGTGTGGCGTTTGTGCCGTCGTTGACCGTCGTGATACCTGGGGGCCATGACCTGGCCGACGCTTACGAGCCGTGGGTGCCAGGGGTGGCGGCCTCGGTCTCCGGTGGGTCGCTGGGAGCAGGGGGCAGACCAGGGGCGGCGGGCACCTGGAGGCGGCGGGCGAGCCAGATGCCGGTGAACCAGAGCGCGGCGAAGATGGCGCCGAGGACGTACATCGCGGGGACCACGATTCCCGCGGCGATGACCAGCACTTGCAACGCGGTACCCGCCCACAGCGCCCAGCCCATGCCCGGCCGCCCGACCACGGCGCTGAGCAGCAGGGCGCACACGGCCAGCGCGCCGCCGACGCCGGCTGCGACGCCGTGATGCACATGCTCCATGACTATGGCGACCGGGATGGCGAGCCCGATGACGATGGTTTCCATGATCAGCACCGTGCCGCACAGCTGCCTCAGCTGCTTCATCCGCCTCGCCTCCCCTGACCGCGGCGCGGTTTCGGCGGGGCGCCGGGAGGGGCCAGCGAGCTGGAGAGGCTCTTCACGACAGCTCCGCAGCCGTGAACGAGTGGCGGGCGGGCTGGCTAGCTGGCGGCTCGGGCGGCAGCTCGCCGCCGCCGGGGCCGAGCAGCCTGCGGGCATCGCCCGCGGTGATGACCGATCCGGTGACGAGGACGCCGCCGCTGCCCGGACCGGCCTCGGCCACGGCCTCGTCGGCGAGCGCCACGGCGGCCTCGATTGCGTCGTCGAGCCGTTCGGCGACCTGCACCCGGTCCTCGCCGAAGATCTCGGCCGCCAGCTCGGCGATCTGGCCCGGATCCATGGACCGGTCGGAGGAATTCCTGGTCACCACGATCTCGGCGAGCAGCGGCTCCAGCTCGTCGAGCATGCCCGCCGCGTCCTTGTCACCGCTGGCCGCGAAGACGCCGACCAGGCGGGCGAAGCTGAATGCCTCCTCGACCGCGGCCACCGTCGCGGCCATTCCGGCCGGGTTGTGCGCGGCATCGATGATGATGTTGGGACTGCGCCTGATGATTTCCAGCCGCCCGGGCGAGGTCACCTGCGCGAACGCCTCGCGTACCAGGTCCGCGTCCAGCCCGGTCGCTCCCCCGGTTTCCGAGGTCGCGGCGAACGCCTCGACCGCGGCGAGCGCGCACGCGGCGTTCCTGGCCTGGTGAAGGCCGAACAGCGGCAGGTAGATGTCCTCGTAGGTGCCGCGAAGGCCGCGGAGGGCCAGGTGCTGCCCGCCGACCGCCTGCTCGCGGCTCAGCACGCCGAACTCCACGCCTTCCCTAGCCACCGTCGCGCCGACCTCGACCGCGTACCGGATCAGCACGTCAGCCGCGGCCAGCGGCTGCTGGGCCAGCACGGCGACTGCGCCCGGCTTGATGATGCCGGACTTCTCCGCCGCGATCTGCTCGACCGTGCTGCCGAGCAGCCTGGTGTGGTCGATCGAGATCGGCGTGATGACCGCGACCACGCCGTCCGCGACGTTGGTGCAGTCGAGCCTGCCGCCCACGCCGACCTCGAGGACCATCACGTCGACGGGCGTGTCGGCGAAGATCGCGAAGGCCATCCCGGTCAGCACTTCGAAGAAGGACATCGCCACCGGATGCCGTTCGTCTACGAGCCTGACGTACGGGATGACCTCGTCGTAGGCCGCCACGAACCGCTCCGGGGTGACGGGCGCGCCGTCCACGACGATCCGCTCCCTGATCGAGACCAGGTGCGGGCTGGTGAACCGGCCGGTCCGCAGGCCGCGGCTGCGCAGCAGCGCGTCGGCCATCCGGGCGGTGGACGTCTTGCCGTTGGTGCCCGTGATGTGGATGACGGGGCAGGCGCGCTGCGGATCGCCGAGCAGCCCGACCAGTTCGGTCATCCGGTCCAGGGCCAGGTCGACAGAATGTTCCGGCCGACGGGATATGATCTCCCGTTCGACCTCCCGCATCCGGGCCTCGATGTCCACCCTGCCAGCCTACGGGGCCCGCCAGGCGGCCGGCCCGGCAGCGCCTCAGAGCGCGGCCAGGCGGTGCTCTAGGCGGGTGATGTCCGCCCGGGCCGCTTCCAGGCGCTGACGGGTCTTCGCTACCACCTCGGCGGGCGCCTTCGCGGTGAACTCGGCGTTGTCAAGCTTGCGCGCGGCTTGTTCGGCCTCGCTCCTGGCCGCGGCGAGATCCTTTTCCAGCCGACGGCGTTCGGCGGCGACGTCGACGGCACCGGCCAGGTCGAGCTCGACCACGATACCCTCGGCGGTCAGCGACGCCGACGCGGCGAAGCCGTCCATGGCAGGGCTGAGCCTGAGCAGAGCACGGATCTGCTCCTCGTGCCCGGCCAGCGGCGTTGCCTCGATGCCCGCCAGCCTGGCCGCCACCCGCTGGCCGGGGCGCAGCCCCTGATCCGAGCGGAACCGCCGGACCTCGGTCACCAGCCGCATCAGCGACGAGATCTCCGCCTCGGCGGCCGGGTCCGAGTAGTCAAATCCCGGCCACGACGCCACCATGACCGAATCCTCGCCGGTCAGCGCGGTCCACAGCTCGTCGGTCACGAACGGCATGACCGGATGCAGCAGCCGGAGCAACTGGTCGAGCACGAAGCCCAGTACGCGCCTGGTGGTGACCGCCGCCGCCTCGTCGTGCGACGTCAGCGGGACCTTGGCCAGCTCCAGGTACCAGTCGCAGACCTCGTCCCAGGCGAAGTGGTACAGCGTGTCGCAGATCTTGCCGAACTCGAACTGCTCGAACAGGATGTCCACCTCGGCGATCACGGCCGACAGCCGGGACAGGATCCACCGATCGGGGACAGAGTAAGAAATGTCGGATTTGTCCGACGGGATGGTGGCTGGGGCGGTGGAAGCGGATGGGATGATGGGAGCGGATGGGACGATGGGGCAGGGTGGGACGGCGGGGACGTGGGCGCCATTGAGCAGGGCGAAACGGACCGCGTTCCACAGCTTGTTGCAGAAGTTGCGTGAGCCCGCCGCCCACTCCTCGCTGATCGCGATGTCGCTGCCCGGGTTGGCGCCGCGGGCGAGCGTGAACCTGGTGGCGTCGGCGCCGAACCTGTCCATCCAGTCCAGCGGGTCCACGGTGTTCCCGCGCGACTTGGACATCTTCTTGCCGAACTGGTCGCGGACCAGGCCGTGCAGGACCACCACGCGGAACGGGACCGCATCAGCGGGTGCCGCGTCGCGCATCGCGTACAGGCCGAACATCATCATCCGCGCGACCCAGAAGAACAAGATGTCGTACCCGGTGACCAGCACGCTGGTGGGGTAGAACGTGCGCAGGTCCGGGGTGTCGTCCGGCCAGCCGAGCGTCGAGAACGGCCACAGTGCCGAGGAGAACCAGGTGTCGAGCACGTCGGGGTCCTGGCTCCAGCCCGCCGGGGCTTGCTCGTCCGGGCCGACGGAGACCACCTGTCCGTTCGGTCCATAAAAAACAGGAATCCGGTGCCCCCACCAGAGCTGGCGGCTGATGGTCCAGTCATGCATGTCGTCGACCCAGCTGAAGTACCTCGCGTTCATCTCGGTCGGATGCAGGCGGACGCGGCCGTCGCGGACCGCGTCGCCGGCCGCCTTGGCCAGCGGGGCGACGCGGACGAACCACTGCAGCGACTGGCGCGGCTCCACCGTGGTGCCGCAGCGGCTGCAGTGCCCGACCGCGTGCAGGTACGGGCGGACCTCGGAGACGATCCGGCCCTGCTCGCGCAGCGCGGCGACCACGGCGGGCCTGGCCTCGAACCGGTCCAGGCCCTGGAACGGGCCGTGCGCGGTGATCACGCCGTGCTCGTCCATGATGGTCAGGCTGGGCAGGTCGTGGCGGCGGCCGATCTCGAAGTCGTTCGGGTCGTGGGCGGGGGTCACCTTGACCACGCCGGTGCCGAACGCCGGGTCGACGTGGTCGTCGGCGATCACGGGGATGCGCCGGCCGGTAAGCGGCAGCTCGACCGTCTTGCTGATCAGGCGGGCGTAGCGCGGATCATCGGGATGCACCGCGACGGCGGTGTCGCCGAGCATAGTCTCGGGCCGGGTGGTGGCGACCACGATCGAGTCGTCGCCCTCTCCGTAGCGGATGGAGGTGAGCTCGCCCTCGTCGTCGCTGTGGTCGACCTCGATGTCGGACAGCGCCGTCAGACAGCGCGGGCACCAGTTGATGATGCGCTCCGCGCGGTAGATCAGGCCGTCGTCGTAGAGCCGCTTGAAGATGGTCTGGACGGCCCGGGACAGGCCCTCATCCATCGTGAACCGCTCGCGGGACCAGTCCACGCTGTCGCCCAGGCGCCGCATCTGGCCCAGGATCTTGCCGCCGGATTCGGCCTTCCACTGCCAGACCCGCTCGACGAACGCCTCGCGGCCGAGGTCATGCCGGCTCAGGCCCTCCTTGGCCAGTTCGCGCTCGACCACGTTCTGCGTGGCGATGCCCGCGTGGTCCATGCCGGGCAGCCACAGCGTGTTGTAGCCCTGCATGCGGCGCCGCCTGATCAGAGCGTCTATCAGGGTGTGGTCGAGCGCGTGGCCGATGTGCAGGGAACCGGTGACGTTCGGCGGCGGGATGACGATGCAGTACGCGGGCGCGGTGGAGTACGCGTCGGCGGTAAAGTACCCTGCCTTCTCCCAGCGTTCGTAGCGCGGGCCCTCCACCTCGGCGGGCGCGTACTGGGATGGCAGTTCGATGGGCACCTTGGGGTCGGGTCTGCTCACGACAGGTGAGTCTAGTGTGGTACTGGCCCGGGAGCGCGAATCCCCGAGGGCTAGCCGGTTAGCTTGCCTTGACCTCTACGGCGTTCCTGACCTCGAGTGCGAGCGCGGACGCGCCGGGATATTTCACCTCGGACTTGCCGACATAGAACTCGACCATGCCGAAGGTGGTCGGGGTGACCCACACGCATTCACTGGCCTTGTGCCTGGACGAGGTGTTGTAGCCGCAGATCATCTTGCCGCCGTGCGGACCCGGGTTCACGGTCCGCGTGGAGGTGAGCTCGGTCTTCATGTAAGTGATGACGGCATCTGGATTGAACGTGCCTTCGAAACCGACGAACCGGACGGCCTTGAAGTTGCTGGCCGTTACGGTGGTGACCTGGCTCAGGTCGTATACGGCTACCACTTCCTTGGTGGGCTGACCCGCCCCCCTTTCCTTGATGCCGCGCACGACGAGGCCCGCATCGTGCTCCGCGCTCACGGTGTATGCCCTGGTCGCGGCGGCGTTCAGCGGGAACGGGCCGACCTTGGCCGCCCTGGTGAAGACGAACCCGGAAACTGTCGTGCCGGCCGTGCCGGGGCTGGCGGTGGGCGAGGACGTGCCGCCCGCCGCGGCTTTCGAGCCGGTATTGGTCAGGCGGACGACGAGCAGCACGATCAGGACCACGCCGAGGACTGCCCCCAGCAGGTACAGGATCATCCGGATCCCGCTGAGCCGCTGCGGCGGCCGCTGACCCGGGCGGGACGGCCCGGACCGGGGCTGGACGGCGGGAGCGTCGATGCCATCGTCGCCGTACGCCGGCCCGTTCGGCTGGTCCAAGCCCGGCTGGCCGTAGGGGTCCTGGCCGTACCCGCCCTGGCCGTAGCCGGACTGTCCGTAGCCGTCCTGGCCGTAGGCGTCCTGGCCGTAGCCGCTCTGGCCGTAGCCGTCCTGGCCGTAGCCGTCCTGCGGATAGCCACCCTGGGTGCCGTTCTGGCCGTATCCGCCGTAAGCACCGCGGCCGTAACCGTCCGGCTGGTAGCTGGTACCGGTGCTGCCGGACGCTTGGCCGTAGCCGTCCTGGCCGTAGCCGGAGTGACCGTAACCCTGGTCAGGGTGGGCGCCCTGGTAGCCTGACGGCTCGAATCCCTGCTGCGGGTAGGCCTCGGCCTGGTAGCCCGCTGCGCCCTGGCCGTAGTCCTGCTGTCCGTGGCCGGGCTGATCGTAGCCGGGCGGGCCGAAGGCCTGAGTCCGGTACTCCTGGCCCGTGCTCGGCTGCTGGCCGTAGCCCCCATCTCCGGTCTGCTGCGCGCGATACGCCTGAGTGGCGTAGTCCTGGTCGTCTGGGCCCGACCAGGCCGCAGGGCTGGCTTCCTGCGAGCCGAACGCCGCGTAGTCCCCGCTTTCCCCGCGGTCGTAGCCCCCGGCGCCCGGGGAGTCGGTTCCGATGGTGCGGCGGAAAACGGACGATTCCTCGGGGGTCTGCACGGTCTGCGACCCGGAGCCGGCCGCGTCGGCTTGCTGGGCTCCGGCTCCCGACCCGTAAGCTGCCGTCCCCTGGTCATAGCCGCCGGACTGATCGTAGTTCTGGGCCTGGTCGTAGCCGGGAAGGCCCCGGCGCCCGGCACGAAGGATCCCCTCGCCGCTGGCGGCCCGGTGGCCGCCGGCCGGCTGAGTCTGCTGATGGCCCTGATCGTCTGACCTGGATCCTTCGGGCTCCTCACCCGAATCCCAGCTACCCGTGGGGGTGTCCCATCCACTCATCTGTGCTCAATTCCTCGTCGCTGTGGAAGACGGCTGCTGGTCAGCGTCCGAGATCCTGGCGTAGCCGAACCGCGCCAGGCTAAGGCAACACATGGAGGCTACACAGGAATAGCGATGATCATGGGCAATACGCCCAATGTCGACATCCGTCCAGGAGAAACCGCGCGGTACGGATCCGCAGGTTAACCAGGTAGTACCGAACGAACGTACGACAGGCGCACAGCCGAGGCCGAGGCCGGTCGGGGCCGGGTGTCAGGTAGCCCGGGGAGCCGGGTCAGGCGGACTTCTCGCGCGGGGTGCGGCGGCTGACATCCCTGGGCACGATGGTGGGGTTGACGTTCTCGAGTACCGCCTCGCGCGTGATCACGACCCGTTCCACGTCCTTGCGGCTCGGCACCTCGTACATCACGGACAGGAGGACTTCTTCCATGATCGCGCGCAGGCCGCGCGCGCCGGTCCCCCGCAGGTTCGCCTGGTCGGCGATGGCCTCCAGCGAGTCGGGCGTGAACTCCAGGTCCACCCCGTCCAGCTCGAACAGCCTGCGGTACTGCTTGACCAGGGCGTTGCGCGGCTCGGTCAGGATCTGGATGAGGGCATCCTTGTCCAGGTTGTGCACGCTGGTGATCACCGGCAGCCGGCCTACGAACTCGGGAATCATGCCGAACTTCAGCAGGTCTTCCGGCATGACGTCGGCGAATTGGTCGACCGTGGTCTTGCCGTTCCTGACCCGCAGCTTGGCGTTGAACCCCATCCCGTTGTGGCCGGAACGCTGCTCGATGATCTTCTCCAGCCCGGCGAACGCCCCGCCGCAGATGAACAGGACGTTGGTCGTGTCGATCTGGATGAACTCCTGGTGCGGGTGCTTGCGCCCGCCCTGCGGCGGGAC
>Ga0306920_100004253_pt1 | contig 18355 bp, 22 predicted proteins | sample flu12Cox44000170_FD_204666 | JGI IMG/M metagenome (GOLD analysis project Ga0306920, IMG submission 204666) | Lab enrichment of tropical soil microbial communities from Luquillo Experimental Forest, Puerto Rico - flux4day.12C.oxic.44.000.170 (v2)... | ecosystem: Environmental > Terrestrial >... | reverse complement strand
TGACCTCGTCGGCTCGGTCGCGGGCGTCGTCTGGAAGGGCTCGCATGCCGATGCGCAGGCCCTTGCAGCCTCGGTCGTCGACACCGCCAAGGCGCGTTTCGGCGCGGGTGCGGGCGTCGCGCCTCCGAGCGGTCCAGGGCCGGATGGCCCGCCGACGATCGATTGGGCGAAGGAGATCCTGCAGGCCTTGAACGAGCGACGCCTGGCGCTCGCCTGCCAGCCTGTGGTCGAGGCCGGAACCCGCAAGGTCGCCTTCCAGGAAGGGCTGTTGCGCCTGCGCGACGTAGCGGGCCGCCTGCTGCCGGCCTCGGTCTTCATCCCGAGCAGCGAGGAGAGTGGGCTCGTCACCTTGCTCGATCAGCGCGTCATCGAGCTCGCCGCCGAGGCGCTTGCCCGCCATCCCGATCTCAAGCTTGCCATCAACGCTTCGGCGCTCTCGCTCGCCGATCCCGAATGGCTCGCCGTGCTGCGCTCCCATGCGAGCGGCCCCAAGCCCTTCGCCGGGAGGCTCATCCTCGAGGTGACGGAATCGATGGCGCTCGCCGATATCCGGCGCACCACCGACCTCCTGACCATCGTCAAGGAGCTCGGCGTCACAGTGGCGCTCGACGATTTCGGCTCGGGCCACACCTCGTTTCGCACGCTTCGCATGCTCCCCGTCGACATCATCAAGATCGACGGTACTTTCGTGCAGGATGTCGACCGGTCGAGCGACGGGCGGTTCTTCATCCGCACCCTCGTCGATCTCGCCCGCCATATCGGCTGCAAGGTCGTGGCCGAGTGGGTGGAGAATAAGGCCGCGGCCCGTATCGTCGAGGAGCTCGGCGTCGACTACCTGCAGGGCCGCTTCATCGGGGCCCCGAAGCTTCTCGACATTGAGGGCAAGCCCGAGCGGCGCCAGGAAGAGCGCCGCCGCGGCTCAGGTCGATTGACCGCCTGAGCCCTTCTGACCGCTCGTCGGGGACAGCCGCTCCAGACGCTCGCGCATCCGCTCCATCTCGCGCTTCATCTCGCCGATTTCGTCAGGGGCCGCGGGCTCGGAGGCCTGCGGCTCCGGCGCCGCGCCCGGAGCCGCGCCCGGAAGCGCGAAGGGCGTCAGCATGCGCAGCGCATTGGCGAAGATCGCCATGTTCTTGCGCGTCTGCTCCTCGAGCATGGCGAAGGGTGTCTGGCCGATCGTCTGGGAGAACTGCTCGCGCAGCTTCTGCTGGTTGTTGATCAGACTGACGAGCGAGAAGTCGAGATATTGTGGCACCAGCGCCTGCATGCTGTCGCCATAGAGGCGGATGAGCTGGCGCATGAACGTGATCGGCAGGAGATTTTGTCCCTTGTTCTCCTGCTCGAAGATGATCTGGGCGAGCACCGAGCGGGTGATGTCCTCCCCGGTCTTGGCGTCGCTGACGACGAAATCCTCGCCAGCCTTCACCATGCGGGCGAGATCCTCGAGCGTCACATATTCGCTCGAGCCCGTGTGATAGAGACGGCGATTGGCGTATTTCTTGATGGCGACCGGCTCGCTCGCCGCCGACGCCCCCTTCTCCGGCTTATCGTTGGTCATGACGGCAGCATCAACATTGGCAGCAGGGTCAGTCTTGGTCATGCGCGCTATTGAAGCACCCTCCTGCGGCGACTGCAATCGATCGTTCGTCGCCTCACGCCTCTTTGGTGCCGCCGGTGGGCGCAGAGCCGGGCCCCCCAGGGAGAACGAAGCGGAACGAAGCGGGGAACGAAGCAGGACGAAGCGACACCTCAACGCGCCGCGCGAAAGCGAGGTTGCGCAATGGCGCGAAATTCATCACATAGGACATTGCCGCCTCATGCGGCTGCCTATCGTCGTTGCGCCATCGTCGCGAATAATTTTTGCCTCTCGCGTGCATGAGGGGCCTCGCATGCAGCGCCGAGGGTCGAAATTCCGGGCTTTGACTTGATCAGAGCAGCTGAGCGGGAGAGCTTCAATGTCGGATCATGACATCGTCATCGTGTCGGCGGCGCGCACGCCGGTCGGTAGCTTCAACGGCGCATTCGGCACGCTGCCGGCCCATGAACTCGGGGCGGTGGCCATCACGGCGGCGCTCGAGCGCGCCAAGGTCAAGCCGGAGGAGGTCGACGAGGTGATCCTCGGCCAGATCCTTAGCGCAGGCGAAGGCCAGAACCCCGCGCGCCAGGCTGCCATGAAGGCCGGCGTGCCGCAGGAGAAGACGGCCTGGGGCCTCAATCAGCTCTGCGGCTCGGGCCTGCGCGCCGTCGCCATCGGCATGCAGCAGATCGCCAATGGCGATGCCGACATCATCGTGGCGGGCGGCCAGGAATCGATGTCGATGGCGCCGCATGCCGCGCATCTGCGCGGCGGCGTCAAGATGGGCGACATGAAATACACCGACACCATGCTGAAGGACGGGCTGATCGACGCCTTCCACGGCTATCACATGGGCAATACTGCCGAGAACGTGGCGTCGCGTTGGCAGATCACCCGCGAGGAGCAGGACAAGTTCGCGACCGCGTCGCAGAACAAGGCCGAGGCCGCCCAGAAGGCCGGCCGCTTCAAGGACGAGATCGTGCCTGTGACCGTGAAGGGCCGCAAGGGCGACACGGTCATCGAGAATGACGAATATGTCCGCCATGGCGCCACCTATGACGCGATGACGAAGCTGCGTCCGGCCTTCTCGAAGGAAGGCTCGGTGACCGCCGCCAACGCGTCCGGTATCAATGACGGGGCGGCCGCGGTCGTGCTGATGACGGAGGCGAATGCCAAGAAGCGCGGCTTGAAGCCGCTCGCGAGAATCGTGTCCTGGGCGACGGCCGGCGTCGATCCGGCCATCATGGGGACGGGCCCGATCCCGGCCTCGCGCAAGGCGCTCGAGAAGGCGGGCTGGAAGGTCGGCGACCTCGATCTCGTCGAGGCGAACGAGGCCTTCGCGGCGCAGGCGCTCGCCGTCAACAAGGATCTCGGCCTCGATGCCTCGAAGGTCAACGTCAATGGCGGCGCGATCGCGATCGGGCATCCGATCGGGGCGTCGGGCGCGCGCGTGCTGACCACGCTCCTCTACGAGATGGGCCGCCGCGACGCCAAGAAGGGGCTCGCCACCTTGTGCATCGGCGGCGGCATGGGCATCGCCATGTGCGTCGAGCGCTGAAAGGCGCATCCCTCGAAAAAAGGGCCCGAGCCATGTCGGCCGGCCATGATCACACCGACGATCATGAGCACGGCCCGCATGGCCCTGTCCATGAGCACGACCACCCGGCTCCGGGCGAGGCTCGCCCGGTAGCGGGCAAGGCCGTGCCCTGGTGGCGCGCCCTTTTCATGCATGATCACGGGCATGGCGGTCACGACCATCATGCGCCTCACGACCATGGGGAGGCGCCGGTCGATTTCGGCCGGGCCTTCGCCATCGGCACCTTGCTCAATCTCGGCTTCGTCGTTGCCGAGATCGGCTTTGGGGTCGCGGCGAACTCGCTCGCGCTGATCGCCGACGGCGCCCACAACCTTTCCGACGCGCTCGGCCTCCTCGCTGCCTGGTTCGCCTCCTGGCTCGGGCGGCTGCCGCCGAGCGGCAAGCGCACCTATGGCTATCGGCGCGCCTCCATCATCGCGGCCATGCTCAATGCGGCGCTGCTGATCGGGGCGACGGCGATCATCATTTTCGAGGCCTGCTCTCGCCTCCTCGCGCCGACCCCGGTCGAGGAGCGCGTCGTGATCCTGGTCGCGGCGCTCGGCATCGCCATCAATGTCGCGACCGCGCTTCTCTTCCTGCGGCGGCGCGAGCGCGACCTCAATGCGCGCGGCGCCTATACGCATATGGTGGCGGATGCCGCAATCTCGGTCGGCGTGGTGGTCGCCGGATTCCTCATCGCCTGGACCGGGCAGTTCTGGATCGATCCTGCGGTCAGCCTCGCGATCGGCGTGATCATCCTCATCGGCAGCTGGCGCCTGACGCGCGACACGATCGACATGGCGCTCGACGCCGTGCCGTCCCATCTCGACCCGGCCGAGATCGAGGCCTTCCTCGCCGCCCTTCCGGGCGTCCGCTCGGTGCATGACCTGCATGTCTGGGCGATGAGCACGACCGAGACGGCGCTGACCGCGCATCTCGTGCGCCAGGAAGCCGGAAGCGACGACAAGTTCCTGGCCGAGGCGCGCGAGGCGCTCAAGCGCAGCTTCTCGATCGGCCATGTGACCTTGCAGGTCGAGCGCGGCGATGCCGAGCACCCCTGCGTCCTCGCCTGCGAGACCGGAGGGGTCTAGCCGCGTCGCGGCCGTTTCCCTGCTCGCTGCACAAGAACGTTGGCTGCGCCGGCGGGCCGGCGCGCTACCTGCATCTCCTCTTCGGCGACAGTGTATTTCCATTCAAGCGCAGACAAAAGATGGACTTTCCCCTGCCTGTTGTGAAACGATCATGGAAGCGGCGGATGAGATAAGCGCCGGCCAAAGTGAGCGAAACGGAAACGCAAGCGTCAGGGGAGTCCATCATGTCCAAGGTTGCGATCGTCACCGGCGGCACCCGCGGCATCGGCGAGGCGATTTCGAAAGGACTCAAGGAAGCTGGCTATACGGTGGCCGCGACCTATGGAGGCAATGACGAGGCCGCCGCGAAGTTCAAGGCCGATTCCGGGGTCGCGGTCTATAAATGGGATGTCGGCGATCCCAAGGCCTGCGCCGACGGGATCGCCCAGGTCGAGAAGGATCTTGGACCGATCGGCGTCCTCGTCAACAATGCCGGCATCACCAGGGACGGGATGTTCCATCGCATGTCGACCGAGCAATGGTCGGCGGTCATCCGCACCAATCTCGATTCGCTGTTCAACATGACCCGCCCGGTGATCGACGGCATGCGGGCGCGCGGCTTCGGGCGGATCATCTCGATCTCCTCGATCAACGGCCAGAAGGGCCAGATCGGCCAGGTGAACTATTCGACCGCGAAGGCCGGCGTGATCGGCTTCACCAAGGCGCTGGCGCAGGAGAATGCCAATAAGGGCATCACGGTGAACGTCATCGCACCGGGATATATCGCGACCGAGATGGTGAAGGCGGTGCCCGAGGAGGTGCTGAAAACCAAGATCCTGCCGCAAATCCCGGTCGGACGCCTCGGCGAGGCCGAGGAGATCGCGGCCGCCGTCGTCTATCTCGCAGGCGACCGGGCCGGCTTTATCACCGGCTCGACGCTCTCTGTGAATGGTGGCCAGCATATGGCTTAAGGAGCGCCGGGCGCGCCTCGGACCGCCGGGTCTCAGGCAAGAGCCGGCCGGATGCCGGCGGTCCGGAAGCGCCGTTGCAATTTTCCGCGCGTTCTGCCATAGACCGCGCCTCGAACGAACCGCCCGGCTCGACAGGGCTGCCGTGGCGGTTTCGAACGCTCCAACCGAGCAGTTCCGGCAAGACGAAGCTCCAGCGATGGAGCTTTTCGTCAATGTCACATGGAAAGGACGCGAAATGCCCAAGCTGAAGACGAAGTCGGGCGCCAAAAAGCGCTTCAAACTCACTGCGACCGGAAAGGTCGTCTCGGGCCAGGCGAATAAGCGCCATGGCATGATCAAGCGGACCCAGAAGCAGATTCGCAATCAGCGCGGCACCACGGTGATGTCGGAATCCGACGGACGCGTGATCCGCAAATATTTCCTGCCGAATGGCGTCTGAGCGCCGGCCGAACGAAATCCGCTGATCGAACGAAATTTGGGAGCTTGAACCATGGCTCGAGTCAAACGGGGCGTGACGTCTCACGCCAAGCACAAGAAAGTCATCAAGGCGGCGAAGGGCTATTATGGCCGCCGCAAGAATACCATCCGCGTCGCCAAGCAGGCGGTCGAGAAGGCGATGCAATACGCCTATCGCGATCGCAAGGTGCGCAAGCGCAATTTCCGCGCCTTGTGGATCCAGCGCCTGAACGCTGCCGTGCGCGAACATGGCCTCACCTATAGCCGCTTCATCGACGGCCTCCTGAAGGCGGGCATCGGCGTCGACCGCAAGGTGCTGGCGGACCTCGCCATGAACGAGCCCGCGGCCTTCAGCGCCGTGGTCGAGAAGGCGAAGGCGGCGCTGCCCGCCGCGGCTTGAGGCTTCGCCTCGCGAGCCCTGGAAATTCTGAGCCAGGGCTTGCAATCGGCGCCGTTCGCGGCGCCTCTCCCGGGTAACCGCACATTGACTCTGACTCGATGTAGCCTCGCGGCGGTAACTCTCCCGTGAGCCAAGCTCAGGCATTCTCGCCGCGCTCGCACAACGATGCGGGCGCAGGGAATGGGTTAAGCTATGCTGGACGGGACATTGAGGGGGCGGGCGGCCGGCTTTCGGCACGCCGCCCACCTCGGGACGGCACCGCAATCGCGTGGATTTGGGCCGAGTGATCATCGCGATGCACAAGGCGCCGGCGGCATCGAGCCGGGTTGGCCGGAAGCGCTGCTGGACTCTTCCCAGGACCCTTGCCATGCGCAGGAGAGCGGGCATCCGACGCAGGTGCTGCGCTCCGCCCTCGCGTTGCGCCTCGCAAGGCCTGGCCTCTTCGCCATCGCCGTCATTCTCGCCGGCATCACGGGCCTCGTGCTGCTGCCCGACAGGGGCGAGGCGACAGCCCAAGATGAGCTGAGGCCGACGCAGCCCGAGGCCACCGCTGCCCCGGCGCCCGGCGCCGCGCCAAACTCCCCGGCACAGGCGAAGCCCGCCTTCGTGCCGATCATCCGCCCGATCCGCCTCTTCGCGCTCGAGGCGCCCGAGCTCGTGAAGGTCGTCGCCGATTACGACGCCAGCCGCGCGATTGCGGGTGACGGCCGTGAGGACCGGCTGAGCTTCGGCTCCGCTGCACGCGGCGATGCACCCTATATGCGCCTTGCCGTCTATCGCGCAGGCTCCGAGGCCGCCGACGCGCCGCCACTCTTTGTCGATCTCACGCGCAGCGCGGCGCTTGCGGGTCTTGCCGTCCTGAAATCGGCGCCGGGCGAGCCGATGCGCACAAAGTTCGGCGAGATGGAAACCGCCGAGATCAAGCTCGGCATGGCAGGTGTCGAGCGCTCCTGTCTCGCCTTCCGGCGTGCAGTCGGCGGGGAGAAGCTGCGGCTCACCGGGTGGTATTGCGCGCCCATCGGCAGCTTCGCCGGCCGGGCCGTCCTCAGCTGCCTCATCGATCGGCTGGCGCTTCTCAGCGCCGGCGAGGACATGGCCTTGCGCGACAGCTTCGTCGCGGCCGAGCGGCGGCGTCAGGCTTGCGGCAAGGCCCGGGCGGTCGCGGCCTCGGCCGGCGGCTCGCCGGTCGATAATGCCGCAAATCCGCCCCGTTTGCGCGGTGCGAAAACGAAGTAGCTCAAATGCCGCGCGATATCGGGGCAAATAAAGCAACCGCGTCGCGTGTTCCCCCTTTCACGGAGTGGCATGGCGGGTTCACCATGCCTACTTAAGAAATGGAATGGCACGCGGCTGCACAAGGATATTTGAAATGCGCGTTTCCTCGATCTTGGGCATTGCCCTCCTGGCTGCCGGTGCACTGAGCACCGTGCCAGCCGACGCTGCGACCCCGCATCGTAACCGCTATCGCGTGCCGGTGCGCGCTCCCTTCGTCGTGCAGGTGCCGCCTCGCAGCTTCCTCGATCCGGGGCCGATCGTTCCCGTCGGGTCGCTCTCGAACTATGTCTATGCGTCGCAATATCCGCTGACCGGGCCATATTCTCCCTATTCCTACATCAATCATTTCGGCCGCCCCCCGCTTCCGGAAGGCGGCGGCTATGTGCTGTTCGACCACTTGGATTTCGGGCCGCTCAGCGGCGATTGAAGAGGCCACGGGACGCCTTCTCGCCCCTTGCGATGAGAAGGCTGCCTTTCAAGATCTGCAAATTCGTGAACCCACAGGGCTGAGCGCCTGATGCGCGCTCAGCCCTATTCGTTATTTCAGGACAGGACGCGGCGCAGCTCGGCGACGAGCGCATCGCCCATGCCGGTCGTGCCGATGGCGTTGGCGCCGGGCGCCGAGATGTCCTTGGTGCGAAGCCCCGCGGCCAGCACATTGGCGATTGCCGTCTCGAGCGCATCGGCCGCATGGCCAAGGCCGAGCGAATAGCGCAGGCACATGGCGAGCGAGCCGACCATGGCGACCGGATTGGCGAGGCCCTTGCCGGCGATATCGGGCGCTGAACCGTGCACCGGCTCATAGAGCGCCTTGCGTTTGCCGGTCTTCGGATTCTCGGCGCCGAGCGAGGCCGAGGGCAGCATGCCGAGCGAGCCGGTCAAGGTCGCTGCCACATCCGACAGCATGTCACCGAACAGATTGTCGGTGACGATCACGTCGAACTGCTTCGGCTGGCGCACAAGCTGCATGCCGAGCGCGTCGGCGAGCTGATGCTCGAGCTCGACATCGGCATATTCGGCCTTGTGCAGGGCCGCGACCGTGTCGTGCCAGAGCACGCCCGACTTCATGACGTTGCGCTTGTCGGATGACGTGACCTTGTTGCGCCGCTTGCGGGCGAGCTCGAAGGCGACACGCGCGATGCGCTCAATCTCATGGGTCGTGTAGATCTGCGTGTCGACGCCGCGTTTCTCGCCATTCTCGAGCGTCACGATCTCCTTCGGCTCGCCGAAATAGACGCCGCCCGTCAATTCGCGGATGATGACGATATCGAGCCCCTCGACCACCTCGCGCTTGAGCGAGGAGGCGTCGGCGAGCGCCGGATAGCAGATGGCCGGGCGCAGATTGGCGAAGAGGCCGAGATCCTTGCGCAGCCGCAAGAGCCCGGCCTCGGGGCGGACATCATAGCCGACCTTGTCCCATTTCGGCCCGCCCACTGCGCCAAACAGAATGGCGTCGGCCTCGTTGGCGCGCCGCATCGCCTCTTCGGTGATCGAGACCTTATGGGCGTCATAGGCCGATCCGCCCACGAGGTCGCGCTCGGTCTCGAAGGAGGCGACGCCGATCTCGCTCAGCGCCCGCAAGGTCTTCTCGGCCTCCGCCATCACTTCGGGGCCGATGCCGTCGCCCGGCAGGAGAAGGAGCTTGTGGGTCATGGAGATCTTCCGTTCAGAGGTGATGGTGCGGTTTAGGATCGGGGCAAGGCCTCTGGCAAGCTCTTCGGGAGCGAGCCTGCCTCAGCCCTGCTCGATGAAGGCGCGGATCAGCCAATGCGCGATGGCGATCGGCGGTGGGCAGAGAAGCTCCTGCGGATGCTGGCCGGCGAGCATCGAAGATGCCTCGGCCCGCGAGAACCACCGCGCATCCTCGATCTCCTCGGGGTCGATGACGATCTCTTCCGAGAGCGCCTGCGCGTGGCAGCCGATCATCAGCGACATCGGGAACGGCCAGGGCTGCGAGGCGAGATAGGTCACCTTGCCGCAGACGATGCCGGATTCCTCCTTGATCTCGCGCCGCACCGCGGCCTCGATGGTCTCGCCATGCTCGATGAAGCCGGCGAGCGCCGAATAGACGCGGCTCTGGAAGCGGGCGCTGCGCCCGAGCAGGCAATAATCGCCGCGCAGCGGCAGCATAATCGCGACCGGGTCGGTGCGCGGGAAATGCTGTGCCTTGCACTCGGGGCAATCGCGGCGAAAGCCCGACACCGAGACGAGGCTCTTGCGCCCGCAATTGGCGCAAAAGCCGTGGCGCTGATGCCAGTTCATGAGCGCCTTGGCCTCAGCCAGGAGGCCGAGCTCGGGCGGCGGCACCAGCCCCTGCACGGCGATCGAGCGCAGATCGATGCCGAGATCGCCCGCCTGCTTCAGCGGCTCGACGCGTTCACCCGAGATCAAGGTGGCGAAGACAGGGCGCGTCCCATCCACACCGAGGAAGGCGCGCTCGAGCATCGTCTCGCGCCCCGCGATCTCGGCGAGCGGAAAGAGCGCGGTGATCGATCCGCCCGCGCGGCGCAGCATCGGCGTGTCGCCGGCGATCAGCAGGGTGACGGCCGAGGGCTCGGCTGCACGTTCCGCGACGAAGGCCGCGTCCTCGCGCCGCTCCGACAGTCGCTCGATGGTGTTGACCCCATAGCCGATGCGGGCCGACAGCTCCTCGGCGCCAGCGCCCGCCCCGGCGATGCCGCTCGCATTGTCGTTCATGGGGTCGCCTGTCCTGTGGAGAAGCCGCTGAAGACGAGGTCGGGCGCGCTGATATTGTGACGCGACGGCACTTGCCGGCCCATCCACACCTTCGTCGCCTTGGCGCTGCGGAAGCTCATGATCGGCGCCTCGAGCCAGCTCTTGGCATCGGGCTGCTGCAGGGCGATGCGCGCCACATCGGCGTTGAACTCGGTCACATACATCGAGCGCAAGGCAGCGAAGGGGCGCTGCGCGATCGGGCGGTCGAAGGAGACGTCGAGCACGATATGGTCCTCGTCGAGATCGGCGAGCCTGATATCGCCGCTGCTCCCTCCCGCGAAGGAAAGGTGGAAAGTCTTGGTCGTGGGCTCGAAGGCGATCTCCTTGATCTCGACGACAGGGCGCTCGCCCGCCTTCCCGACCGGGCCGAGGAAGAAGGAGGAGCCATAGGCGCTCCAGGGTAGGTTCGCCGGCGGCAGCGGATGGATGCGCCAGACGCCGTCGGTCGGGTAGAGCACGATGACCTGCTCGGCCTTGCCGCGCACGAACACCCAGAGCTGTACCATGGAGAGGTTGTGCTCGACGCGATCGCCGACGCGCACCGGCACGTCGCCCTTGCGCCAATAATCCGACCATTCATAGCCGGTGACCCAGAGGAAGGGCGATTCGTAGAAGGTGACGCGCCGCTCGGTCGGCGGTGCCACGCCCTCATGCGCAATATCGGCGCAATCGGTCCAGTCGGGCTCGCGCCGCTCGCCCGCCACGGCCCCGATATAGGCCGGATGCGCGGCCTCGATGCGGAAATGCCGGAGCTCGGGCGAGGCGAAATTCACCGTGACATTGTCCTTCTCGGCGCAGCTTTCGGGCTCGCTCGCATTGGTCACGTCGACCGCGAGCGGCAGCCCGGCTGGCTGCGCCGGTGCGAAGCTCGCCTGCGCCCCGGCCTCGCCTGATTTCGCCCCGGCCGCGCGCGCAGCGCCAGGGCTCCAGCTTGTCGAGGCCGCGAGCATCGCGACGAATGCGGCAAGAGGCGCGAGCCTTGCCGGCGCGGATCGCGTCACGGCGTCCGGCTCGCTTCAGGAAGTTGGCTGCGAAGTTGGTTGCACATGGGCCAGCACCTATCATGCGCAAGAGCAGAGGTCACCTCGGCGTGGAGGCGCGCTAAAGGCGCATTCGTTCACAAGTCATTGCAGATGGCTTGCACAAGCCCCGGCGGCGTCCTACCCTGAACGTCATGACGCAGACCGCCATCACCATCCGTCCGGCGGACATGGCCGATGCCGAAGGCATCGAGAGCGTCCACGATGCCGCCTGGCGCGAGGCCTATCGCGGGATCATCCCGGGCGTCGAGCTCGAGCGCATGGTGGCGCGGCGCGGCGCCGCGTGGTGGCGCTCGGCCATTAACCGCGGGGCACGCATCAATGTGCTCGACCATCAGGACCGGATCGCCGGCTATGCGAGCTATGGGCGCAACCGCTCGCCCTGGCTGCTGCAGGAAGCCGAGATCTACGAGCTCTATCTTGCGCCCGAGTTCCAAGGCCTCGGCCTCGGGGTGAGGCTGTTCCGGGCGACGCAGGCCAATGCCCGCAGCGCCGGCCTCAAGGGCGTTGCCGTCTGGGCGCTCAGCGGCAATGACCGGGCGCTCGCCTTCTACACCAAGCTCGGCGGCCGCGTTCTCAAGCGCTCGACCGGCCGCTTCGGCAAATCCCTTTACGAGAGCACGGCCTTCGGCTGGGATTGAGCGGCTCCGGCGCGACGCGCGGCCGCCACGAGATCGACGCTTCGTCCCCTCGACGCATCATCATTTCAACGCGCCACTGCAAGGATATCCATGAATCTCGACGCCATCCCCATCGGCAAGAACCCGCCTTTCGAGGTCAATGTCGTCGTCGAGGTGCCGCTCGGCGGCGAGCCGATCAAATATGAGATGCACAAGGCGTCGGGAGCGCTGTTCGTCGATCGCTTCCTCTATACGCCGATGCGCTACCCTGGAAATTACGGCTTCATCCCCCATACTTTGTCGGATGACGGCGACCCCTGCGACGTGCTCATCGCCAATACGCGGCCGATCTTTCCGGGCGCCGTCATGAGCGTGCGCCCGATCGGCGTGCTCAAGATGCGCGACGAGGGGGGAGGCGACGAGAAGATCGTCGGCGTCCCGGGGCCGAAGCTCACCCAGCGCTATGATGGCATCCAAAACTACACCGACCTGCCCGCCATCACGTCGCGCCAGATCGAGCATTTCTTCACCCATTACAAGGATCTCGAGCCGGGCAAATGGGTGGAGCTCGTCGGCTGGGGCGATGCCGATGAGGCGCGCGCTCTGATCGAAGAGGCCATCGCCCGTAACGCGAAGCCGTGAGCTTCTTCCTTCTCCCGCAAGGCTTCGCTCGGCGGGAGAAGATGCCCGAACGCAGTGAGGGCGGATGAGGGGCGCTGGGGAAGCGCCAGACCTTGAAGCGAAACCTTGCGTCCCTCATCCGACCCGGCTTCGCCGGCCACGTTCTCCCGTGAACGGGAGAAGGAAGAACGGTGTTTACCTTATATCCAATTTGGCGGGCCGATTAAGGTTCCGTTCGCGGCCCGCATGACAAGCTGAGATCCGGATCCAATTGATCTTCGCATTGGCCCGGAGTTCTCGCATGTCTCCAGCGGATGTCTTGGCGCTGCTGAAGAGGCTTACCAAGAACCCCTATACGGACACCTATGAGAAGATGTCGATATACGAGCTCTCGGGGTGGAAATACGTATTCGAGGCATCGATTGCCATGGGCGTGTCGAGCCGCGAGAAGACATTACGGCTGCGCGCCGTCGAGCGCGCCCTGAAGAGCCAGGAGAACCCGCAGGATCAGCACGCCGCCTGAGGCCATGCTTATTCGCCCACAATCTTATATTGCGCGCCGGCATCGATATGGCCGGTCTTGTCGATGCCGTTCAGCACCGAGAATTCATCGGCCGGCAGGCCGAGCGCGGTCATGCTGGCTGAAAGTGTAGCGACCGTGTCGGTCGCACCCGCCGTGACGAGGCGAAGCCGCAGCGGCTTTGCGCGCGCGATCTCCTCGGCGCTGAGGTGGTGGAAGCTCATGATCGACTGCATGAAGCTCTGATCGGCCTCGGCCGTGAGGTTCTTCGCCGCATAGATCAAGCGATAGATCACCTGGCCTGAGCGGATGGCGGCGAGCCGGAAGCTCCATTCGCCGCTCTTCGCCACCCCGGTCTCGGCCGTCATGCCGGCGACATCGAGCGTCTGCTCCTTCGCGACCTCGACGCCTTCGATCCAGCCGGATTTCAGATATTGGTCGAGCGGGGTCGAGGTCGGCACCTCGACCGTGTCGAAGCGCATGGCGCGGCCAAGCGCGGTCGCTGCGCCCTGCACCGCTTCTGTGCCGCCGGACAGGGCGAAACCCTCGGGCGCCATGAAGGCGAAGCCGAGCCGGGTATGGATGAAGCTTCGGCCCCGCACCGTACCCTCGGACGGATCGTCGCCGAAGGCGATGCCGTCGATCGCCGCGAGATAACGGCCACGATCATCCTCGCCGACGCCCGGCGCGTTGAGCTGACGCGCCGATTGCAGCGCCATCTGCACCCGCTCGCTGGTCGCCGGGTGGGTCGAGAACATGTCGGGCCGGCCTGACGCCGCCCCTCCGGGGGTCGCCTGGCGCAAGGCGGCATTGCGGGCGAGTGCATTGAGGAAGCGCGAGGCGCCATAGGGGTCATAGCCCGCCTTCGCCATGGTGCGGATGCCGATGCTGTCGGCGGCGAATTCCTGCTGGCGCGAGAAGCTCGCGAGCGACAGCTTGGACTTCTCCTGCAGCTTCTCGCCGCCGGCCGGATCGTTCAAAACCTCGGCCGCGACCTTGCTGAAGAGCGCCGTGCTCTTCTCGAGCTCGATGCGCTGCATCGCGTGATGGGCCGTCACATGCGCCATCTCATGGGCGAGCACGGCGGCGATCTCGGAGGTGCTGTTGGCGAGGGCGAGCAGGCCGCGCGTCACGTAGAGATGCCCGTCGGGAAGCGAGAAGGCGTTGACGGTCGGCGAGTTGAGCACGGTGATCTTGTAACTGATGCCGGGCTCGGTCGAGGCGGCGACGAGCCTTGTCGCCACACCGTCGAGCAGGGTCTCCGCCTTCGTGTCCGCATAGGTGCCGCCGAAGGCGGCGATGAGGTTGCGTTCCTCGCCGCCGCCTGCGTGCTGCGCGCCGACCGTGCGCGGCGCCGATTGCGGCACGGCGGCCGCGTTCTGATCGGGCTTCGGCGCGGTCTCGCTGATGCAGCCGGATAGCCCGGCGAGGACGGCGCATAAGACCGCGGCGCGGCCCAGTGTTAGCCGGCCACGCGAGTCAATCCCAGAATTCGATCGCGTCCACGTCATCGATGACCATGTGCGGCGACTTGCCGCTCAACACAACCCCTCGTACCAGAATCCGGCGGTCGCTGAGTTGGTCCAGCTTGAAGCCGAGCTTCTCCATCCGCGTCAATGCCTTGGCGTCGATCGTGAGGAATAGGGCGTTAACGCCACGCGCCCCGAAATCCACATAGGACCTGCCCTTGCCTCGCGACACATGCCGCACCTGTCCTGACACCATGATGAACTAGCCGTCCCGCTCGGTGAGCTTGGCGCCGTCGCTCGCGGGCAGGATCGCATCCTTGTGAGCCCACAACCCTGCATTGGCGCGCCTCGCTTGCGCCTCCGCCTGCTTGACGGCCTCCCAGCAGGGGCCACGCAAATCGTCGGGCCGCGTGACGACGAGGCCCGCTTACGCCGCGGCTGATTGCAGGTGGCGGCCATCGACGAAGACATCGCCAGAGACACGGCCCCAGCGGTCCGATACCGGGCTGAGCAGGCGCAAGATCACGGCCTTGCCGCTGACCGCCTCTTTGACGAAGCTGACGAACTCGCTGCTCGCGGCTTCGCTGCCATCACCCTTCGACAGCGCTTTGACGCTGGCGAGGCGGATGATGCGCTCATTCTTGAGCACGATGTCGAGATCGTCGGTGATGTGGTCGATCTCGACCGGCGTTGCGCCCGCCAGGTCGCAGCCGGCAGCCTGCACCCGCTGCACGAAACCAGTCGCGAGTAGCGCGGCGGCCGTCATCGCGACAGCCGTCAGCGCGGCGATCGTCGAGGAAACACGTCCCGTCATGGCATCCCTCTGCCCCCCGGGCGCCGCGACATCCTTGCGCGGCACCCTGCTGCGATCGCCCAGCCGCGTCTCGTCCAGGTCGGTGAGCTATGTTCCGCATATGTTCCAACGAAACCAGGCAGGAGTCAACAGGGACCTGTCGGTCTTCCTGCGGAGGCGCGCCGCCCCGGTTTTCCTGTTCGAAGGAGGCTCCAGTTTCGAAGGATATTGTGCTAAGCAGCCGTCGCGCGGTTCCGTAGCTCAGCTGGACAGAGCAGCGGTTTCCTAAACCGAAGGTCGGAGGTTCGAGTCCTCCCGGGACCGCCAATCCATTTTCTGATGCCTGTTATTTCAATGACTTAGCACCCCGTTTGTGCAACGGGGCCGCGGCGTTTGTAACAACCGCGTTCGCGCGACGTTTCGCCATGCCCTGATCGGCGAGCTTTCGCTTATCCGCGCCCTTCGTGTAGCGCTCGACCTCGGAGAGCGTCTTGTGACCGGAGATGGCCATCAACTCGTGCGTGGTGGCGCCGTCCTCGGCGAGGATGCGCATGCCGGCCTTCTTGAGCCCGTGCATGCGGCAGCGGTCGGGCAGTCCGGCCTCCCGCGCCCAGGTCGCGAAGTCGGTGCCGAGCCCGAATTTCGAGCGCGGCCTGCCGTGGGCGGTGACGATGAAGGTCAGGTGCGCTCTGGGCATGGCGTCGATCGCCTCCTGCAATTCCGGCGTCACCGGAATGTCGACGTCGTCCGAGCCGTGGATGCGGGCGATGCGGATGCGGCCGTCGCGCACATGCTGCGGTCCGAGCCTGACCACCTCGCCCCTACGCGAGGTGCTCTCCAGGCAGAATTCGAGCACCAGCCGCTGCTGCGTCCCGCACGGCCAATAGGCGCGATAGGCGGCGATCTCGGCGTCGGTCCAGCTGTGATGACCCTTGCTCTTGGGCAGTTTCGGGATGGGGATGCCGGCAGTCGGATCGTCGCGCAGCAAGGTCGGGACCGCGTGTCGCAGGAGGGGCCGGATCGCCTTGAACCAGTGGCGCTTTGCCGACGCCCCGTCGATCTCGGCCAGCATGTTCTCGACATGGTCGCGCCGCAGCAGCGCGACGCGCTTTGCCCCGTTCCGCTCGCGGAAGCGCTCGATGATCCGCCGCCGGGTCTTGGTCGTCTCAGCGTCGAGGCCGTGCAGCCAAGCGTCCGATCGATAGTAGGAGACCACTAGGGCGTCGATGGTCCCCGGCACCATGCGCCTGCCGCCGATCTCAGGTTTCGCGGCATCGGGCAGGCCGGCCAGCGCCGCGGCGTAGGCGGCCATGAATTCATCCGACCCGGGGATGCCGGGCAGCGGGATCGCCTTCATGCCGCGCTTGCGGAAATAGTGGCGAACCGTGCCGTTCTTCCGATCGGGGTTGCCGAAGCTATTGACGAAGCGAAGACGGATTTGCGCCATACTCCCGATCCCATTCGTTGCCGTCGACGTCGGCGTTCGGGTGGTTCGCCGTCACCTGGTTGACGTGGCTGGCCACCTGGCTCGCCGTCACCTTGCCGGCCCCGGCCTCGATCGTGATGATGACGGGAACGCCGGCCGCGCGCGCGGCCTTCCAGACTTGCTTAAGCAGGCTTTGAAGGGCCTGGCGGCGGACGCGGCGCTGGCGCGGCGCCGGCGCTGCCTCGTCGAGCAGCGCCACCCCGAGGTCGCGGTCATTGTCGTCCACGCGCCTCAGCCCGGCACATGCCAACTCTTCACGGTCAAGGCGCGGCCAGCCGGCGATCGGCGGCGCTGCCGCGGCTTCCGCATCGCGCGCCTTGGCGAAGGCGGGATGGCGAAGGGTGCGCGGCAGCTTGTCAGGGTCCATCGAGGCCTCTCCTTGTCAAATGCTGCCCATGGGCAGCTTTTGCCCTCTATTGGCGCCGGTCATTCGCCGGCCGCGAGGCGCTGCATGCGCGCCAATTCGTCCTTGAGCGAGGGCAGGTTATCCTTGTCGAGCGCGCTGGCCGGCAAGGCCTCGATCGCCGCGATCTGGCGCTCAAGCTGCTCGACCCGAGCCGTGAGCTGCTCACGCTCCCCTTGCGCGACCTTGCGCTCGGTCTCCAGCATGGCCCGGCGAATGACCCGCAGCCGGTCGAGCGGCGGCTGGCGCTGGGCCTCGCTGCCCGCCGCCAAGGCCTCGTCGAGGGCGCGCAGGAGTGCCTCGTTCAGCTCGATCTGAGTGATGCGCGAACCGTATTTCGCGAGCGTCGTCTCCATGTCGCGGATTAACTCGCCGAGCTTGGCCTGCCGATCGAGATAGGGGACGCGGCTCAGATGATTGATGATGATCCGGCTCTGCGGCCTGCCTTCCTCGCGCGCCTCTCTCTCGATCCACTCCGAGATGTCCGGCGGCAGGATCACCTTGAACTCGCGACCGCGTTTGTAGGCGGCTACTGCGGGCACTGCGGGCGCGGCTCCCTTTCCTTGGGCCATTGATGTCACTCCAACGGGGGCCATGTGGGACGAACCGGGACAATAGCCCCACGCGCGCGTGTTGTCCACATCCTAGAACTAGGGTATATGGATCACTGTCCCAGATCGTGCGCGGGAGGTTTCGGTGCGCGCCAGAGCTGCGGCGATCCAAGCTAAGCGATCCAAGAAGCGGCTGCCGGCCGAGGTCGCCAGCCGCGTCCTTCGCCAAAGAGCATTCTACATGGTCGAGGTCGCCGGAGCGAAGATCGGGCTCGGCCGAACGGGGTCCTATCGCGCCGCGGCGGAAGGGATCATCCCGACCGAGCGGCACGGCAAGTTCCTCCTGGTGCGCAAATTGGTCTGGGACGCGGAAGTGAAGCGGCTGCGCCAAAGAGCTGCGCGGAGCCCCGCTGGAGCCCGACACCACGGCCGTCGCCACCACCTGACATACGAAACGCCGCCCTCGTGAGGCGGCGTTCGCTATTCGGGTAGGCGTCGGCGGACAGCCCCGACGTCCTACACCCGGTTGCATCGCGGGGGCAAGGACGCCGCTCATGCACCATCCCGACGCCCCGAGCCGACAAGCCAAGCGAGCCGCCTTATGAGCGCCGGGCGGGCGCGCCCGCGGCCTCGTCGGCAAGCTCGCCGACGGCGCGTCATGCCGCTCCTCACCGCCGCCATGCCGAAGTCGGCTGCCAGGCGTCGCGCGCAGGAATACTCCCGCTTGTTGATTCGCGAGGACAAGCTCCACCGGTTGATCGAGCGCGCCAGGGCGCGCCTCGTGCACCATCA
>Ga0306920_100004251_pt1 | contig 18362 bp, 13 predicted proteins | sample flu12Cox44000170_FD_204666 | JGI IMG/M metagenome (GOLD analysis project Ga0306920, IMG submission 204666) | Lab enrichment of tropical soil microbial communities from Luquillo Experimental Forest, Puerto Rico - flux4day.12C.oxic.44.000.170 (v2)... | ecosystem: Environmental > Terrestrial >... | reverse complement strand
CACCGCTACGGGCCGACGGCGCTCGTCACCCCAGCGAACGCCATCACGATCGGACGGCTCGTGCTCGCCCCGGTGTTCATCGCGCTCATCCTCACGGAGGGCGCCTCATGGGCGACCGCGTCGGTCGGTGCGATCGTCGCCTTCTCCGACGGCTTCGACGGGAGCATCGCGCGGCGCCACGGGACGACGCGGTCGGGGGCCTTCCTCGACCCGCTCGCCGACAAGATCGTCGTGCTGGCGTCGATGTACTCGCTCGTCGCGATCGGGAAGCTGCCCTGGCTCCCGGTCGTGCTGATCACGGTGCGTGAGGTGTGGATGAGCACGTACCGCTGGCAGGCCTCGAGGCGGGGGCTCTCGATCCCTGCACGGTCCAGCGCGAAGTGGAAGTCATTCGTGCAGGACCTCTCCATCGGTTGGTGCGTGCTGCCGCTCACCGCCCACCTCCGCGGGCTCCAGCTCGCGACCATCTGGCTGGCTGCCGCGATCACGCTCTACACCGGCTACGAGTACTGGAGGGACGGCCGCACCGCTGCCGCACACGCGTGAGGGTCGAGACCCTCGCGGTGGGCACGGAGCTCCTGCTCGGTCAGATCGCGGACACCAACTCACAGTGGCTCGGAGAGCAGCTGGCCGCGGCAGGGGTAGCGAGCCACTTCCACCAGCACGTCGGTGACAACCACGCGCGCCTCGTCCTGGCCCTGCGCACCGCGCTCGCTCGCTCGGACGGGGTGATCGCGTGCGGCGGACTCGGCCCGACCCAAGACGACATCACTCGCGAGGCGATCGCCGAGGTCATGGGCGTCGGCCTCGAGCGAGACGAGGGGTGCGTTCAGCGGATCGAGGCGATGTTCGTCTCGCGTGGCCGCGAGATGCCCGACAACAACCGTCGGCAAGCCGACCTCCCGGTCGGGGCGACGATGATCGAGCAACGGCGTGGCACCGCGCCCGGGCTCATCTGTCCGGTCGGCAACAAGGTGGTCTACGCGCTTCCCGGCGTGCCGCACGAGCTCCAGGAGATGTTCTTGCGTGGCGTGCTGCCGGACCTGCGATCGCGACTCGCAGACGAGGGCACGAGCGGCGTCATCGCGTCCCGCGTCCTTCGGACCTGGGGTGTGAGCGAGTCAGCGCTCGCCGAGGCCCTCGATGGGCGGCTCCGCGTGCTCGAGGGCTCCGCGTCGACGATCGCCTTCCTGGCCTCGGGGGTCGAGGGGTTGAAGGTGCGGATCACGGTCCGCGCTTCGACGACCGAGGCGGCGCGGGAGGCCCTGGCGCTCGAGGAGCGCGCGGTGCGGGCAGACCTCGAGTCGCGGGTGGGAGACGTCGTGTTCGCCGCCGACGACGAGACGATGGAGGACGCGGTCGCCGAGCGACTGGTCGCACGCTCCTTGACCGTGGCGGTTGCCGAGTCGGTGACCGGCGGGCTGATCGCGAGCCGGCTCGTGAACGTCGTGGGCGCGAGCAATTGGTTTCGTGGTGGCGTCGTCAGCTACGCAGCGGACGTCAAGCGAGACCTGCTCTCCGTCCCGAACGGTCCGGTCATCACGGCTGAGGCGGCGGAGTCGATGGCGACTGGCGTGCGCACGAGAGTCGGGAGCGACGTCGGGCTCGCGGTGACCGGCGTCGCCGGCCCGGAGCAAGAGGAGGGCGTCGAGGTGGGCACCGTCTTCGTCGGACTTTCCATCGACGGCCGGATCACACGGTCGGTGCGGTTGCGCCTCCCGGGCGATCGACTGCGAGTCCGGGAGTACGCGACGATCAGCGCGCTCGACGTGCTCCGCCGCGCGCTCGACGAACGCCCCGGCTGAGGCCCGTCGCCGGCGCCTGGCTCACGGCACCTCAGGCACCTGGGCTCGAGCTTGGTCCCGGCGACGCCCGAGGAGGGCGGTCGCGGTGCCGAAGACCGCGCCGTCGACCAGCACCCCGAGGACGAAGATCACGATCATCAGCTGATAGACCGCGACGGTGTCGTTCAGCCCGCGCTGGACGACGAGCTGTCCGCCGAGCCCGAGGCTCGGGAGCGTGAGGATGATCTCCCCGGCCAGGAGCACGCCCCAGCAGGCAGACCAGCCGGTCCGGGTGCCGAGCACCAGGTCGGGCATCGCGCCCAGGACCACCGTTCTCGTCGGTGCCACTCGTCCGCGGCCGGCAGGTCCCTCCGGTCCGCGCCGCCCCCGGGTCCCCGTCACCCCGTCGATCACGCCTCGCGCGATCGGGGGCGTCGCGCCGACGACCATCGCAAAGACGAGGACGGCCGTCGACGGGCCGACCGCGATCAGCACCGCCGGGTACCACACGACGGCTGGCAGCGTCGAGAGTCCAGCGACGACCGAGCGCAGCGGCGCTCGGAGCGGCCCCGCAACGGCGCCGAGGACGCCGACGACAACGCCGAGCACCAGCGCAGCTCCGAGGCCCACCGAGGCGCGGGCGATGGTGACGCCGGCGTCGTGGGCGAACGCACCTGGATGGTTCAGCGTGGCGTCGAGGACGGTGAAGGGGCTCGGGATCAGGTACTGCGGCTTCCACCCCGTCCACACCACGATCTGCCAGGCGAGGACGAAGATCGCCAGCGCCGCGACACGGACCGCGACGAATCGAGCGACGCCGAGCACCACGGGGGCGTTCGAGCCCCTCTCTCCGACGGGGGCTGCGGCTGTCCGCGATCCCGCGTCCAGCTCAGTTGTCGACAACAGGTCGTCCCCTCTGCTCGAGGCGGGCTTCAGGCGTGAAGCCCGCACCCGCGCTCGGCCGCGTGATGGCCGGCCGTGAGGTCCCAGGCGGGCGGGCCCGCGGGGCGGCCGTCATGGCCCTGGGGGTGCCGGGGGACGCCGCAGACGGATCCCGGACGCAAGCCGGGTTCGGTCTGGGTGCGTCATCGGGCAAAGGTGAACGATCTCGCGATGATAGATGAGGTGCATCGGCACACCGTCGCGTGAACGCGGGACATCGGCGTCGATCACGGTGACGCCTCGACCGCGGCGTGACACGACGACGGATGATCCCTCGGGGCGACCGACCGCTATGGCCGCGCCGTCGTCCTCGTGACACGGAGTCGGACGCGATCGAACGCGGTTCGGTAGTCACCGGGCAGGCCTGACACGAGGAGCAGGACGCCGAGGTACGTCGCGATCTGGAATCCGGCGAGGACGACGGTCAGCAGGACCCCCCGCTTCGTCGAGTCGAGGGCGAAGTAGAAGATGAGGGTGAGCGCGGCACCGACGAGGATGGGCTTGGGAAGCACGTCGTGCCACGGAACTCGCGTCCCCACGTCGTGATGGAAGACGTACGCCACGCCGAGCAGCGCGACCGCCTCGGAGATCAGGGTGACCGCCGCGGAGCCGTTGATCCCCCAGTGCGGGATCACGGCGATGTTGCCGACGACGTTGAGCACGAGGCAGACCAGGCTCACGTAGACGATGCGCCTGTGGAGGTTCCGCGCCACGCTCGTGACACCGAGCGCCACGTGCAGGTAGGTGAGGATCATCGCGGTCGCCAGGATCGAGAGCGGGAGGTACGCCAAGGCGTACTTCGGGCCAGCGACGATCCGGATCGCCAGCGGTGCAAAGCACCACGTGAGCATCGCGAGCATGACCGAGATCGTGACGAGGTGCCGGACCGTGCGGACGACGATGCCGCCCAGCTCGCTGGCTTGGGCGCGGGTGAGGATGGGGAGGAGGCTCGTCATCGTGATGCTGGCGAAGGCCCCGAAGAAGGTGACGATGGCGTAGGCGACGCCGTAGATGCCGACCTGGGCAGTGGTCGTCATGACGCTGAGGATGAGGGTGTCCGCCTTGAGGTAGAGCAGGTTGATGAGCTGGATCAGCCCGATACCGATCGAGCCCGCGACGATCCGCCGCCACGCCGTGGTGCTGAACCTCGGCCGGAACGGGACCTCTCTGGCGGCCCATATGTAGGCACAGGTGCTGGAGACGACCGTCGACGCGAGATACGCGACGACGCACCAGACGACGCCACCGCCGAGCTGGAGGACGGCGACCACGCCACCCACGAACAGCACCTGCTGGAGGACCGCCAGGGTGGCGCCGACGTGGTTGCGGATGCTCGCCACGAAGTAGCTGAGCGAGACGCTCCGCCACGCGTCGAACGGGATGGCCAGGGCCGCGACCACGACGCTGACGAACAACGTCGTGCTAGAGGCGGAGTACGCAAAGTGCGCGATGAGCGCAACGACCGGGATGACGACCACGCTCAGGGCCACGCGCAGCCCGAGCGTGTGGCTGAGGATCTCGCGCGCTCGCTCGGGTGTTCGCGCGATCTCGCGCCCGGTGAGCGCGTTGACCCCGAGATCGGTGACGAGGGTCGCCGTCGAGTAGAACGCCAGCGCCACGACGAACTCTCCGTACCTCGACGGTCCGAGCCGCCTGGTCATGATCGCGAGCGCGATCGCCCCGAGGGCCGCCACGATGAAGGTGCTGGTCATGACCGACGAGGTTGAGACGAGCACCCGACGCCGGGCTGATCCCGGCGGCACCACCGCCGGTGAGCGTCGCGACGCGAGCTCCGACGATTCCTCGAACTCGGGGTTGGCCGGCACCGTCACCGCGCGATCCGCGTTCGGGGCGACGGCAGCGCATGCGCGTCCGCGGCGACGCACATCACAGCCGAGCCCGCTGTCCGTACCGATCGCGCAGGAAGTCAAGGTAGGCGAGCGTGATGGCCCGTGCGGTCTGCATCCCGGCGAGGATCCCCCTGCCCTTGACGGCGCTCGCGACCGAGCGGACGGAGCCTCGCCAGTTGGCCGCGACCAGCTCGCGGCGCGTCAGGGGCGCGGTGTCATGGACGAGCCGAAGCCGGTTCCGGAGGTAGTAGTACTCGTAGACCTTGGACGCTGCCCCGCCCGTCGCGGCGCTGACGTCGTGCTGCGCTCTCGCATCGCCGACGAACAACGTGTGCAGTCCTTGCGCCTTGCACCGCATCGCCCACTCGACATCCTCCCAGTAGAGGAAGTACGACGGGTCCATGGGTCCAACCGACTCCACAACCGAGCCCCGGACGAGCAGGACGCAACCTGTCGGCCGACCGGTGACGACCGTTGCGGCGTACTGTCCGTCGTCGCGCTCCCCGACCCCGATGTGCCAGTAGTTCCCTGCCTCCACATCCGCTGTCGCACCCGCGTACCAGATGGCACCCGAAGCCGCGTTCAGCACGAGCGGACAGGCCATCGCGGCGAATGGATCGGACTCCATCGCGCGGAGCAGCGACGAGAGGCAATCTTGCTCGAGGTACGCATCCGGGTTGACGAGCAGGTAGTGCGAGGGCGATCTGGTGGCCGCAGCCTCCATCCCGAGGTTGCACGCGGCAGCGAAGCCGAGGTTCCGCTGGCTCTGGACCACAGTGATCGCTGGGTCTTCGCCGAGATGTTGCGCCGTCCCGTCGGTGGACGCGTTGTCCACGACCCACACCGCCGACGGCGTCGATGACGAGCTGACGCACTGCAGGCACCTGCGGATCGTCGCCGCGCTGTTGTAGGTCACCACGATGGTCGCGACCGAGACCGGCTCGCTCACCGCCGCTCCCAGCGCGCCCGGGCGCGGTGCCGGCGCTCGTTGTGAGCGGCCGAGCCGCGTCCACACGGCCGCCGACGGTGCATCTGGCACGACCGGTGCCTCCAGGGCATCTCGCCATTCTTGCAAGGCTGCGGATGCGCGCGACCAGGTCGGTGTCGCGGTCACGGCCGCGAGCGGCGCGCCCGAGCTGCCGTTCCGACCCGGACCACAGCGCGGACCAGGCGGCCGACGACCTCACCGCCGGTTGAGGGACGTCAGGTCGCGAACGAACGACGCGCCGACGTCTCGAACGGCTCGTCGCCGGCGGCTGGCGAGGGCTGCTCGAACGCGGACGCACGGGCGGGGTCCACCGAGGTCGAGGGCACGCGCACCACCAGACGTACGATGCCCACGTGCTGTCCCTCGCGCGAGGGCTTGCGGGCGTCTACCGAGAAGGATCCCGCCTTCCATCCGACGCGAGCGTCGGCGTCGCCTTCAGATGTCCGGTGTGCGGTTCGTCAAGGTTCACGCTCGGCCCTGTCCCGACAGAGTGGGAGGAGATCTTCGCGAACCTGGAGCCGGAGTCCGGCGAGCTCGAGCTGCTCCATCGGCGAGAGCACCTCTCGTGCGACCGGTGCAGGGCCAACCTGCGAGCGATGGCCTTGACGAAGGCGCTGCTCCATGCGGAGCGCTGGCCGGTCGATCGGAACGCGACGACGTTCAACCTGGTGACGTTGCTCGCGACGCGCCCGTGGCTCCGCTTGCTCGAGATCAACGAGTCCCATGTCGTTGGCGGCATCTTGCGGCGCCTCCCACGACACGTCGCGGCCGACTACCCCGAGGTCGACGCGCGATCGCTTCCATACCCTGATGGATCCTTCGATCTGGTCGTGCACTCGGACACGCTCGAGCACGTTCCCGATCCGCGCCGCGCGCTCGAGGAGTGCTGCCGAGTCCTCAGGCCCGGCGGCAAGATGGTGTTCACCGTCCCGATCAGGCCTGGGCGTGTCACGGCCTCCAGGGACGGGTTGCCGCCGGTGTTCCACGGGGACACGAAGCCACCGTTCCGATCCCTCGTCCACACGGACTTCGGAGCCGACCTGTGGACGATGGTCCTGGAGGCGGGCTTCGGTGAGGTGTCGATCACCTGCGTCGAGCACCCGGCCGGGGTCGCCTACCTCGCACGTCGCGCGTGAGACGCCCGAGCCGGTCGCGAAGAGGACGCTGCAGACCTGCTCGGCGGCGCCGGGGTTCGTCAATGTAGAAGAAGAGGTGGCCGCGGGCTCGTTGGTTTGCAGCCACAGGCGACGCGGGTCGGCCGGTGTCGTGACGACGGCGTCGCCGGCCCCGATGCGTATGCTTCGGCGACGCTTGGCTCGATCGGAGGGGTGCGGGGCGCGGTCCCTGAGGGCGGCCAGGACGACATGGCGGACGAGTCCTCACAACCAAGCGCCACGGGCACCCGGCTTCGGATAGGCGGGTACCTGGCGATCTGCCTGGTGTTCGTCATCGCTTCGCTGGCGTCCGGGCTGGTGCTCCACGCGGCCGCTCGCGCGGTCGGCGCCAGCCGGAGCGGGCTCGTCGAGAGCGCGTGGTTCTCCCGCCCGGTCAGAGCGGACATCGGGTATCGCCCCGGGACCGCGGCATCCGTGATGGTCGTTGGAGCGCCTCGCGGCGCTGTCGGAGCGAGCTGCGGACGGACGCCGCTGACGACCCACGCGGTGCTGACGGATCAGCGGGGTCGTGTCCGGTACCTGGTACCCATCCCGGCGGCGTGCAGCCACCGATGGCTGCTGGTGCAGGTCGACGGGTTGGCGCATCCGCTCAAGGCGTGGGTGCGATGACCTCCGTGCGCCCAGCGAAGACGGCGCTCGTGTCCAGGGAGCTCAGTGCGACGATCTCGCTCACCCTGGTCACGCTGCTTGCCTACGCGCTGCCGGCGGACCCCCTCGCCCAGCTGACGCGCGTCCTCGGCCCGCTTGTCGTGCTGGGTGCGTTCGGCACGTTCTTCGTGCGAGGGACGCTGTCCCTTGCGCAGCGCATCGGCGTCGTGATCGCCGTCGGCCTCGGTCTCACGATGGTCGTCGCGGCGATCATCGGGTTCGTCTTCCCGTATCTCGGCGTCGCTCGTCCGCTGACGGCGCCGCCGCTCGCCGTCGGCCTCGTCGTCCCGCAGCTGGCCTGTGCGACCTGGTGTCTGGTCCGTCGCGTGGACCCGGTCCGCTCCGCCTTCGCCGGGGCCGCTGCCCGGCACTGGGTGTGGGCCGCCGGGCTCGGGGCGCTCGCGTCGTTGTCGGTGTTCGGGCTCGAGCGGGCGAACGTCGGCGGCTCGCTCGTCCTCTCGGACGTGGCCGCGGGTGTGGTGCTCGTGCTCGTCGTGGCCTCGATCGCGCTTCCGGAGACCCGCTGGGGTCCGCCGAGGGTGCTGCTGCTCATGACGTCGGTCGTCATGGCGAGCTGGCAGGTCCCGCTCCGGGGCGGGTGGGTCGCCGGTGGCGACCTTCCACACGAGTACTACACGGCGGCCCTGGCGCTTAGCCAGGGGCGTTTGCCGCTGAAGGGATACCCCGACTCGTACGGGTCGATGCTGTCCCTCACCGTGTGGCCCGCCCTGTGGCACGCGGTGGCTGGGCTGAGCCTGCTCACCGTCTTCGGGATCCTCCCAGAGGTCGCGCTCGCGTGCTGCGTGCTGATCACGTGGGGAACGGTGAGAGAGCGCGTCGGCCCGCGCGTCACGGCGGCGATCTGCGCGCTCTTCGTGGTCACGGCACCCGATCTCGTGAGCATCCTTCCGCTGGTCTCGAGGCAGTGCTACGCGCTCATCTTCCTCGCGCTGTTGGTCTTCTCGGTCTCCTCAGTCCGCCTCTCGGTCAGCTCGGCTCGCGTCCTGGCGATCTCGGCCATCGTCGGCACCGCCATCACCCACTACTCGACCGCGTTCGTCGCGGCCGCAGCCCTCGTGTGTGCATGGGTCTTCGGCTATCTCCTCCGCGCGCCTGCGAGGGTGCGCGTGCTCACCATGCGGGTCGTCGGGGGCACCGCCGTGGCCGTCGCACTCTGGGATGTGCTGGTGGCCCGGGCGAGCTCGAACCTCAGCCAGGTGGCCGCCGGGCTGACCGCCGGACCGGGGAGCGGGAACCTCCCCACGCCGGTCACAGGACCCGGTGTCCGGTGCACCCCCAGCGGCGCACAGGCCACGTCGGCCCTGCATCCGGCCACCCCTTCGCACCATCGGGTGCACGCGGTCTTCGTCGACCACCTCGTCCAGCTCGGGTCGTCCTCCCCGAGCTCGATGGCATGGACGGTCCTGTTCTCCGTCCTCACCGTCGCGGCGATCGGCCTCCTCGCCGTCGCCGTGTGGCGCGTCTTCCGCCATGGGGAGCACGGAGGATGGCTTGTCGTCGGTGTGGCCGCCCTGGTGTCGGTCGTCGTGCTCGGCACGGCCGATGCCGCAACCAGGGTGCACCGGCTCTCCCAGCTCCTCGCGCGACCGTTCACCACCCCCAGGGTCACCTCCGTCTCCGATGTCGCCAGGGTGCGCGCCGACGATCTCTTCACGCTGACCCACAGGTACTTCTGGATGCGGCTCTCGGACGGCTCCTGTGGCGTCCGGCTGGTCAGTTACGCACCGCCGACGGCTGTCGGAGTGCACGTGCTCGGGTCGCTGGCCAACGGCGTCGAGCTCTCGGCGAGCAAGGTGCTCGTGCTGGTCGCCATCGCCTCGGTCGCTCTCTGTGTCGCGGCCGCGGTCAGGGACAAGCGCATCGCAGGCATCGCGGGGCTCGGCGTCGCGGGCGTTGCGGCTGCGGCCGCGTGGAAGCTCCTCCCGGCCATGGCGCAGTACTTCGGGACCGATCGGATCCAGGTCGAGACCTACCTCATCTTCGCGGTGACGACGGCCGCGGCGATCGAGTGGCTTCGCCCCACATGGCAGTCGCGCACCGCCAGGGTCGACCTCAGGGGGTGGTCGTCCGCTGGCTGGATCGCGATCGGCGTCGTCGCGGCGGTGGCGATGGCCGGATCGATGGGGCTCGTGAACCTGGCGACGCCGGGGAGGCCGCTCGACGCGGCCTACTCGACCAGCGGGCAGCAGGCGGATCTCGCCACGTCGCCGAGCGAGCTGCCAGCGGCGGAGTGGATCGCACGGGCGCGACCAGCCGGCGTCGTCCAGGCCGACTTCACGTCGCTCGGCGCGCTCGGCTCAGTGGGATACGCCGACCGGATCGCGTTCATCCCGTCGGTCGATCCGGTCCTCACCGATCAACGTTCGTGGGTCTTCGTCTCACGGACGAACCTTGCCGGTCGCGCCTACGGCGGCTCGACGACGTACAAGGCCGCCTTCCGATTTCCGATCGTGTTCCTCGAGTCCTCGAGGCCAACCCTGTTCGTCTCCAACAACGCGGTGATCCTCGGCTCGTCCGGCGTGCGGACGCCCGCCTGAGGCTCCCGAGCACCGGCTGCACGTGGGGCCCGGGTACCCTGCCGCGGGTGACGCGCCTGGCGGTGTCGTACGTCTTGCCAAAGCTCCTCGACCATCCGGTCGGGGGCTACAAGGTGCACTACCAGTACGCCGACGAGCTGGCCCGACGCGGGCACACCGTCACGCTCGTGCACCCGCTGTCCCTGGGGTCGAGCGCCGGGCTTCGCGAGCGCGTGACGAGCTGGCGGCTCGGCCGGCGTGCCCGGCGGTCCGACGTCCCGCCGATCACCTGGTTCGCGTTCGACCCGTCGGTCAGGTCCCTCGTCGTCCCCGCGCTCGCTCCCGAGATGCTTCCCGATGCCGACGCGACCATCCTGACCGCGTGGCAGACGGCCGAGCAGACCAGAGAAGCGCCTGTGCGGATCGGCGCCCTCTTCCAGGTGGTCTACGACTACGAGTTCTGGATGACACGACCAGACCTGCGCGTCGCCATCGCCGCAGCGCTCCGCCGTCCGGATGTCGAGCACGTCGCGACATCCGTCGTCGTGGCGGGGATGCTGCGCGAGCTCGGGATCGAGCCCGTGGCGACCATCCCCGCTGGGCTGACCGACGGCGAGTTCGGCCTGGACGTGGATCCCGAGCGGCGGGGCGTCGTCGTGGGGTTCGCCCTTCGGTTCCAGCCGAGCAAGGACTCGAGGACCGCGCTCGAGGCGATCGAGCTCATCCACGCGGCGATGCCCGAGGCGAGGTTCGTGTGCTACGGCGGTGCGCAGGACCCCGCGCTCCCCCCATGGGTCGACCAGCTTGGGCGCGTCTCGTCGTCGCAGCTCCGTGCGTTCTACAACCGCTGCGCGGTGTTCCTCCTCACGAGCGCCGCGGAGGGATGGGGGCTGCCGGCACTCGAGGCGATGGCGTGCGGCGCGGCCGTGGTCTCGACCGCGAGCGGCGGCGTGACCGACTTCCTCGAGGACGGCGCGAACGGGCTCGTGGTGCCGGTCGGTGATGGCGCAGCGGTCGCGAACGCGGCGTGTGCCCTCCTCCGCGACCCTGCACGCCGGTCGACGCTCGCGAGGCAGGCCGTCTCGGACGTCAGCGGGCGGACCACCAGGTCGAGCGCCGACCGGTTGGAGGCGCTGCTGGTCGATCGGGTGCACGCGCGCACTTGATCCTTGCCCGGGTCGGCGCGATCCCCTCGCGGACCAACCGACCCCTTCGTGACGGCTGGTGCAAGCTGGTCCGGGATCCGTGTGGAGCTCGCGGGAACCCCGGCCGGCGGGCGAAGATACCCGGATGGACACGATGCAGGGCGTCGCCCAGACGGTCGACGCGTCGGCTGTCGGCCTCGACGCGGACCGGCTCGACCGGGTCCGCGCGCACTTCGATCGCTATGTGGACAGGGGGCGGCTCGCCGGCTGGCTGTGCGTCGTCGGCCGCGACGGCCAGGTCGCGTGGGTCGGCGCTGGCGGGCAGCGCGACGTCGAGCGCTCGCTGCCGGTCACGCCCGACACGATCTGGCGCATCTACTCGATGACCAAGCCGATCACCTCGGTGGCGGCGATGCAGCTCCATGAGGAGGGTTGCTTCGACCTCAACGACGAGGTCTCGGCGTGGCTGCCCGAGTTCAGCACCACCGAGGTCTACGTCGACGGCCCTCCGGACTCACCGAGGACGCGACCGGCAGACGAGCCGGTCCGGGTCTGGCACCTGCTCACCCACACGGCGGGCCTCACCTACGGGTTCCAGCGATCCCATCCGGTGGACGAGATCTATCGCGGGCGGGGCTACGAGTGGGGCGCGCCAGCCGGCGTCGACCTCGCCGCGGCCGTGGGCGACTTCGCCTCGATGCCGTTGCTGTTCGACCCCGGGACCGCATGGAACTACTCGGTCGCCACCGACGTCGTCGGACGGCTCATCGAGGTCTGGTCCGGCCAGTCGCTCGATGCCTTCCTGTCGGATCGGATCCTTCAGCCGCTCGGGATGGAGGACACCGCCTTCTTCTGCCCTGACGACCGTCAGGAGCGGCTCGCCCAGCTCTACCTCTACGAGGAGGGCGACACGTTCACGTCCTCGGGACCGCTCGCCGCGGGTGCGACGAGACGTCCCCGGCTGCTCCTCGGAGGGGGCGGCCTGGTGTCGACCGCGCGCGACTACCACCGGTTCGCAACGATGCTGCTCCAGGACGGTGCGCTCGACGGCGCACGGATCGTCGCACCGAGCACCGTCGCGCTGATGTCGCGCAACTTCCTCCCGGGTGGCGCCGACATCGAGACGCTGGCCCGGGACAGCTTCTCGGAGTCCGCGATGTCCGGCGTCGGCATGGGCCTCGGGCTCAGCTGCGTCATCGACCAGTCGCGGCTGCGCATGCCGACGTCGGAGGGCACCGTGTCGTGGGGCGGCGCCGCCTCGACGACCTTCTGGGTCGACCCTGCCGAGGAGCTCACGTGCGTCTTCTTCACCCAGCTGCTGCCGAGCTCGTCGTACCCGATCCGACGTGAGCTCCAGCGCCTCGTCTACCAGGCGGTCGTCGACTGAGCTCCCGGGTGCGCACGCATCGGGTTCGGACGAGCTCGGCGCTCGCGCCTCGCGCATCTCGGAGGGAAGCAGCGGGCCACCCATCGCGTGGTGCAGGGGGCGTCGCGCTGGAGCCCGACCGGCCAGACCAACGGAGTCGAGCGCTCGCACCCACCTCGCCGACCACGCCGCCCGCAGCCCTGCATCGACCGAACGGGCCGGTCTCGACGCGGCGGTCGCAGCACGGCGCCCGGCTCGCCCGGGACCCCGAGTAGGTCAGGTCGCGTGCGGGCGTTCCTCGCGGTCTATCCCGACGGCGTGGCGCGCGCCAAGCTCGCCGAGATCGTCCCAGACGACACCGACGGGGTCCGCCCGCTCGACATGGCGGACTGGCACGTCACGGTTCGGTTCCTCGGGGAGCTGGACGACGCGGTGGTCTCGGCGATCGGGGACGCGAGCGCGCTGGCCTGCGAGCGGCTCGCACCGTTCCTCGTGCGGCTCGGTCCGATGACCGCGCTCGGCACCAGTGCCAGGGTGCTGTTCGTCCCGGCGAACGGGATCGACCACCTGGCCGCCGCGGTGGACGACGCCATCGTCGGCCTGGCCCCGCCGCGGGACTGGCCGTTCCGGGGTCACCTGACCCTCGCGCGGGCCAGGGGGAGGTCCCGGCTCCCGGGGTCGCTGCCCGGGCAGCCGATCTCCACGGCGTTCGAGGTCGCCGAGATGGCGCTCGTCGCCTCGAGCCTCGAGCCTGACCAGGCGGTCCACCGTGTGGTCCGCCGGTTCCCGTTCGGGGGCAGGTGATCCACGGCGGCGAACATATGTTCGTGTATGGTCGCGACCAGCCGGACCGATGTGACGGCACCTCCGTAGGGTGCCGACGGAACGACAAGGAGCACCGAGACGATGGCGACGGACGAGCAGCAGAAGGCCCTCGAGACCACGTTGACTGCGATCGAGAAGCAGTTCGGAAAGGGCTCGATCATGCGGATGGGGGAGAACGTCCACATGCAGATCGACGCGATCCCCACCGGTGCGCTGGCCCTCGACCTTGCCCTCGGGATCGGGGGGCTGCCCCGTGGACGGATCGTCGAGATCTACGGGCCGGAGTCCTCGGGGAAGTCCACGTTGGCCACCCACGTCGTCGCCGAGGCCCAGCGCAACGGCGGGATCTGCGCGTACATCGACGCGGAGCACGCGATGGACCCGGTCTACGCGGCGGCCATCGGGGTCAACGTCGACGATCTGCTGATCTCGCAGCCGGACACAGGGGAGCAGGCGCTCGAGATCGCCGACATGCTCGTTCGCTCCGGGGCCCTCGACGTCCTGGTCATCGACTCCGTCGCGGCGCTCACCCCGCGCGCGGAGATCGAGGGCGAGATGGGGGATGCGCACGTCGGGCTGCAGGCGCGGCTCATGAGCCAGGCGCTCCGCAAGCTCACGGCCAACCTCTCCAAGTCCAAGACCGTCGCGATCTTCATCAACCAGCTCCGCGAGAAGATCGGGGTCATCTACGGCTCGCCAGAGGTGACCCCGGGCGGTCGGGCCTTGAAGTTCTACTCATCGATCCGCATCGACATCCGGCGCATCGAGTCGATCAAGGACGGGGTCGAGGTCGTGGGGAACCGGACCCGCGCCAAGGTCGTCAAGAACAAGTGCGGGGCACCGTTCCGCCAAGCCGAGTTCGACATCATGTACGGCCAGGGCATCAGTCGCGAGGGCTCCCTCCTCGACGTGGCGGTGGACCTCGGATTCGTCAAGAAGTCCGGCGCCTGGTTCACCTACGAGGGCGAGCAGCTTGGGCAGGGTCGGGAGAACGTCAAGACCTATCTGAGGGAGAGCCCGCAGCTGATGGCGGAGATCGACGAGCGGATCCGCGCGCACCTCGCGCCCGCGTCCGAGCCGACCGCCGATGACGCCGTCGATCCCGACGACGTGCCCATCTCCCTCGACTGATCGCGCCGTTGCGACGGCGGGCGCTAAGGTGAGCGCCCCGAGGAGAGGAGGTGGCGCCGTGACCCTTGTTCCCAACCACTCGCACGTGGTTCTGCCCATCTCCGTGGTGCGCCGCTGACCCTCACGTCCAGGGGTGCGCCACCTGTCTGAGGAGCACCTCTTGACCCGATCACCCGCCTCTCTCGAGGCGATCGGCTTCGACTCGGCGCGCCGTGCCGAGGCCGCAGCGCTAGGCGAGGAACTCGTCCCAGCGCGTGTCATCCGGATCGATCGCGGCGCCGCCACGATCTTCACCCCCGCGGGGGAGTCCCGTGTGGCTGTCCCGCTCGACGGCGATGTTGCCGTCGGCGACTTCGTCTTGCTCGACGAGCAGGGTGTGATCGCGCACGTCCTCGATCGGTACGGCTCGGTCGCGCGCCTGGTAGGCAATCGGCACGAGGTGCTGCAGGTCGTCGCGGCCAACGTCGACGTCGTGCTGGTCGTGCGACCCCTCGACCTGTCGACGTCACCGCACCGCATCCAGTCACTGCTGACGTTGGCGTTTGACGCAGCGGCGCTTCCCGTCATCGTGCTGACGAAGGCGGATCTCGTGGCTGATCCCTATGGGCAGCTGGACGCGGTCGCTGCCATCGCCCCAGGCGTCGAGATGGTCGTGACCAGCGTGATCACTGGCGAGGGCATAGACCGCGTCAGATCTATCGTCCATGACCGGACCGTGGTGTTCATCGGGGAGTCAGGAGGAGGGAAGTCGACGCTCACCAACCTGCTCGTCGGTGCCGACGTGCTGGAGATCGCGCCCACGCGGGCGGACGGCCAGGGCAGGCACACCACCTCGTTCCGTGAGCTCGTCCCACTGCAGGGGGGCGGCGCGATCATCGACACGCCCGGGATGCGTGAGGTCGTCGCCGCCGTGACTCGAGAGCAGGTCGAGGAGGGCTTCGGCGACATCGCCGATCTTGCGACGATGTGCCGATTCCGTGACTGCTCCCACGGCGTCGAGCCTGGCTGCGCGGTCGCGGCGGCGCTCGCGGACGGATCTCTTGCGAGCGAGCGCCTTGCGGCGTACGAGTCGGCCATGCGCGACGCCGCGTGGAACGAACGACGCGCCGACAAGGCTGCGCAGGCGGCAGAGCGCAAAGCGTGGCGAGCGCTCGAGCGCCAGCGGCGAGTCGAGAGCTGGTGAGCTACCCGAGCGGCACGCCCTTCACTGGTGCAGATGGGGGGCTCGAGCCAGCTCGATTCGACGCCGAGAGGCGGACCGTGCAGGTGCGCCCCGCGGGCAGGCCATCGAGCATGCCGTGCCTCGCTGAACCTGGGAAGCGACCTTCGTGGATGGAGCCGCCACAGATCGCCTTCGCTCTGTAAGCCGTGATGGGCGCGCCGCCGGTCGCCTTCGGTGGAAGCCAACTGATGCGAAGGCCATCATGAAGCCCTACAACGTGAGTTATGCGTGGCGGCGAAGGAGCAATGGGCGGTAGGGAGACACGCACCATCACTGGCGCTGACGTTTGTCCGTCAGACGCGACTGTGAATACGCTGATCTGATACGTCGTACCAGGCGACAGCTTCGATACGACCGCGGTCGTACTGACCGAGGGACCCTCATCCTTCGGTGAGGCGCCGTCCACTCTGGCAGTGATCTCGTAGTGATCGAACCCAGATCCAAAGTTGGAGGGGGCGGTCCATGCCACTGTTGCAGAGGTCGATGTCTTGCCCGTGTTGCGAAGTCCGGTAATCGGACCGGGTGGTACCCCTACAACCCACGTTGCGGCCATCGCCCTCGTGTCTCTCGTAACGGTGTTCACGTTGTAATAGCCAACGGCAGTGCATTGCACTCCTGGCTGACACGAAACACCTAGCAATTCATGATCGGTGATGCTCCCAGAAGGCACAGTCGCCGGCGCTAGCTGGCCCCAGTGACCAGACGTCATCTGGGCTGATGCTGCATGAAGGGAGCCGTTCACGTCGGAGAGGGCCCCAACAATGGTGCATGAATTCACTGTTGAGACGCAGGAGACTGCGTCCGCAAAGGGATCTCCAAGATTCGAAGGTTCACCTATCTCTACAGGTACCCGCCAGGTTCCCCCCACTTCGGTGTAGGTCTCAGCAAAGAGATTCGCCCTGTCGTCGACGAAGCCGCCGAGAGCAACGCAGTTTCCAGTCGAGACGCACGATACGGATGAGAGGTACTCACTGGGGACCCTGGCTCCCGCAGGGTTGATAACGTCGACCGGTGTTCCCCAAACACCACTGTTCTCCTCAACGTAGGCCGCCTCCTGCGTCACAGCGCTTGTCTCTGCCCCCACTGCGACACAGGCGGAAGAGGTTGTGCATGAAATCGATCCCAACTCGATCCCATTCTTGCCGCTGAGTTGCGCAATCTCGATTGGGGAACCCGTGAGGCCGCTGCCGAACACGTATGTGTCGATTACGGAATGCACTGTCTGCGGAATGGCGTCGGTTATGTATTCTCCGAGTAGCTGACAAGTCGTTCCACCTGGAACACATGACGCTGAAACAAATGCGGTATCGGCAGGATTGGTGTCGACGTCAGCTGGGAGTGGCAGCTCGAGCCCTCGGGACCACACGCCCGCGGACTCGACTGCGTAGTACCCCTCAGTCTGCGCAGTGCTAATTCGGTAGTCACCGACCGCGACGCAATTGCCGACGCTGACGCATGAAACGGCATTCAGTTCCGAGAACGTGTAATCGGGGGCGTTGTTGGGAGCAAACATCTGAGCTGCGGTCCAAGTCCCGGCCGTCAAATTGAGAGTCATTGAGTGCGTGATTCCGATTTGATCTTGATAGTCACCAATCGCCGTGCACTTGCCAGCGCTGGGGCAACTGACGCCCTTCGCAACCGCTCGTGGAAACGGACCGGCGTCGCTGGGTACTGGGAGCGTCGACGCGACCACCGATGACGACTCGACTGCGCCGGCCAGGCCGACCGGAATCGCTACTGCAAACGCGAGGACCAAGACGGTGATGCCAAAACACAGAAACGAGCGATCTTGCCGATTGGATCGAACACTGCACACTGAAAGCTGCCCTTCTGGAGATCCCGCACAACTGTCGGAGACATTAGGACTGATCCTACGATCGAGCCGTGATCGAAGCACAAGAGCTGCCACACACTGACGAAGTAGCGTCGTCGCGTGACATTCTCACGGTGGTTGTCTGACCTTGTGCGCTCATCGCTTGGCGTCGGCGTGCGCCGACTCCGCTCAGTGTCCGCCACAATTGGCGTGATTGGCGCCGATAGTCGGCTAGCCCAGAGCTTCGGATCGTTTGGTCGGGGCAGTGCGCTTCTGTTCCCCCAGGGGGTCATCTACAACGAGAAGTACATTCGCATTGGTTCAGGAACACTGGTCGGGCCGGATGTTTGCCTGACGGTCGGGATGGGACCAAGCCAAGAGATGCTGACGAATCCAGTTGTCTCAATCGGAGATCGATGCGTCATCGGACGTGGTAGCCACGTCATCGGTCATTGGTCAATCTTGATCGGCGATGACATTCAGACCGGGCCCTATGTCTACATCACCGACCAGAACCACGGTTACGAAGATCTCGATGTTCCCGTCGGCCTTCAGCCTACGAAGGAGGCTTCCGTTCGGATCGGTTCCGGCAGCTGGCTCGGGGCCAATTGTGTGATCCTGCCGGGAACGGATCTCGGGAAGAACTGCGTCGTGGCGGCGGGCGCGGTGGTGCGGGGCTCGTTTCCTGATCACACCGTTGTGGCCGGTGTACCCGCACGAGCGATACGGGAGTTCAAGGACGGGGAGTGGCGACGTCCGACGGGGTGACTTCCAGTACGAGTCGACGTCGCATCCTCGGGCTCGATCTCCGACCACTCCGAGCGTCTAGGGACTATCGGAGACTCTTCGTTGCCGGGTTCGTCGGCAACATCGGCGCGCAGGGCACGTACGTCGTCGTGCCCTACCAGATGAAGACCTTGACCGGCTCCGTGCTCA
>Ga0306920_100004250_pt1 | contig 18366 bp, 14 predicted proteins | sample flu12Cox44000170_FD_204666 | JGI IMG/M metagenome (GOLD analysis project Ga0306920, IMG submission 204666) | Lab enrichment of tropical soil microbial communities from Luquillo Experimental Forest, Puerto Rico - flux4day.12C.oxic.44.000.170 (v2)... | ecosystem: Environmental > Terrestrial >... | reverse complement strand
CGCAGTGAAGTCACAGTATTGTGCCGCCCACATCTGATGCTGCCCCACACCGGTGGTGATGATCGCCGCACCGCGCGCGAGCCGGTTGATCTCCTCGATGACGTAGTAGGGCTGGATGAGGGGACTGTCGCGGTCGTAATTCATGGCATAGACGCGCTTGAGCTCGGCGAGTTCGGCGAGCCATGGAGCAAAATCACGCCGGAAGCCCTGCGTGCGACCCTGAGCGGTGAGCGCCTGCAGCGCTTCGCGCACCTGCCCGATGTGGCTCCAGTGCACGCGCTTCACCTTGTTCACCTCCGCGCGGTCGACATCGAGATGCGCGATGCGTCGGGCGTTCCTGGCGAATTTCGCGGGTACGCCGGCGACGCGGTCATCGAACCGCGCGCCGATCGCGATGAGGAAGTCGCAGTCGTCGACCGCGTAATTGGCGTATGCCGCGCCGTGCATGCCGAGCATGCGCATGGACAACGGGTGCGTGGTATCGAGTGAGCCGATGCCCATGAGCGTGGTGACCACTGGCACGCCGAAGCCGGTGGCGAACTCGGTGAGGGCGTCGGCCGCGTTGCCATTGATCACTCCGCCGCCGGCGTAGATGAGCGGCCGCTGCGACTCCTCCAGCATGGCGAAGAAGTGCGCCGCTGCCGGCCCCTCGACCACCGCCCGCTCGAGCTCCTGCTGGCGACGGCGGAAACCGGGGATGGGCAGCAGGCCCTCGCCCCGGAACACGCCCTCCCAGTTCTGTACGTCCTTCGGGACATCGACCACCACGGGTCCCGGGCGGCCGCTGCGCGCGATCTCGAAAGCGGTGCGGACCGTGCGCTCGAGCTTCGTCGGGTCGGTCACCAGAAAGATGTGCTTGGCAACCGCCCCCATCATGGTAGGGACGGGGGCCTCCTGAAAGGCATCGGTACCGATCGCCGCGGTCGCGACTTGACCTGAAATCACGACAATAGGTACCGAATCAGCCGTGCAATCGCGCACCGGTGTAACAGTATTCGTCGCACCGGGTCCCGAGGTCACGAGACACACGCCTACCCGGCCACTCGCACGGGCATAGCCCGCGGCCATGAAGCCCGCGCCCTGCTCATTCGCCGGCACGATGAGGGGGATCTGCGGCTCCCCGACACGCGCGGCCTGCTCGTTGTAGAGGAATACCGCGTCATAGGTGGGCAGGATCGCCCCGCCGCTGTAGCCGAATATCGCGGTGACGCCCTCATCGGCGAGCACCTGCATGATCATGCGGGCGCCGCTCATGCGCTGGCCGGCGAGGGGATGCCCCACCGGGCGTGGCTGGATCACCGTGTCACTCATGGGATGCGCTGAAGTCGAAGGAATCAATGAGCCTAGCAGCTTGGGTCCGTGGTGCAAGCGCGTGCCGATCCTTTATTCTGCGGCTGACCTTCGCGTCCTCACTCTCATTTTTCCGGCCTTTTCATGCGTCATATCATCGCCATCCTCCTGCAGAACGAAGCCGGCGCGCTGACACGCGTCGCAGGGCTGTTCTCCACCCGCGGCTACAACATCGAGTCGCTCTCGGTCGCCCCCACCGATGACCCGACAGTCTCGCGACTGACTCTGGTGACCAAGGGCTCGGACCTGGTCATCCAGCAGATCGTCAACCAGCTGAACAAGCTCGTGGACGTCGTGCAGGTGCTGGACATGACCCGCGGCGAGCACCTCGAGCGCGAACTGGTGCTGCTCAAGCTGCGCGTGGCCGCGGGACAGACCGATACCGTGCGCGGACAGGTGGTTCGCAGCGGCGGGCGGGTCCTCGATCCGGCGGTCGAGGGATTCATCGTCGAGCTGACCGCGAGCGAGGCCGAGGTCAACGCCTTCGTGGCGGATCTCGCGCAGCGCGCGGAGCTCCTGGAAGTCGTGCGCAGCGGTGCGCTCGGCATCAGCCGCAGCGCACGCCCGTTGCGGGCCCGGGCTGTACCGGCCACCGCCTGAGCGCGGCAGGTGGGCCACAGCCAACGCGATGCCGGCTTGCTGCGGGCGGTGGGACCCGCGGGACTTGCGGCGAGCATCGTCTGTCAGACAGTCGGCGCCGCCATCTTCGTGGTGCCGGCCGTGCTCGCTGCCAACGTCGGGGTTTACGCGCCGCTCGCCTTCCTCGGCTGCGGGGTGGCGATTGCCGCGGTCGCTCTTTGCTTCGCGGAAGGCGGCAGCCGTATCCCGACGAGCGGCGGCCCCTACGGTTATATCGAAGCGGCCTTCGGGCCGCTCGCGGGTTACAGCGCCGGCACCCTCTTGTGGGTGGGCAATGTGCTCGCGTGCGGAGGAGTCGCAGCGGCGCTCGGCGACGTCGTCGCCAACCTGTCCGGCCCTTCCTGGAGCGCGGCAGCCCGTGCCGCGGTGATCATCGGCGCCGTCGGCACCATTGCCGCCGTCAACATCGGCGGCGTTGCGCGCGGCGCAGGGCTCGTCAAGGCGATGACGGTCGTGAAGCTGTTGCCGCTCCTCGTATTCGTGATCGCCGGCAACACCGCGATCCACGCCGGAAATTTCTCCAACACCGCCTTGCCTGGGACCGAAGGTGTGGGCCGCGCGGTGATCCTGGCGCTGTTCGCGTACACGGGGCTGGAGGTGTCGCTGAGCGCGAGCGGCGAAGTTGCCGCGCCCAACCGCACTATTCCGCGCGCGCTGGGCGTCGCGATACCGTCGATCATCGCGCTGTACGTCGTCATTCAGGTTATTGCACAGGGCGTCCTCGGTGAGGCGCTCGGGCGCTCGAGTGCACCGCTGGCGGATGCAATGGCGCGCATCAGCCCCGGCCTGCGGACACTGATGCTCGCGGGGGGCGCTCTCTCGATGTTGGGCATGCTGAGCTCTGACCTGATGGGAAGCCCGCGGCAACTGTTCGCGTTCGGGCGCGAGGGCCTGCTGCCACGCGTACTCGGCAGGATTCATGGCCGCAGCCATGCGCCGTACGTGGCAATCGCGTTCTACGCCGGGCTCGCTGCGGCGTTGGCGCTGACTGGCACGTTTGCCGAGCTGGCTGTGCTCGCCACTCTGACGAGCGCAGCCGTCTATGCCGGCGGCAGTGCAGCTGCCTGGGTACTCGCGCGCCGCGGGATCGCGCTCGCCGGCGTACCGCTCGCATCCCCGCTCCTTCCGGCCGCTGCCACGGTTGGTATTACCGGCATGACGCTGCTGATCGCGCTCGCCTCGCGCCACGAGATCCTGGGTCTCGCGGCGCTCATGACCGCAAGCGCTCTGGTGTACCTGATCCAGACGCGCGTCGTGCCGGCGCGCGAGTCAGCTAGCTAGCCCCTCCGGGCACGAGGACCGTGGAACCGGTCGTGCGCCGCCCCTCGAGATCGCGGTGCGCATCCGCCGCGCGGCTGAGGGGGTACTGCTGGCCGATGACGACGCGCACTTTCCTGGCGCGCACCACCGCGAACAACTCTCGCGCCGCTGCCTCGAGCTCGGCGCGCGTGGCGATGTAGTGGAAGAGCGTGGGGCGCGTGAGGAAGAGCGAGCCGCGCTTGGTGAGCTCGAGCGGCCTGATGGCGGGAGCTGGGCCCGAGGCATTGCCGAAGCTCACCATCATGCCGAGGCGCCTGAGGCAGTCGAGCGATTCCATGAACGTGTCCTTACCGACGGCGTCGAAAACGACGGCCACCCCGGAGCCCTTGGTGAAGCCCTTGACTCCCGGCACCAGCTCATCGCGCCCGGAGATGAGCACGTGCTTGCAGCCGTACTTCCTGGCCAGTTCCGCCTTGGCCTCGCTCCCCACCACGCCAATCACGGTTGCACCGAGCGCCTTGGCCCACTGACACAGAATGAGTCCGACACCGCCGGCGGCGGCGTGCACCAGGATCGGATCGCCGCGCGCCACTTTATAGGTGCGGCGGATGAGAAACTGCGCGGTGAGCCCTTTCAGCATGAGGGCCGCGGCCTGCTCATCGGAGATGCCGCGCGGAACTTTCACGACGCGCTCGGCGGGGACGTTGCGCACCTCGCTGTAGGCGCCGGGGCCAGGCAATGCGTACGCGACGCGCTCGCTGACACGCAGTCCGCGCACCCCGCGGCCGAGCGCCGTGATGACACCCGCTGCCTCGCGGCCCAGTCCGCTCGGCAGGCTCACCGGATAAAGCCCCGTGCGCTCGTAGACGTCGGTGTAGTTGACGCCGATGGCAGTGTGGCGGATCTGCACCTCGCCGGCCGCCGGCTTACCCGGATCGACCTCCTCGACGCGCATCACCTCCGGCCCGCCGTTCTCGTAGATGCGTATGGCGTGCGGCATGCCGGGTTAGGATAACGCACGGCCGCTCCACAGGGGCCGACCGGCTGCAGCCCGATCGGACTATAACGCGCTGTCGTCAGTCTCCCCGGTGCGGATGCGGATGACGCGCTCGATGTCGGTGATGAAGATCTTGCCGTCGCCGACCTTGCCGGTCTTGGCGGACTTCATGATGGCCTCGATGACCTGATCGACCAGATCGCCCCGCACTGCCACCTCGATGCGGGTCTTCGGAACGAAATCGACCACGTACTCTGCGCCGCGGTAAAGCTCGGTGTGTCCGCGCTGGCGACCGAAGCCCTTCACCTCGGTGACCGTCATGCCCGAGACGCCGATGTCCGAGAGTGCAGCGCGCACGTCGTCGAGCTTGAACGGCTTGATGATCGCGGTGACCAGTTTCATGAGCGGACACTCCGTCTTCGGTGACCTCGGGGCGCGGAGGATTTTGCAGTTTCCGTGCCATGACGTCGAATGGCGCCGGAGCCCGCATCGCAGCAGCCGTGGCGGACCCGGCCCCTTCGGCGGCTGCACCATTCTGGAGCGGACCCGGTGCGACCGCGCCTCTCCGTGGTGCAGCCACGGTTGAGCTATTCTTCGCGGGGATGTACGAGCGGGTCGTCATCGCGGGCAGCGGGCAGGCCGCCATGCAGGCGGTTGACACGCTGCGCCGTCGCGGCTTTACGGGCGGGCTCACGCTCATCGGCGATGAGCCGTGGCCACCCTACCAGCGGCCGCCGCTCTCGAAGAAGTACCTCGCCGGCAGCGTCGAGCGGGAGCGCCTCCTCATCCGGCCTGCGACTTTCTTTGCCGATCACTCCGTCACGACGCACTTCGGGCACCGGGTGACCGAAATTGCACGGCGTGCGCGGCACGTGCGGCTCGATGATGGCCGGATCCTGCCGTATGACGCACTGCTGCTCGCCACCGGCAGCCGGCCGCGGCACCTCCTCGCGCCGGGGAGGGAGCTTCGCGGCGTGCACTACCTGCGCACCATCGCCGATGCCGACCGCATCCGTGCCGAATGCGCCGCGGGCGGCGACCTCGTGATCATCGGCGGCGGCTACATCGGTCTCGAGGTGGCGGCCACCGCGCGCGAGCGCGGCATGGAGGTGACCGTCCTCGAGATGGCCGACCGCGTGATGAGCCGCGTCACGAGTCCCGAGGTGTCTGCGTTCTACGAGGCCGAGCACGCCCGCCACGGCGTGCGCATCCATTGCAACGAGAGTGTCAGCGCCCTTCACGGCGATGCCCGTACGGGTCGTGTGCGCGCGGTGCTCACCGAGGGCGGCGGCGAGTATCCGGCCGATCTCGTGGTCGCCGGCGTCGGGGTGGCGCCCGCGGATGAGCTCGCGCGGGCCGCCGGGCTCGAATGCGAGAACGGAGTCGTCACGGACGTTTATTGCCGCACCGCCGACGAGGCGATCTATGCGGCCGGCGACTGTGCGAGCCATCTCAATCGTCAGTATGGCCGCCACCTGCGCCTCGAGTCGGTCGACAACGCCTTCGAGCAGGGTACGACGGTCGCGCTGAACCTTCTCGGCACGCAGACGATCCACGACAAGGTGCCCTGGTTCTGGTCGGATCAGTTCGACCTGAAGCTGATCATCGTCGGTGTCGGGCAGGGTTATGACAGCGCCATCGTGCGCGGCTCGCCCGCGACACGCAGCTTCAGCGTCTGCTACCTGCGCGGCGGGGAGCTGGTCGCGCTCGACAGCATCAACACGCCGAAGGATCAGATGGCCGCGCGCAAGCTGATCGCGCTGCACGCACGACCCAAGATCGACAGGCTCGCCGACCCGGCGATCGCGCTCAAGGACACGGCGTGAAGGCGACCAGGACGAGTCGCCGAAGCCTGCAGCGTGACATTCGTCAATTCAACTGACGCAATACCAGCAGCAGGTCCTTCGCATCCACCGCCTCGCCCGGGCGCGTGAGCACCTCGGCCACCTCGCCGGCGACTTCGGCGCGCACCGCGGTCTGCATTTTCATCGCCTCGAGCGTCAGCAGGGTGTCACCGCGCGACACGCGCGCACCCAACGCAGCGCTGACTGTCGCCACCACGCCGGGCATCGGAGCGCCGACGTGGAGCGGGTTGCCGGCCTCGATCTTGCGCGGCGGCGGACGTTGCGCCACCCGGCTGCGATCGTCCACGCGTACCGAGCGCGGCTGGCCATTCAACTCGAAGAAGACCGTGCGGGTGCCGTCCTCGTGCGGCTCGCTCACCGCCAGGTAGCGCACGATGAGGGTCTTGCCGCGCTCGAGATCGATCGTGATCTCCTGGCCGGCCTCCATACCGTAGAAGAACACCGGCGTCGGCAGGATGGCGGGGTCGCCGTACAGCAGCCGCTCGCGTGCGTAATCCTCGAAGACCCCCGGATACATGAGAGAGGAGGCCAGCTCCTCCTCGGTCACCGGACGCGGCAGCCGCTGCTGCAGCCGTGCACGCTCGGCCTCGAGGTCGACGGGCGCGAGCGCCGCACCGGCCCGCGTCGCGAGCGGCGCGGCGCCCTTCAACACCTTGCGCTGCAGCGCTGCGGGGAAGCCGCCGTAGGGCTGTCCGAGCTCGCCGCGGAACAGCTGCACCACCGATTCGGGAAAAGCCACCTCGGTATCCGGATCCAACACCTGCTCACGGCTGATGCCGGCGCTCGCCATGAGCAGCGCCAGATCGCCGACCACCTTCGAGGTCGGCGTGACCTTGATGATGTCGCCGAAGAGCTCGTTCACCTCGGCGTACGCGCGTGCCACCTCGGGCCAGCGCGCCTCGTCGATGCCGAGTGCCCGCGCCTGCTCGCGCAGGTTGGTGTACTGGCCGCCCGGCATGCCGTGCACGTAGACCTCGGAGGCCCCGGCGCGGATGTCACTCTCGAACGCGACGTACTGACGGCGCACCTGCTCCCAGTAGGCGGAGATCTGCCGGACCCTGTCGGGGTCGAGCCCCGAGTCGCGCGGCCCGTGACGCAGCGCCTCGACGAGCGACCCGAGGTTCGGCTGCGAGGTGAGCCCGCTCATGGCATCGATCGCCGCATCCACCGCATCGGCACCGGCCGCGACCGCTGCAAGCACGCTCGCGGCGGCGATGCCGCTCGTGTCATGGGTATGAAAATGTACCGGCAGCCCGGTCTCCTCCCTGAGCGCCTTCACCAGCTCGTACGCCGCCCGCGGCCGCAGCAGTCCCGCCATGTCCTTGATGCCGAGCACGTGCGTCCCGGCTGCCTTCAGCGCGCGCGCCAGACCGAGGTAGTAGTCGAGGGTGTACTTGCGCTCGCGCGGATCGCCGAGGCTCCCGGTGTAGCAGATCGCGGCCTCGCAGAGTTTGCCCGCCTCACGTACCGCGTCGATCGAGACACGCATGTTCTCGACCCAGTTCAGCGAGTCGAAGATGCGGAACACGTCGATGCCGCGCTCGGCGGCGCGCGCGACGAAGAAGCGCACCACGTTGTCCGGGTAATGGGTGTAGCCGACCGCGTTCGCTCCGCGCAGCAGCATCTGCAGCAGCAGATTCGGCAGGTGCTCGCGCAACGTGCTGAGCCGCCGCCACGGATCCTCGCGCAGGAAGCGCATCGCCACATCGAATGTCGCACCGCCCCAGCACTCGAGCGAGAACAGCTGCGGCAGGAGGCTCGCGTAGTACGGCGCGATCGCGGTCATGTCGATGGTGCGCAGCCTCGTTGCGAGCAGCGACTGGTGCGCATCGCGCAGCGTCGTGTCGGTGATGAGTACGCGCTGCTCGCCGAGCATCCAGCGCGCGAACGCCTCGGGCCCGAGCTCATCGAGCTTCTGCTTGCTGCCGGGCGCGGGCGGCGGCAACGGGCCGGGAGGCAGCTGCGGGATCGCGAGCCGTGGCGGCCGCGCGCGCCCCTGAACCTCGGGATTGCCGTTGACGATGGTGGCACCGAGATAGCTGAGGATGCGCGTGGCCCGATCCCGCTTGCGCGGCCACTGCAGCAGCTCCGGCGTCTCCTCGATGAAGCGTGTCGTGTAGTCGCCGGCGGCGAAGCGCGGGTGCGTGATGAGCTGATCGAGGAAGCGCAGGTTGGTGACCACCCCGCGGATACGGAACTCCCATAACGCCCGGTGCATGCGCGCGATGGTCTCCTCCGCAGTCGGTGCCCAGGCGGTCACCTTGACGAGCAGCGAGTCGTACGAGCGGGTGATGATGGCGCCCGTGTAGGCGGTGCCGGCATCGAGGCGGATGCCGAAGCCCGCGGGACTGCGGTAAGCGGCGATCTTGCCGTAGTCGGGAACGAAGTCGTTCTCCGGGTCCTCGGTGGTGACGCGGCACTGCAGAGCATGACCGCTCACGTGGATGTCGGCCTGTGCCGGCACGCCGCTCTCGGGCGTGCCGATGCGCGCCCCTGCCGCGATGCGGATCTGCGCCTTCACCAGATCGATGCCGGTGACGCACTCGGTCACCGTGTGCTCGACCTGGATGCGCGGGTTCACCTCGATGAAGTAGCTGCGACCGCCGTCGGCATCCTGCAGGAACTCGACCGTGCCGGCGCTCGAGTAGTGCGCCGCGCGACCGATGGCGAGCGCGGCTTCGCACAGCTCCGCGCGCTGGCGCGGAGTGAGGAACACGGCCGGGGCCCGCTCCACCACCTTCTGATGCCGACGCTGCGCGGTGCAATCGCGCTCGAAGAGGTGCACGAGCGTGCCGTGCTGATCGCCGAGGATCTGTACCTCGACATGCCGCGCGCGCGTCACGAGCTTCTCCAGATAGACCTCGTCGTTGCCGAAAGCCGCCAGGGCTTCGCCGCGGCACACCGGCAGAAGCTGCGCGAGCTCCACCGCATCGCTCACCACGCGTGTGCCGCGCCCGCCGCCGCCCCAGCTTGCCTTCAGCATCAGCGGATAGCCGATCTCGTGCGCTATGCGGGCGCACTCGCCGGGGTCCGCGGGCAACGGCCCGCTGGCGGGCATCACCGCTACACCCGCCGCTACGGCGAGCGCGCGTGCGCTCACCTTGTTCCCGAACACGGCCAGAGCCTCGGGCTCGGGCCCGATGAAGCGCACGCCGGCCGCCGCGCACGCGCGCGCGAACTGCGGATTCTCGGCGAGAAACCCGTAGCCGGGATGGATGGCCTCGACCTCGGCGTCGCGCGCGATGCGCATGATGTCGGCGATATCCAGGTAGGCCTCGATCGGCCCCCGGTCGCGGCCGACGAGGTACGACTCGTCCGCCTTGGTGCGGTGGAGAGAGAAGCGGTCCTCGTGCGAGTACACGGCGACCGTGCGCAGCCCGAGCTCGCTCGCCGCGCGCATCACGCGGATGGCGATCTCGCCGCGATTGGCGACGAGAACACTGCGGATCCGCTGCGAGGCCGCGGGTTTCACTCTAACTTGACTGCGCTGCTATCCCAATCCCGCCGGTTCCAAACCGGCTGGATTGCGGTGCCCGCTTCGCGCTTCCTCTGCGAGCACCTGCACCAGAATGTGTTCTTCTGGGCATGAATCTCTCGCATCCACGCAAAGGTCCCGGTCGTCACGACCGGCAAGCTGACGCATACCCTGTGTCAGCAGATTCTGTGCGGCATTGATATCCCGATCATGGCAGGTTCGGCACTTGGGGCACGTCCACTGCCTTTGATCGAGCCGCAACTCATCGAGTCTGAACCGGCACACCGAGCAGTGCCTGCTCGAGGCATACCACCGGTCCACTTCCAAGAGCAGTCGGTCGTACCACTCGCTCTTGTACCTTAACTGCCGTCGCAGTTCGCCAAATGCGGCGTCGTGGATCGCACGGGCACATCGCCCACGCGCCAGACCTCTCACATTCAGGTCTTCGATCGCGATGACACTAAATTCCCTCACCAGACGAGTCGTGAGAGCGTGCAGTGCATACTGGCGTGCCTCCCGCACCCGGGCATGAGCCCGCGCGACTCGCACACGCTGCTTCACCCGCCGCTTACTCCCCTTCTGCCGCCGCGCGAGACAGCGCTGTTGCTGGCGCAGGTACCTTAGGCGTCGTTGATAGTGCCTCGGGTTGGGGATCTTCTCCCCTGTGGAGAGGGTCGCCAGGTGTGTCAGGCCGAGATCTACTCCTACCAATTCGCCCGTGCCTGAAAGCGAGGGGCAGGGAACTTCCGCGCAGAAACTCACGTAGTACGCTCCCCTCGCATCCCGCGAGAGGGTCACCATGCCGGGGCGCTCGGTCTTAGGCAGCTCTTCAGCCAGTTTCAGAGCTCCGAGCTTGGGGAGACTCAGCGTCCCAGAGCGCCAGGGACGGCCCACGCCCTGAAACCGAAGGCTTTGGCGGCCGCCCTTGGTCTTGAAACGGGGATAGCGTGCACGCTTGGCAAAGAAACCGCTGAAAGCGCGGTCCTGATCCCGCAGGCACTGCGTCAAGGCCGTCGATGGCACCTCGGCCAGCCATTCATGCCCTGCGGTGTGCTTCCACTGCGTCAGCCATCGCGAGAGATCATTGCCCGTGAGGGACAGTCCACAGGTGCGATATGCTTCCGAGCGAATCTCGAGCGCCGTGTTCCACAGCCAGCGTACAGCTCCGAACCAGCGATCAAGAAGCCGCCGCTGCGCGCCATTGGGATAAGCGCGCAGTCGATAGCTCCTCGTGATGAGGCTCATTCATTGAATATAACAGCAGAGCGCTCGTGGATCGCAGCGCAAACATCAACATTTGCTGCCGGACACCTTGCGTGCGACACCTCGAATCGAGCTGCGCGCGCTGGCTCAAGCCGGCGGAGTGGGTCTCATCCCCTGAAACCTCCGACTTCTCGCCCGAGGCACTGCGAATTCACCTCCGTGCTGTTCATCGCGACGGTCTCCATGACGTCCGCCGCCGCGCTCGCCGCCCCGCCGGCGCCGATCGCGATCGTCATCCAAGGCGGCGCGGGTGTCATCGAGCGCGCGAAGATGACGCCCGCCAACGAAGCCTCCTACGGGGCGGGACTCGCGGCCGCGCTCGATGCCGGCTACGACGTGCTCGAGCGCGGTGGTACGAGCCTCGATGCGGTAACGGCGGCGGTGCGGATCATGGAGGACGATCCGCAGTTCAACGCCGGGCGTGGCGCGGTGCTCGACCACGACGGTGATGCCGAGCTCGACGCGGCCATCATGGACGGCGCCGGCCCGCGCGCCGGAGCCGTCGCCGCCGTGCTGCACGTGAAGAACCCGATCGAGCTCGCCCGTCTGGTGATGGAGAGGAGCCCACACGTGCTGCTGGTCGCCGAGGGCGCCGAGGACTTCGCGCTGGAACAGGGCATGGCGCTCGTGCCGCGCGGTTACTTCCGCACCGAGCCGCGTGAGCGCGAGCTGGAAGAGGCGCGCCGCGCCGAGGCGGCGCACGCGGCCGGCACGCCCACCACGCGCGCCGTCGCGAGCGGCGCGGAAAACAGCATGGGCACCGTCGGTGCCGTCGCGCTCGACCGCTCCGGCAATCTCGCCGCAGCGACGTCCACGGGCGGCCTGACCAACAAGCACCGCGGCCGGGTCGGCGACAGCCCGCTCATCGGCGCCGGCACCTACGCCAACAACGAGTCCTGCGCGGCATCCGGTACCGGCCAGGGCGAGTACTACATTCGGCAGGTGGTCGCCTACGATGTCTGCGCGCTGGCACTCTACCGTCACCTGACGCTGGCGCAGGCGGCGCACGAGGTGATCCACGTGAAGCTGCGCCGCAACGGTGGCGAAGGCGGCATCATCGCGGTCGACCGCGCCGGCAACATCGCCATGGACTTCAACAGCGTCGGCATGTTCCGCGGCGCGCGCGATTCCCACGGCCGGCGCGAGATCGCCATGTACCGCGACGCCGCGCCTCACTGAAGGAGCCAGCGATGTATGCAATCGCCATTCACGGCGGGGCGGGCGCTGTGCCACGCGCGACGCTCTCGGGCGAGCGTGAGCGCCGCTATCGCGAGGGGCTGGAAACGGCGCTCGATGGCGGCTACGCGGTGCTGGAAGCCGGCGGCACGAGCCTCGATGCGGTCGCCGCGGCCGTGCGGCTGCTCGAGGATCATCCCTCGTTCAACGCCGGACATGGGGCCGCGCTCACGCGCGATGGCGCCGTGGAGCTCGACGCCGCCATCATGGAGGGCCGGCGGCTGCGCGCCGGAGCCGTCGCCTCGGTACGGCACGTGAAGAACCCGATCGACCTGGCGCGGCGCGTAATGGAGAAATCGCGCCATGTGCTGCTGGTCGGCGCGGGGGCCGAGGAATTCGCGCTGGAAGAGCATTTCACGCTCGTGCCCAACCACTACTTCCGCACCGCCGAGCGTCTCGAGCAGCTCGAGTCCGAGCAGCGCGGCGAGCGTGTCTCTGACCTCGTGCCGCCCGCGGCACAGGGGACGGTGGGCGCGGTGGCGTGCGACTCCCGGGGCGATCTCGCCGCCGCCACCTCGACCGGTGGCCTCACCAACAAGCGCCCGGGACGAGTCGGCGATTCGCCGATCATCGGTGCCGGCACCTACGCCAAGAACGGTGTGTGCGCGGTTTCTGCCACCGGGCACGGCGAGTATTTCATCCGCGCGGTGGCCGCCCACCACGTGTGCGCGGCCGTCGAGTACCGCGGGCTGACGCTCGAGCAGGCGGTGCACGAGCTGCTGCACCAGATCCTGCGCGCTCTCGGTGGCGACGGCGGGCTCATTGCGATCGACCGCGACGGGCGTATCGTCATGGACTTCAGCACCGAGGGCATGTTCCGCGGGGCGCGCGATGCGGCCGGGCGCCGTGAGATCGCGATCTACTGATACGGCCCGCAGGCGCACCCCGATCCTTTTCATCGAACGGAGATCTGCATGACTCGACTCGCTCTTTCCCTGCTCGCCGTCGCGGTCCTGTCGATGCCGCCGGGTGCCCGCGGCGCCACCTGGACCGAGGGCACCAACTACGTGCGCGTCGCACCACCACAACAGACCACCGTGGCGTCTGGAAAGATCGAGGTCATGGAGGTGTTCTCCTACGGCTGCCCGGCCTGCAACGTCTTCCAGCCGGTGATGGAGAAGCTGCGACACGCTCTGCCCGCCAACGCTCAGATCACCTACCTGCCCGCGGCCTTCAATCCGCAGGAGGCCTGGCCGATGTTCCAGCGTGCGTTCCTGGCCGCGCAGGCACTCGGGATCGCCGATCGCACCCATCAGGCGATGTTCGATGCGGTCTGGAAGACCGGGGAGCTCGGCATCATCGAGCCCGGAAGCAACCGTCTCAAGGACCCGCTGCCCTCGATCGCGGATGCCGCGCGTTTCTACGCCCGCGTCGCCGGCGTCAACCCGCAGCAGTTCCTCGCGATGGCCAACTCCTTCAGCATCGACAGCAAGGTACGCGCCGCCGACGCGCAGATCGTTGCCATGCACGTCGATTCCACGCCCACCCTCATCGTGAACGGCAAATACCGCGTGATCCGCGACTCGCTCCAGACCAACGATCAGCTCATCGAGCTCGTCAAATACCTGGTCGCGAGGGAAAGCGGATCGCCCGGCTAAGGCGGCTCTGACGCCCGTCCGCGGGCCCGGAAAGCCCGCGGCGGCTGCGCTTCCCAGCGCGACCAGACGCGGCGCAGATGCTGCGCGGAGCGAAAACCCGCCCGGGTGGCGACGTGCTCGAGGTCGAGCGGGCTGCGCGTCACCAGCTGCCTGGCGAGCGCAAAGCGGATGAGTTGAACGTAGTCGAGCGGCGAGCAGCCCGCGTGCTCCGCGAACAGCCGCGTCAGGTTGCGTGGGCTCGTGCAGGCGACGGCGGACAGCTCCGCCGCGCTCCAGCTCGCCGCGGGGTTGCGTGCCACGGCGTCCTGCACGCGATGCACCGCCGGGTGCAGGTGGTTGCGGTGCATGACCCAGGGTGACAGCGCAGGGTCGGTGCCCGCGCGACGCAGGTACACCACCAGGTCGCGGGCGATGTCGGCAGCGATGCGCGGGCCGTGCTGCTCGCCGATGACGTGGAGGGACAGGTCGAGTCCCGCGGTGACACCGGCGCTGGTGAAGATCGCTCCATCCTCGACAAAGATGCGGTTATCGAGCACCCGGGCCCGTGGCTCGACGCGGCGCAGCTCCTCGATGTGTGCGTGATGCGTCGTGCACTCGCGCCCGGCGAGCAGCCCGGCGTGAGCTGCGAGCACGCTGCCGGCGCACACGCACAAGAGCATTTCGGGCCGGGCGCCATCGCGTAACCAATCGATCACGCAGCGCGTCGCAGGCGCCGCTGGATCGATGCTCCCACCGGTGACGCCGGTGAGCACCGCGATGGTCCGCGGTGCGAGGCGCTCGGGCAGCGGCTCGAGTGCGCTGAGCGTCAGCCCGATCGCGGCCGTGACTGCCGGCTGCGGCGCGACGAACCGCAGCCGGTAGCTGCCGGGAATGCGGCCGGCCGCGTTGCGGAATGCGTCCGCCGGGCCGGCGACATCGAGCAGCACCACATCGGGCAGCAGTACGAACACGACCTCGGTTGCGGAGAGCGGCACGGCGGACATGCGCTTCCCGTTCGCGGCGCTGGTGTCACTTCAGGACAGCGCGTCCGCTGTCGTGACCACCCGCGCGAAGCGGCCCTCGAGCACCATCTCGGTGCGCTCCTGGATCTCGGCGGCCGACACCTCGCGGCCCGCGCGAGAGCGCATCGGGAAGGTGAGCGTCGCGTCCGTCACATAGCGGACACTGAAGCCGAGGTCGGAAGCATGCCGTGTCGTGGTCTCACAGCACTGCTCGGTGCGGATGCCGGTGACCAGCAGCTCGTCGATGCCTCGCTGGCGCAGCCATTCTTCCAGCGTCGCGCCCTCGGCCGAGCGTGCGAACATGGCCGAGTGCACTGATTTATGGAATACGGCGTCGGGACGCAGCGTGAGCTCGCGCATCGCGCGCACGCAGCCGGAGGCGGCCGTGAAGGGGTTGTCGGCATCGTCGCCGGGCTCCTCGTGAAATACCTGCACGAGGGCGATACCGCGCGACCGACAGCGGTCGATGAGGGACTGCACGTTGCGCAGGAAGATCGGCAGATCCTGCTCGCGGAAGTAGGGGCGCCGGCGGAAGGATTCCTGGACGTCGACGACGATCAAAGCCTGCTTCATGATCCTCGGCCCTCCGTGAAGATTCGGCAATATCATCGGGCAGCCGGAACCGCCGTGCCACAGTTACGGCAGACGTCCATCGATCAAAAACGGACATCAAGCGCGGCCGAACCCCCGGGGCCGGGACCAGGGTCCCCCCGGGGGCCACCGCAGTGCGCGCGGTCTACTGGCCGGTCTGGGCGGGCGGGGTCGCCGCAGGTGCCGGGGTCTTCTTGAACAATCCGCCCAGGGTATCGCCGAGCTGCTTCACCGCGTTGACGGGCGCGGCCACGGCAGCCGCGCCGTTGTTGACGTTGTTCGTGGCATTGTTGACCTTGTTATTGAGCTTGCAGGCCGCGTTGTTGGCCATCTGCGGCGTGTTGCAGCCCGCCGGCGCCTGACTCTGCTGCTGGGCGGCAGCGAGGTGCGTGTTGGGCGTCACCCCCCTGTTGGCCTGGAGCGTGTTGGGAGCGGCCAGAACCGGCGCTCCCGGCCGCGCCGCGGGTGTGGCCGCGCCTGCGGGCGCGCCGCCCATGCCGGCCAGCGTGTTGGCGCTGCCGAGCTGTCCGCCACCACCCTGACCAACCGGTATGCCACCGATCACCTGCTGCGCGATGGTGAAGGTGCCGGTCTGCACCTGCGGATCGACCTGCGCGAACTCGACCATCATCGTACCCTGATCGCCGCGGCTGACCGTCATGTTCGTCTGACGCGCGCCGTAGTTGTCGACGAAGTACGCGTTGCTCGGGTTGTGCGGCACGTGTGAATCGTCGACGAACTGGATGCCGCTCAGCTCACCACCCCAGCCGATGTGGATGGGTTGGGTCTGCCCCTGCTGCACGAAAACGAAGGTGCACACGGCGGTGTTGCCGCTGTGCGTGCAGCCCTGCGGGTAGTACTGCCGCGTGCCGAAGTCGAGCTCGCCGTACTGCGTGGTCGCGCCCTGCTGCTGTTGGGCGCTGACCGCAGCGCCGAGGGTGAGAAGGAGCGTGGTAAGGCAAGCGCCGTGAAACCGGCGCCACTGGATGAGGATCTTCATCGGCTGTCTCCCCGATCTTCCCGATCTGTTAGAGGCGTTGAACTTGTTGTCGTCCGGGTTGTGCCGCGCCGGTGTGAGGCCCGGCGCCTGCCCGCGCACGAGTCTTGACGGAAATCATACTCCTCACTGTGCCGGCGAAGACCCGCGGTGCAGTTGATCAGCCGCCGTGCACTGCAGCACGCAAGCTCTTGTGGCGGCGCAGCAGCGCGCGCAGTGCGCGTCGCGCTTGCACATGGCTGTAGCGCGAGCGGTGCGGCGCTGTCGGGTGTTTACGGCACGACCGTGAAATGCTGCACGTGCACAGCGCCGTTGCCGGCACGCGGCGCCGACGCAGTGGACGCGAGTCGTGCCTCCGCGGCGAGCAACGTCAGTCCGCGCAGCCGCGCGCGCTCGAGTGCCACCACTTCTCCGGAAGCCGCCGCCAGCAGCAACTCGCGCCAGACCTGCACGCGCGTCGGCCAGCGCGGCCGCAGCCAGTCGCGGTGGTTCTCAGCCAGAGTCAGAATCTGCCGCAGCGTGTGGTGGGCAATGAGCGCGGCGCTCGACGCCGGCATTCCGAGCAGCAGCCGTGCCGCCGCGGCCTGGGAACGCGCGAGATGCCAGGCGTAGATGAACACCAGTCGCGCGACCTCTGCCGCAGCGGGCACGGTGAAGTAACAGGCGAAGCGCTGGCTGCCGGCATCGCCTACCTGTGGTGTGGGCGGCTCCTGCCAGCGCAGCGGGTCGGCAAAGCCGGCATCGAGCAGCAGATAGGGGCAACCCGCGGCGCGATGGCGGGCCGCGGCATCGAGCCGCTGCCACAGCTCACCGAGCGGCTGCAGCAGCCCGCTCGGCGGACCGCCACGCACCGCCGCCTGCTCGGCGAGCAATGACAGGCACAACTCGTTCAGCTCGATCAACGAATCGAGCGCGCCGGTTCGCAACCAGCCGCCGGCGAGCGTGGCGCCCTCGTCCGCCGCGCCGCCTTCTCTCTCGCAGTGCAGCAGCATCGCGGCACCTCTTCGTACCAACAGCGCGCTGCTATCGTAGCCGACGGCGCCGCGGACGCCAGCGCAAATTTGGGGATTTTTTAACAACCGAACACGCAGCTCATTGATATTTAAGGTCATTAGCAGCGACCAATGCGGCCGATACCGCCACAGATACCGTCAACCCCATCAGGCGACTGCGCCGCGTGGCGGCGAGACTGTGTCGTCTGTGGTGGATTTATTTCCGGCGAAGGGGCGGCCGGCGTCGAAGCTACGGCGAAGTGGCTTTGGGTGGTGGCGCGGCGATGCTTGTGCTGATTGATGGTCCCTCAAAAACCTTGAGATATCGGTCGCGCCGGCAATCCTGGTCGTACATGCAATAGAGAAGCCACACTCGCTGCCAAACGGGGTCATCGGGAGGCAGGTACTCGATGGTCAGACCCAGCTGACTAGCCTCAGCGTGATTGATGACGGAACCATGCGAAAAGAATTTGTCTCGACCGGACAGCGTTTCCACTAGTGCCTTTATCTCAGCCTCCGGCTTTCCCTTCATCATCCCCTCAGATAGGAGACGAAGCGCGAGCGCCTTCGTTTGCTGGAGCGCGTACACCCCAAATTTGTGTAACGCGAAATTCTGAGCTGCTACCTCGGGCGTTGAGAGAATGGTGCAAGGCACGCCCTGAACGGCCGGCTCGATCGGGCCAAGCTCAGAGGTGGCTCCCATCACAATCGACTTTGCAGCGAGACCAAGCAATGTGCCATTGCTTTTCGCCGCGTTGGCGACGATCACACGAAGATCAGGTGCTACCGACTTAACCAACGAGACCAATCCTTCGGTCGCGTCTGTCTGACCGCCGGTTGTTTCCAACATCAGATCGGCAGGTTGTGCTGCAACATCCTTAAGCAGCTCCGCCATCAGCGCGGTGTCGCGCTGGTCTATCTGCGCATTTTCATAGCGATTTGCGAAGTAGACGACAAGCCTTCGCTTAGTGAGCTCCTGGACGTCCCTTATTAGGAGTTGGCGAAGATAACGGTCTTTCTGAGAAACCCAAAATAGAGGGGACTGACTCGGGAGGTCAGTACCCCTCGGGAACTTCTCACTTGGTGTCGTCACTTGCCGCTG
>Ga0306920_100004247_pt1 | contig 18370 bp, 20 predicted proteins | sample flu12Cox44000170_FD_204666 | JGI IMG/M metagenome (GOLD analysis project Ga0306920, IMG submission 204666) | Lab enrichment of tropical soil microbial communities from Luquillo Experimental Forest, Puerto Rico - flux4day.12C.oxic.44.000.170 (v2)... | ecosystem: Environmental > Terrestrial >... | reverse complement strand
TGGAAGTCGTGGCGTCCATGCATCCCCCAGGGGCGAAACATGGATCAACCTTGGCGCGTGGGGAAGGGGGTATGAACGTCAGGATGAACCGGGAAGGGGGGACGGCTATTTGCGCTCGCCGATCTTGCCCTCAGTGCCATCCCGCAGCCGCCGGATGTTTTCGCGATGCATGTAGAACAACAGCGCAGTCAGAACGGCAAACAGCGCGGCGAGGGCGGGATGTCCGAACCACCACAGGAAAATCGGCGTCACGAAGCTTGCAACCAAAGCGGAAAGCGACGAGTAGCGCGTGGCCACGGCGGTAGCGAGCCAAAGCGCGCAGAACACAATCGCAGCCTGGGGGATTAGCCCGATCAGCACGCCGATATAGACCGCGACGCCCTTGCCGCCGCGAAACTTCAGCCACACCGGGAAGAGATGGCCAAGAAAAGCGCCGAGCGCGGCCAGCATCGCGGCGTTCGGACCCCCGAAGGCGCCGGCGATGACAACGGCGGCGGTGCCTTTGAGCATGTCGAGCAGCAAGGTCGCCGCGGCAAGTCCTTTGTGCCCCGTACGCAGCACGTTGGTGGCGCCGATATTGCCGGATCCGATCGAACGCAAGTCCTGCGTGCCGGCGAGCTTTGTCAGGATCAAACCGAAGGGAATCGAGCCGAAGAGATAACCGAGGACGAACGCCACCGGCAGCCATGCACTAGCCGACATTTCCGCGCCTCCTTGCGCCCCGAATTTCGCGCGCACGTTTATCTCTTGACGCGTTTTCTTGACGCGAAATGGCGCTACTTCGCTTGAAAACGCATTTATACATGCTCATAGACGGTTCGCCCGCCGGCGATGGTGCGCACCACCCGACCCGAGAAGCGGGCTTCGTCGAACGGCGTGTTCTTGCATTGCGATTTGAGGTCGTCGGGGTCGAGCACCCAGGGCGTGTCGGTGTCGATCACGATCACGTCGGCAGGCGCCCCTGGGCGCAGCGTACCGCCCGGCAGGCCCAGCAATTGCGCAGGCCGCGTCGACATCGCGCGGATCAGCGTCTTGAAATCGGTCTGGCCGTTGTGGATCAACCGCAGTGCTGCAGGCAACATGGTCTCGAGCCCGATCGCGCCGGAGGCGGCTTCCGCGAAGGGCAGCCGTTTGACCTCGACGTCCTGCGGATTGTGATCCGACATGATAACGTCGATCAAACCGGAGGCGACGGCTTCTGTCAGCGCAAGGCGATCCTCCTCGCTGCGCAACGGCGGCGATAGTTTCAGGAAAGTCCGATACGGACCGATATCGTTTTCGTTGAGCGTCACGTGGTTGATCGAGACCGAGGCCGAAACCTCGAGGCCAGCGTCGCGCGCCCGTTTGAGTATTTCCAGCGAATCGATGCAGGTCAGCGATGCCGCGTGATAGCGCCCCCCGGTCAACGCGACGAGCCGCATGTCGCGCTCCAGCATGACGGCTTCGGCCGCGTTGGGAATGCCTGCGAGCCCCAATCTTGCGGCGAATTCGCCCTCGTTCATGACGCCTTCGCCGACCAGATGCGGGTCTTCGGTATGGTGGACGATGAGAGCATCGAAATCGCGCGCATAGGTCAGTGCCCGCCGCATCACTTGCGCGTTGGTGACGCTCTTGTCGCCGTCGGTAAAGGCCACCGCGCCGGCGGCCTTCAACAGGCCGAACTCGGTCATTTCTTCGCCGCGCAGGCCCTTGGTGAGCGCCGCCATCGGATGAATATTGACGATTGCGGTATCGCGGGCGCGCCGCAGGACAAAATCGACCGTCGTCGAATTGTCGATCACCGGCGAGGTGGAGGGCTGGCAGATGATGGTGGTGATGCCGCCAGTCGCCGCGGCCTGGCTTGCCGATGCAAAAGTCTCGCGGTGGCTTGCCCCGGGCTCTCCGACAAAGGCACGCATGTCGATCAGGCCCGGAGCGACGATCTTGCCGGCGCAATTGATGATGTCGGTGCCTTCGGGCACGCCGGCAGCGCCGATGCCACGTTTCAGGTCGCGAATGGCACCGTCGGCGATCAGGACGTCGCCGGGACCGTCGAAATCGCGCGAGGGGTCCACCACGCGCGCGTTGGCGAGCAGGATCGGGCGGCGATCAATCAGCATCCGGTGCCCTCTTTCCGAAGTTCGTGGCTGCATCGCGGCGTCTCGAAGGATGCGGCCACCTCACCATGCGACTCACGCGTTCGGCAGGTTGCGGGCGAGCGCTTCAAGCACCGCCATCCGCACCGCCACTCCCATCTCCACCTGCTCGCGGATCACAGATTGCGCGCCGTCGGCCACGATGGAGTCGATTTCGACACCGCGATTCATCGGCCCCGGATGCATCACCAGCGCGTCGGACTTGGCATAGGCGAGCTTTTTCTGGTCGAGGCCGAAGTAGTGGAAGTACTCCTGGCTCGAGGGTACGAACGAGCCGTTCATGCGCTCGCGCTGCAACCGCAGCATCATCACGATATCGGCGCCATTGAGTCCCTCGCGCATGTCGCGGGCGACCTCTACGCCCATCCGCTCGATGCCGCGCGGCAGAAGTGTGGAGGGTGCCACTACCCGGACCCGCGCGCCCATGGTGTTGAGCAAGAAGATATTGGAACGCGCCACGCGCGAATGCATGACGTCGCCGCAGATTGCGATCACAAGCCCTTCGAGGCGGCCCTTGTTGCGGCGGATGGTGAGCGCATCGAGCAGCGCCTGCGTCGGGTGCTCATGTGCGCCGTCACCGGCATTGATAACGGAGCCGTCGACCTTGCGCGCCAAAAGCTCCACCGCGCCCGACGCATGGTGCCGGACCACCAGAATGTCCGGGTGCATCGCGTTCAACGTGACCGCCGTGTCGATCAGCGTCTCGCCCTTGCGCATCGACGAGGACGCAACCGACATGTTCATGACGTCGGCGCCCAGCCGCTTGCCCGCGATCTCGAACGAGGATTGGGTACGGGTCGAGGCCTCGAAGAACAGGTTGACCTGGGTTCGTCCGTGCAAGGAGGTGCGCTTCTTGTCGACCTGGCGGTTGAGCTCGACATATTCTTCGGAAAGATCGAGCAAGCCGGTAATATCGGCAGCGGAAAGGCCCTCGATTCCCAGCAGATGCCGGTGACCGAGGACGAAAGTCGATTTCGATAGAGAGGTCATTAAAACCAGAGCTATAGGCAGAGAAAGAACGGGGGGCAAGCAGGAAGAGGCGCCTTGCGAGTTATCCCCGGGTCCGTCGGAACCAGGGTAAGGATACCTGCCGCAAAGTCGCCGCCATTTGATACGACCGATTCCCCATGCGTATTTTGAAAAAGCTCGCTCCGCTGCTGCTGGCCGCGATTGGGCTCGCGGACCCGGTCTGCGCGGAGACCTTGGCCGGCGGCTTTGTGCGTCTCACCGAGATCGATCCGACCATCCGCCAGGACATCCGTTACGCCGGAGTGAACAATTTCGTCGGTCGGCCGCTGGCCGGCTATGGCGGCGCCGAATGCATCGTCAAACGCGATGTCGGTCTGGCGCTCAAGCGCGTGCAGGAGGAACTGGCACGCCAACGTCTGTCGTTGAAGATGCTGGATTGCTACCGGCCAGTACGCGCGGTACGTGACATGGTAGTCTGGTCGCAGAATGGGCACGAGACGGCGGCCGAGCGGCGTTACAACCCCGCATTTTCCAAAAAGGACCTGTTCCGCCTCGGCTATATCGCCTATCGCTCCGGGCATTCCACCGGCTCGGCGGTCGACCTTACCCTTGTCGATCTGAACGCCGACGATTCCCGAACCTTCGATCCCAACAGGACTTATGCCGATTGTACCGCGCCTGAAGCTGCCCGCGCACCCGAGGGCAGCGTCGATATGGGTACCGGCTATGATTGTTGCGATCTGAAGGCCCATACCGCTGCAAGGTCGATCACGGAAAACCAGCGACGGTGGCGAATGTTGCTGGTGAATGCCATGGCGAAGCAAGGTTTTGTCAATTATGCCAAGGAGTGGTGGCATTTTTCGCTGCCGGGCGCGGGCGGTCCCGCGTATGATTTCGAGATCAAGCCGGCTCGGTGAACGCGATCGCGGGCCGTTCGGTGCCACTATCCTTCGACCACGAGGGCTGCCATGGCCTCAGTCTCATTTGCGACGCACGAGGTGCTCAACCAGTCGCCGCCCTTCGTCGATGTCAATCTGTTCGCGCTCGACTCTCCGCTTGCCGACGCCGTTGCCGCCAATGGCGGGGCTTCGGCAAAGCAGGAACTGATGGAATTCGGACAACACTGGGGTTCGGCCGTCATGGCCGAGCGGGGACGGCTTGCCAACGAGAATACGCCAAGGCTGCGAACCTTCGATTCAAAAGGCAACCGGCGCGACGAAGTCGAGTTTCATCCCGCCTACCACGAATTGATGGCGCGCAGCGCCCATGCCGGCCTGCATAATTCGACCTGGACCGGCGATGGCAGACCGGCTGGCGCCGCTTCCGAGGTCGTGCGCGCGGCCAAATTCTACATGGCCGCAGGGGTCGAGACCGGGCATTTGTGCCCGATCACCATGACGCGCGCGTCGGTGGCGGCCCTGGCCGTTCAGCCGGACCTGTTGGCCAAGACGATGCCTGTGATCGGCACCCGCGCCTACGATCCGACCTTTGCGCCATGGCCGACCAAGCGCGGCATGACGCTCGGCATGGGCATGACCGAGAAACAGGGCGGTACCGACGTGCGCTCCAACATGACGCGCGCGACGCGCGACGGTGAAGCCTATCGCATCACCGGCCACAAATGGTTCATGTCGGCGCCGATGTGCGACGCATTCCTGGTGCTGGCGCAGGCCGACGAGGGGCTGAGCTGTTTCTTCATGCCGCGTTTTTTGCCCGACGGCACGGTGAACGCGATCGAGTTCCAGCGGCTGAAGGACAAGCTCGGCAATCGCTCCAATGCATCTTCCGAAGTCGAATTCTTGGACGCCTACGCCACGCGCGTCGGCGAAGAAGGCAAGGGCATTCGCACCATCATCCAGATGGTGCAGTTGACGCGTCAGGATTGCGCGATTGCCTCCGCCGGCCTGATGCGGTCGGGTCTTGCGCATGCGCTGTTTCATGCAAGGCATCGCAGCGTGTTCCAGAAACATCTCGCCGACCAGCCGCTGATGCAGGCGGTTCTTTCCGACATGGCGCTGCATGTCGAGGCCTCAATCGCGCTTGTGATGCGGTTGTGCCGTTCCTTCGATCGCGCGCCGAACGATCAAGCCGAGGCGGCCTATATGCGGCTTCTGACGCCGGCGATCAAATACTGGGTATGCAAGAGCGCGCCCGGATTTCTCTACGAGGCCATGGAGTGCCTGGGCGGCAATGGCTACGTGGAAGAGGGCATTCTGGCGAGGCACTACCGGGAATCGCCCGTCAATGCGATCTGGGAAGGCTCCGGCAATGTGATGTGCCTGGACGTGCTGCGCGCCTTGTCGCGCGAGCCTGACGCGGCCGCTTCCATCCTGGCAGACCTCGCGGCGGAAACCGCAGGTCTTGCCCACGCGGCCGAGGTTGCGGCCGTGATCGGCTCTTCGTTCCGCCGGACCGACTCCGAGCGCACAGCGCGGCTTGCCGTCGAGAAGTTGGCGCTTCTCGCGGCCGCGGCTGCGCTTAATCAGGTGTCGCCGCCTCAGGCCGAATTATTCGCAAATACCCGACTTGCCGGGAACGGTGCCGGCATGTACGGAGCCGTCGATCTTGCACAAGACGACATAACGCGGTTGCTCGACCGCTCCTTACCCACATGAAAGTCATTTGATGGATTCGCTCGATCCCGCAAGTCCTGTGGCGCTCGCTTCGCACGCTCCCACAAGACGCCCGCCTCGCATCTGGAAATTCTGGGGAACGGCCCTGTGGGGTCTTGTCGTCTTCGGCGCGATGTTCGCGGGCCAGATGGCGGTCGTAGCCTGGTTTGTGCTGCGCGAGGAAGGGCCCGCCGATATCGCCGCCGCAATCAATGTGCTTGGCGGGGGACTGACGATTTCACTCTCGGTGATCACGGGTCTGCCGGCCGTACTCGGCGCGCTATGGATCGCAATACGCATTTCCGGCACGCCGTTCGCCGACTATCTCGCCTTGCGCTGGACCTCCTGGAAAAACATCGCGATCGGTATTGCTTCGCTCGCGATGCTGGTGCTGGGGTGGGAGCTGCTGTCGCGCGCCGTGCACCATGAATCGACGCCAGAGTTCATGATGGATGTGTTGAGATCGGCGCGCGCCGACGGCGCGTTGTGGCTACTGCTCATCGCCTTCTGCGTCGCCGCGCCGGTTTCAGAGGAGTTTTTTTCGCGCGGCTTTCTGTACCGCGGCTGGTCGGAGACGTTTCTGGGACGCTGGGGTGCCATCGTCCTGTCATCGGCAGTTTGGACAGCCCTTCATCTGCAGTATGACTGGTTCTTCTTCGGCGAGGTGTTTTCGATAGGTCTTTTGCTCGGCTATCTCCGCTCACGTTATCAGTCGACCTGGCTTACGGTGATCGTGCACGGCCTCAACAATCTCGCCGCTGTCGTGCAGACGCTCGTGCTGGTCGCATCGAGCTGAGGCCTGCGCGGTCAGCGCATTTCGCGCGCCCTTCTTAGTCGGTCGAGCGCCCCTTGCAGGATGAAGATCGCCGCATGTTCGTCGATCACTTCCGCGCGCCGGGCGCGGCTCATGTCCATGCCGATCAGCTCGCGCTCGACAGCCGCGGTCGAGAGCCGCTCGTCCCAAAGGCCGATGGCAAGATCGGTCAGTCTGGAGAAGTTGCGCGCGAAAGCGCGGGTCGATTGCGCGCGCGGTCCTTCGCTGCCATCCATGTTGATGGGCAGACCGAGCACGAAACCGACAGCCGCACGCTCGGCGGCGATGACGACGAGGCGCGCCGCATCGGCCTTGAACGCCTTGCGCTGGATGGTCTCAACCCCCGTCGCCAGGCGCCGGTCGGGATCGGAGACCGCCACCCCGATGGTCTTGGTGCCGAGATCGAGCCCGATCAGGGCGCCGCGTTCCGGCCAGTGCGCGGCCGCGTCGATCAGCGATAGGATGGGAGCGGGCATGAGTCTCGCATAACACGCAAGTGGAGTGGATTTGACATTCGCTACCCACTGGGCCGAAAGTTCGCAAGGCGAATGTCAAATCCCAAGCTCCACCAAAATCTTATATTTTGCTAGTGGTCCTTTGATTCTAACATTCGCAAAAGTGCCCGCTAAGGAGGGAAGCGAATGTTAGAATCGGACCACAAGGCGCGATTGGCGCAAAGCGCGAATTGGTACGTGAGCGGCATGGCTCAGCTTGTTCGCAAACGCATAGCTCATCCCGAATCGTGGATGCTAAGCTGAAACGGCACGGCAACGACGCCTGCGCCAGCGCGAATTCCCTTGTCTCGAGTGAGCAGACCATGTGGCCCGACCGCCGACTGATCGACCTTTTCAAGACCGAATTTCCCATCGTGCTGGCGCCGATGGCAGGCGTGATGGACGCCGATCTCGTGGTCGCGGCTGCTCAGGGTGGCGCGCTCGGCTCGCTACCTTGCGCGATGCTCTCGGCAGAGAAGGTCCGCGAGCAGGTGAACATCATCCGTCAGCGGGTCTCGGCGCCGATCAACCTGAACTTCTTCTGTCACAGGGCCGTTCCGGCCGATCCCGAGCGCGAAGCGCTCTGGAGGAAGCGACTTGTGTCTTATTATAAGGAGTACGGCCTGGATCCGGCAGCACCGGTCAATTTCGCCAACCGCGCGCCGTTCGACCCGACGATCTGCCAACTCGTCGAGGGGCTCAAGCCCGAAGTCGTCAGCTTCCATTTCGGGCTGCCTGAACGATCGTTACTCGATCGCGTCAGGGCGGCCGGCTGCACGGTTATTGCGTCGGCGACCACCGTAAAAGAGGCGATCTGGCTCGAGGAGCACGGCGCCGATGCGATCATCGCGCAAGGTGCCGAAGCCGGCGGTCATCGCGGCATGTTCCTGACCGAAAATATCAGCGAGCAACCTGGCACCTTCGCGCTGGTGCCACAGGTGGTCGATGCGGTGAAGGTTCCGGTGATCGCCGCCGGCGGCATTGCGGACGGGCGGGGCATTGCGGCAGCTTTTGCGCTGGGCGCGGCCGGCGTGCAGATCGGCACCGCCTATCTGCGCTGTCCGGAATCGAAAGTGATCGCACCGGCGCGAACGGCTCTGGCGCAGGCAAACGACGAGTCGACCGTGATCACCAACGTCATGACCGGACGCCCCGCGCGCGGCGTCGCCAACCGCGTCATGCGCGAAGTCGGCCCCGTTTCGCCCGATGCTCCCCAATTTCCCCATGCGGCCACCGGCCTGGCGCCCCTGAAGGCGGCCGCCGAAAAGCAGGGCAGGGTCGATTTCACCAATCTTTGGGCAGGTCAGGCGGTGCGGATGGGGCGCGAAATGCCGGCTGCCGAACTGACCCGGGCGCTGGCCGGGGCGGCGCTGGCCCGGTTGAGCCGATTGGCGGGGTGACCGAGCCCGCCTCCCGGTTGCAGCGCAAAACGAGGCTCTGCTATACGCAGGCGGAGCTTAGTCACCAAGGGCCCTTATATAATGTCAGTCGATACCGCTACCGTCCGCCGTATAGCGCACCTGGCGCGGATTGCAGTCGGGGAATCGGAGGTCCCGCATCTGCAGGGCGAGCTGAACGCGATCCTGGCCTTCGTCGAGCAGCTGTCGGAAGTTGATGTCAAGGGCGTCGAACCGATGACCTCGGTGATACCGATGGAGATGAAGAAGCGTGGCGATGTCGTCAACGATGGCGGCATTCCCGACGATATCGTCCGCAATGCGCCGGAAACCCAGGATCATTTCTTTCTGGTGCCGAAGGTGGTGGAATAGATCCCATGGCGTTTTCGAGCGAAATCGATACCGGTTCGCTTCTGGAAAACGCGTAAAATAATAAGGTGTTTTTCGAGCGAAGCGGATACCGCTTCACGTTCCGGGAGAAAACGCCTCGAACTTGTGTTTCGACGAAGGCGTTCAGATAAAGAGTTCTTGCGATGTGTCTGCTCTGCGACGATGAAAGGGCCTATCAGGCCTATATGAATTATCTCGACGCCATGGAGCGTCAGGGCAAGGCGGCCGATCCGGACAAGGCGATGGATGCCGTGCTCGACGCGCTGGAGGCGGCCGGCAACGCAAGCGACAAGGCGTTGCGGGACGATCCTGCCAACGACAAGACGCTCTCTCCGTTCTTCTGCAGCGAAGTTGATAAATGACCGACTTGACGTCGCTGACGCTTGCGGAGGCCCGAGAGGGTCTCGCGAAGAAATCCTTCACGTCGCTTGAACTGACTGATGCGCACCTTGAGGCGATCGAGGCCGCGCGCGTGCTCAATGCCTTTGTGCTGGAGACGCCTGATCGGGCTCGCGCAATGGCACGCGAGGTCGATGCCCGGATCGCAAAGGGCGTGGGCGGTCCGCTTGCCGGCATTCCGCTCGGCATCAAGGACCTGTTTGCAACCAGGGACGTTCGCACCACTGCGTGCTCGAAGATCCTCGCCAATTTCGTGCCGACCTATGAATCCACCGTGACCTCGCAGCTCTGGCGCGACGGCGCCGTCCTGCTCGGCAAGCTCAACAACGACGAGTTCGCGATGGGCTCGTCGAACGAGACCTCATGCTTTGGCCCGGTCGTGAATCCTTGGCGGCGCGAGGGCGCCAACACGAACTTGGTGCCGGGTGGCTCTTCGGGCGGCTCGGCTTCGGCCGTGGCGGCGCTGTTGTGCATGGGCGCGACTGCAACCGATACCGGTGGTTCGATCCGCCAGCCTGCGGCATTTACCGCAACCGTCGGCATGAAGCCGACTTACGGGCGTTGTTCGCGTTGGGGCATCGTCGCCTTTGCCTCGTCCCTCGATCAGGCAGGGCCGATTGGCCGCACCGTGCGCGACGCCGCGATCCTGATGCGCTCGATGGCCGGCCATGATCCAAAGGACACGACCTCGGTCGATCGTCCGGTGCCGGACTACGAGGCGGCGATCGGACAATCCGTGAGGGGGATGAAGATCGGAATCCCCAAGGAGTATCGTCTCGACGGCATGCCGCCCGAGATCGAAAAGCTCTGGAGCCAGGGCGGCGCCTGGCTGAAGGCGGCGGGCGCAGAACTCGTCGACATCTCGTTGCCGCACACCAAATACGCCCTTCCGGCCTACTACATCGTCGCGCCCGCGGAAGCCTCCTCGAATCTCGCGCGTTACGATGGTGTTCGCTACGGCCTGCGGGTGCGGGGCCGCAGCATTGGGGAGATGTACGAAAACACCCGTGCCGAAGGTTTTGGCGCCGAAGTCCGCCGTCGCGTCCTGATTGGTACCTACGTGCTCTCGGCCGGCTATTACGACGCCTACTATCTGCGCGCACAGAAGGTCCGCACCCTGATCAAGAGAGATTTCGAAAACTGCTTCGCCAAGGGCGTGAACGCGATCCTCACCCCCGCAACGCCGTCGGCGGCGTTCGGCGTCGGCGAGAAGGGCGCCGACCCCGTGGAAATGTATCTCAACGACATCTTCACCGTGACGGTGAACATGGCCGGACTTCCGGGGATCGCCATTCCCGCGGGCAAGGACTCCCAGGGTTTGCCGCTCGGCCTGCAACTGATCGGCCGTCCGTTCGATGAGGAGACGCTGTTTTCGCTCGGTGAGGTGATCGAGCAGGCGGCGGGGCGATTTACGCCTGCGAGGTGGTGGTGAACGCGGCAGAATTCAAAGCGAGCCTCTCGGGGGCCGCACCCGCGCCGCAGCCCAGCGCACCGCTCGCCGCGCTGTGGTGGGCGGCCAAGGGCGACTGGGACCAGGCGCACAAAATCGTGCAGGATGAGGAGTCATCGGAAGCGGCCTGGGTGCATGCCTATCTGCATCGCGTCGAAGGTGACATCGGCAACGCCGGTTATTGGTACCGAAGAGCCGGCAAGCCAACGGCGACCAGTTCTCTGGAAGCCGAGTGGGAAGCAATCGCATCAGCCCTGCTCGGGGGTGCAACAGCATGAGTGCGAAAAATTCAAAACTGCTCAAGGGCGCCACCGGCGACTGGGAAGTCGTTATCGGCATGGAGGTCCACGCCCAGCTCACCTCGAACGCAAAGCTCTTTTCCGGCGCCTCGACCGAATTCGGCGGCGAACCCAACTCGCATGTTTCGCTGGTCGATGCGGCGATGCCCGGTATGTTGCCGGTCATCAACGAGGAATGCGTCAAGCAGGCAGTGCGCACCGGTCTTGGCCTGAATGCCAGGATCAATCTGCGCTCGGTGTTCGACCGCAAAAACTATTTCTATCCCGATCTGCCGCAGGGCTACCAGATCAGCCAGTACAAATCGCCGGTCGTCGGCGAAGGCGAAGTGGTGGTCGAAATCGCAGGCGGCGACAGCGTGACCGTCGGGATCGAGCGGCTGCACCTGGAACAGGATGCCGGCAAGTCGCTGCACGACCAGAACCCGACTATGTCGCTGGTCGATCTCAACCGCTCCGGCGTTGCGCTGATGGAGATCGTCTCAAAACCGGACATCCGTTCATCTGAGCAGGCCAGGGCCTATGTCGCCAAGTTGCGGTCGATCCTGCGCTATCTCGGCACCTGCGACGGCGACATGGAGAAGGGTAACTTGCGCGCCGATGTCAACGTCTCCGTGCGCAAGCCGGGCGAGGCGCTGGGCACCCGTTGCGAGATCAAGAACATGAATTCGATCGCCTTCATCGGCCAGGCCATCGAATACGAGGCGCGGCGCCAGATCGATATTCTCGAAGATGGCGGGACCATCGACCAGGAAACCCGCCTGTTCGACCCCGACAGGGGCGAAACGCGATCGATGCGATCCAAGGAAGAGGCGCACGACTACCGCTATTTCCCGGATCCCGACCTGTTGCCGCTCGAATTCAGCGAGGCCTATGTCGCCGAACTAAAGACAAGCCTTCCCGAACTGCCGGACCAGAAGAAGGCGCGCTTCATCGCCGAATTCGGCCTTTCTCCCTATGACGCAAGCGTTCTGGTGGCGGAACGAGAGAGCGCTGGGTTCTTTGAAACCGTGCTGGCTGAGCTCGCCGACAAGGGCCGCGACGGCAAGCTTGCTGCCAACTGGGTGATCAACGAGCTGTTCGGGCGGCTCAACAAGGAAGGACGCGACATCGGTGCCTCTCCGGTGTCCGCGGCGCAGTTGGCCGCGATTATCGGTCTAATCGGCGAGGGCACCATCTCCGGCAAGATCGCCAAGGATCTGTTCGAGATCGTATGGCAGGAGGGCGGCGACCCGCGCGCGGTGGTCGAGGCGCGTGGCATGAAGCAGGTTACCGACCTCTCGGCGATCGAAAAGGTCGTCGACGACATCATCGCCGCCAATCCCGACAAGGTCTCGCAGGCGAAAGCCAAACCGCAACTTGTCGGCTGGTTCGTCGGTCAAGTGATGAAGTCATCGGGCGGCAAGGCCAACCCGCAGGCGGTGAACGATCTCCTGAAGTCGAAGCTCGGCATCTGAAGGTCGCTTCCGAGCGAGTCGCTCAGCAGCAGTTGCAAGCGCGCAGGCGCGCATTAACCATTCGCCATCGGCGGCAAAGCGAGTGCGTGCAGAATGGCGTGGCGGCGAATCGGCGGTAATCGACTCGAGCAAAAAGCCGGATTCGAAGAGCGACGATCAGTGTCTAAGCCGCTGATCGCGAAAAATTTTTCTATTGCCAAAAATCGCGACTCAGAGTCCGCGCGCCGCCTGTCTGCGTCACTCCGACGACCTGCGATGACTTCAACGCGCGATCCTCATCGAATGCGCTTTTTCGAAAACCGCTGCGTCACAGTCGCTTCTTGCAATATCGGCAATCGCCTCTCGCGATCTTGCGCGTGTTGACGGTTTCGCTGTCGGAAAAATTTCTCGTGCCATTCGCGAAGAAGCGGCGTATGCTCTGACGCTCTCGCGTAAACACTTCCTTAAGCGGGACGCTGTTTTTTTTTGAGTGTTGGTGTATTCGGAATGGAGTGTATCTCGATTCCCGAGTGCACGCAGCGATTAAGCCATCTCAATAGGAGGGCAACATGGCGAAGAAAGCTAAGAAGGCGAAGAAAGCGAAGAGCGCAGTGAAGAAGACTGCGAAGAAGACCCGCAGGGTCGCCAAGAAGAAGAAGTAAATCTCGCTTGAAGAAAATGCCGGCGGTCTGATGCCGGCACGTCACACGAGCCCTTCCTGACGGTTTGCTTCCCTAAAGGCAGATTTGAAAGAGCGGCTCTTGTCGACGAAGAGGGTGTCGGCGAGACATCAGGTCAACGGCCGGATCGCAGTTTCGAAAAGAGCTTTCTGCTCGAAAAACAGGTCCGGTAGAAGAAACGGGTTTTCTTCGTTCGGTGCGGATCTCAAGGCTCCGCAATTTCAGTGGGCTCAAGGGCCGCCTCGCTTCAAGCCTCCCGGCTACAAGCTCCGGCTTCCTGGGACCCCGTTGAAATCTGATCCTGACGTGTTCGCCGACGCCCTCGTTCCAGCCCACAGCGCCTCTGGCGCCCGGCGGATATCGGCTTGATCCCCTGATCATCGTCTATCATTCGGCTATCCGTGAGAAGCGGAGCGCAGATCCGCGCCACCTCGCAGGTGGCGGAAGCAACCTGCCGATTGATTGGGAGGTCGGGACGCCTTCTGGCTTCGCAAGCCGATGTGTGCCGCCGACGTCCTCGACCGCGCCCTGATCATCCGGAAAAAATGGACCGGCGACGCTTCAAGGTAACGCGCGAGGTCGACGGCGGCCTGCAAACCGGACCTCGTGGGCGAACGTGGCGAGCGCCGTTGCTTGGTTGCCGAATAAACGACGACGGGACTTATGCCGATTGTACCGCGCCTGAAGCTGCCCGCGCACCCGAGGGCAGCGTCGATATGGGTACCGGCTATGATTGTTGCGATCTGAAGGCCCATACCGCTGCAAGGTCGATCACGGAAAACCAGCGACGGTGGCGAAAAACCTCATCCCCAGTCTCTGGTTCAGACTGACCTATGCCCTGACGTTCGCGAGCTTTTCCGCCGCGCAGACGTTCAACCTGCTGGCGCTGTTCCTGCGTTTCGACGGTGACGGCTGGAGCATTCTGGATCCGCTGCAAGACAGCTCCTACGGCATCTACCTTGTGCACTACATCCCGATACTGTGGATGCAATACGCCCTGCTGCGCATCTCGCTTTCTCCAATCCCGCAAGCGACGGCGATCATCAAGGCGCTCATTGTCTTCGTGGTCACGCTGATCCTCAGCTGGGCGGCAACCGCTGGCTTGCGCCGGCTACCCGGCGCCACGCACGTGTTGTGAGGCGTCTCGGCATACATGCATTTGAATGAAAAAAGCTGCGAGAGATGCGCACACGGGATGTCCGATATGGGCCAAAACCGGACTCATGCTCCGCAGCAAACGACGTGGTCATTCGACCGACTTGAGGACGATGTTCCGAGCAAAGCGCCAGCCCGCCGTCGAGGTCAGTGCTGCCGGATCGCCTGTAGCATCGGCCAGTACAGCTGCATAACCGCGAAAACATAGGCCGTGCTGATACCGAACATCAGCATGCCGGCAACCGCTTCAAGTGCACCCATGACATGCCAATGCTGGTGCAACGCAAGCCCGGAAGCGCCGCGCGTTGTCATCGAATCGATGGAGAAAAGCATTGCCTCGGCGGCGTTGTCGAGCGCGCCCAGCCCGAGATAGGCCGCCGCCCACAGCGCGGCCTCGATGCCGTGAAGCACGGCGAGCGACAGACCGATCGCTGCGATGAGACCCGTCAAGATCGCGACGCCCTGCCAGAACGCGACGCGCCGACGTTTCAGGCCGGCGCGGATCCGCAAGCCCAGGATCGACATCAGCACGATGCCGAGGGAGTGGATGGCTGTGGTCAGCACGATGAGGCAGAGGCCCCACGTCCAGTTCCAGCTGTCCAGCATCTCAGTCCCCGTCTGTTTGGCAGGATGCTCATGCGTGAGCACATTCCGAGGGATGCCGCCGAACTGGACTCCCCAATTAGAGACGGCGCTGTTACCAGCGCCGCTCCCTAGTGCACTGACGCTGTCGGCGCGTCTACGATTTGGTCGCTATCCGGGGCGAAGGGCCGCCGAGCTGAAATGGGAGAAGGGGTGGAGGCGTTGCGGGGCCGACGACTTTCGATCGGTTCGGAGGGGAGCGGTGGGCGCACCTTGGCACTGCAAATCGTCGAAAGGACCAGACTTGACAGCGTTATCGGCGAACTGTCGGGGTTTCCACCGCAAGCCGCCGCTGAAAAGCTGATCGCCGGCGACATCGACGCGGCGTTTATCGTGACCGCCTGGGAGTCTCCCGTAGTCCAGTCTCTTCTCCACACCAAAGGCGTCGAGCTTTCAAACATTCAGCACGCGAACGCCTTCGTCGCGATTTATCCTTTTCTGCATAAATTGATACTGCCTGCCGGGGTTATCGATCTTTTGACGAACCGCCCGCCCAGTGATGTCGTGCTGCTGGCGCCGAAAGCCAGCCTTGCCGTCCGCGCCGATCTGCATCCAGCGTTACAGTATCTGCTTCTCAACGCAGCGGTCCAAATTCATTCCCAGCCTGGGATTTTCCAGAAGGCGGGACAATTTCCTGCAGCCGAATCAATTGATATTCCGCTCAGTCAAGAAGCACAGCGCTTTTACAAAACTGGACGGCCATTCTTGCAAGGGTATCTTCCATTCTGGGGCGCGACGTTGTTCGAGAAGGTGCTTGTCGTGCTAGTACCATTGGCCGCGTTGCTGTTCCCCGTGTTTAAGTTCCTGCCGCAGTCGTACGACTGGATAATGCAGCTCAGGATCAGGCGGCTATATGACGAGATCAGGTTGATTGAAAGCGAGATGGAAGCTCAAGGAGCGGAGATTGACCGTAGCGCTTTGAGTACGAAACTGGATCTGATAGATCAACGCGCGAACCATCTACAATTGCCGAACGTCTATGCAAGCAGCTTATATACCCTGCGAAGTCATATTGATCTCGTGCGTACTCGTTTGAGGGCAATGACTTAGGTGGAGTGGAAACATGACAATTCTGAAACCTCAGCATCGTGGCGCAGTGAACAGCTAATGTCTCAGATGGGTCAAAAGCAGACATTCCGCAACTCTAAACGGATGTCCGCTTTACCCCCGGAAGCGGACATCAGATCCGCACACCGGGATGTCCGATATGGGCCAAAAGGCGACATACCAAGAGCCCTCGCAGCATTCTGGTTGAATACGAGCCGACCATGTTGGGGTTACCCCTGACGGTCGACGTCGAGAAAAGTGTCAGGGGCGGCCGAGAAGGGCACAATATCGGAAGGAAGAGGAGCGACCTGGTCCCGACCCGGTGCCCTGGCTCGCGCTACAGCAATCTTAAAGATCCCCGCCCCCCAAGATCTTCTTGCCCGCCGCGGCCTGGGACATCGCATCCCTGCAAGGATCGCTCACGTCTGCCATGTGCGATTTTATGCAGGCTCTGATACCGCCGGTGCCCGGTTCAATACCAGCACACAGTTTCGTAATGTCGGCCTTGCACACCTTTCCCGACACCGCCACCGTGAGCAGGCGGTCCTGGCAGGTTGGCGACAGGTCTTTCAAATGCGATTTTATGCAGGCCTTGATCCGGCCTTCGCCGGGCTGAATGCCAGCGCACAGTGTCTTGATATCGCCGGCGCAGGGCTTGCCTGCCTGCTGTGCCACTGCGACAGAACCTGACAGCAACAGCGCTGTTAATATAATATGCCCAGATCGGATTACTGCCATTTTAGATTCCTCTATGACATTCAAAGAAGGCTTCGCCAATCCAGGGAGGATCAGCTTCCGGTACTAGTGACGCACGGTGCGGGGGCAAGAACACGAACCTGATTGCCGCCGAGTACACGGCAAAGATGACCCCCTGTGCAAAAGTGTCGGTTTACGTGGGCATCGGCTCCGGCTCTTCCTGGACGACCTAGTCGAGCGTTTCCCAAAAGGAATAGTCGGCAGGAGCCCCTGTGTTGAAGTATTGGCCAGCCGGCACCGTTCTGCATGGGCTCCCACCACCACTATCCGGAAGGCATTTGTACTGGCAGCTCCGCAGATTTCTCGCCCTTAAGGATGCGGTTGGAATAGATAGCGGCTTGCCGGAACAGCTCGATGACATCGACTGGCGAAAGCAAATCTGCGACACGGCCGTCACATTTTGTGCCCTTTCTGGCGCAGCAGATCCGTCAAGCGTATGCGCAAATCTTCGGCCGCCTTGCGACTGGCATCCTGGCCGATCTGCATGCTCTGCTGGGTGATTGCCAGCGATTTTTGCAGAAGCTTTTGTCCGACCGGAAGACGGTAGAACGCGTCAATTTCGCGCAGCTCATCCACTGTAAAGTTGCTGGCATAGAGGGAAGCAGCGCTGTCGACCATCGAGGAATAGTATGGCGCGTACGCATCCCCTATTTGCGCTGCCATCGCATCATAATCGCGCTCGATCTCTGGACGACCCTGTACCACCGCCGGCTTGATGCTCATGAGAATGACTGGAAGCAGTGCCTTGTACTGATCCGTTAGTTTCATCGTAGAGATCAGGCTACGCGCCACCGCCAAAGCTTCGGGTGATGGTGTTTGAGCCGGTGCCGTGGAAATCGAAAAAAGAAACATAACACCAATGATCATCAGGCGTTTGGACATAAGCTGGTTCCTCCCAATAGATCAATAGTGTCCGAGATTGGCTCTTCCGATCAAAAACTCTCATCCCTTAGATCGCTAAGGGGATGAATGGCATTGACAGCATGCGTCGATCGAACTGCTGAGCCGCCGCTTAATCTTGCGCCTCAAGCCGGCTCCGGCTTCATGACCGGTTTGGTCGTCTCAGTTTCGGTCACGTCAACGAACAGGTTCGGGACCCTTTCCGCCCGATCGAGAATCCACGCGAGCGCAGTCATGAGCGCCATGCCGGCGATGCTAAGGGCGATTTGCCTCCCGTCACCTCCGGGAAACTGCACAAGCAAGTAATGCACGCCAAATGACAGGAATACGCCAAAACAGAAATTCGGAAGCGAATGTTGGCCGCACAGGATGAGCGGCCGCAACCAGTGAGACGTCAGGGGACCCCAGTGGCGTGGAATATAGCGCGAGACCAGGATAGCCAGGGCGAGAAAATGCGTGAAACGCAGCATATCAAGATCGGTCTTGTCGATCGGGTAGATCGCCTTGATCATCCACTTCGGAACCAGCGATGCGAGAAAATCGCTATGCCAGGTCATCACGATGAAGAACGCGAAAAGAATCCAGGCGACGGATATGACTAGCGCCGCCCGAGACTGGATCAGAAACCAAATCTTGGCCGCGCCTCCGATAGCGCACCATGCCCCGAGGAAGAACATCAATTGCCACGCATACGGGTTGAAATACCAATGAGTTCCCGGCGGATATGAAGCAAGATTCCAGTCGAACCAGCGCGCCAGCACGTACAAGGTGGCAGAACCGAGCAGTGTCAAGTTCGGG
>Ga0306920_100004246_pt1 | contig 18373 bp, 15 predicted proteins | sample flu12Cox44000170_FD_204666 | JGI IMG/M metagenome (GOLD analysis project Ga0306920, IMG submission 204666) | Lab enrichment of tropical soil microbial communities from Luquillo Experimental Forest, Puerto Rico - flux4day.12C.oxic.44.000.170 (v2)... | ecosystem: Environmental > Terrestrial >... | reverse complement strand
AAGCAGGGTCTTCATGGAGGAAGAATACAGGAAGGGTCCGTAGCTCACAGTTCACAGCGAAAGTGAAGAAGTGACCCACTCGTTTCGCTTCTTCAGCGTTCTGATCAACTGCTCACTGTCCTCTTGCGCACCGTTCACTGTTAGAACGATGGCCGCCCAATCAGCCGTTCGATGCGCTTTTGAACCGGCGGATGTGTCGAAAACAGGCTTGCCAGCGACTCGCCCGAAAGCAGCGGCGCGACAATAAACAAGTGCGCAGAGCTTGGTGACGCCACAAGTGGCACACGCCGGCTTGCCCCTGAAATCTTTTCGAACGCGCTTGCCAGGGTATAGGGATTCCCCGTAAGGTGTGCGCCAGAAGCATCTGCTTCATACTCTCGCGTGAGCGAGACCCAAAGCTGAATCAGCATGGCCGCAAACGGCGCAAGCAGCAGCATGATCAGACCGCCGAATCCGCCGCCCTCGCGGTCGCGTCGATCGCCTCCTCCGCCGAACCAGAATGCCATCCGCGCAAGAATCGTGATTGCGCCAGCGAGCGTAGCAGCAATCGAGCTTGTCAGAATGTCGCGATTGCGTACGTGTCCCAGTTCGCGCGCGAGAACGCCTTCGAGTTCTTCGTCATTCAGCAACTGCAGGATTCCGTTCGTCACAGCAACGGACGCGTGCCGAGGGTTGCGCCCTGTCGCAAATGCATTGGGCGAATCAGTCGGAATAACGTAGATCTTCGGCATCGGAATGCCGGCTCGACTCGTCAGCCGCTCCACAACCTCGTAGGCGCGCGGCAGCTGCTCGCGTGTGACTGGCTGTGCACGGTACACAGCCAGCGCGATCTTGTCAGAGAAAAAATAGCTGAAGAAATTGGTGGCTGCCGCAATAAAAAAAGCGAGGATCGCGCCGTCTCTGCCTCCGAAATACTGTCCAACCAGAACCAGCAGCACAGTCAGCGCCGTAAGCAGAAAAGCAGTCTTTACGCCATTCATTTTGTGCCGCCTCCGCGGCTACTCTAACGGACACACATCGGCAATGAAGGGATGCAAAAAGCGCCTCTGCTGTGACTGGCTAAGCACCGCGTTTCAGAGCTCGCTTCAGCACTGTCTCCAGCGCAGCCTTCGTCTCGGCGTATTCCTCAGAAGACAGAGTGCCCGTCAGTTTCTCGCTTTCCAGCGCAAACAGCTCTTCCTTCAGCGCATTCAGAAGCGCCGAATTCTTCGAGCCCGGCGCCGACGATGTCACCCCATATGCAGCGCTGGGCTGGCTGGATACGACAGCGCCGGGCTGGCTGGATACGACAGCGCCGGTCGGCGAGCCCGCATAGGCAGCGCCCGCAACCGGCACGCCAGCCGGCTTCCGCAGCAAGAACGCCGCTCCAGCCACAAGCACAAGCCCCAGCCCGCCGAGGATCCACCACTTGTACTTGCTCAGCGGATCAGGCGTGTTGATCGGAGCGCCAATTCCACCGCCCGGCTGCCCCACGGCGGCGCCTGCCTGGCCCTGACCGCCTGCTGCACCCTGCTCCTCACGCGGCATCGCTCCTTCGCCAGAAACGGTGAACTCCAGCGCCTTTCCGGGCACAGCATTCTTTGCCACAAACGTCTGCACGTTCGGATCCTGCTGCAGTGTCTGGAAAGTCGATCCCGAGCCTGCTGCAAACGTCATGCTCTTCGGCAGCAGAACGCCCACACTCTGCGCTGGCAGCGACACCTGCGGCCGGAAGGTGAATTTGCCGCCATAAGGCAGAGAGTAGCTGACCACAAACAGAGTGTCTTTTTCGCCCTCATCCGGCTGGATCGGGAAGTTGAAGGCATAGTGCCCCTTCGGCCCATTCGGTTGCAGCTTCAGGCTCGTCGGAAGGCTGCTGGCAGTTGGGCGCTGTCCCTGGGCAGAAGCCACCTCGGCTTCCGCGGGCAGCACGATCTCAAAGCTCTTCTGGCTCCACTGCGTTTGCGGCGGCATGCTTGTGTTGTGCACGAAGAACCGCTCGATCACGCGAAGCTGGCCATTGTCGCTCTCAATCTCTAGCACGTCGGCTTCGATCGAGACACCCTCGACCTTCGCTGCCACATCATAGACGGAGATCTCGCGCACGGCTCCATCCTGCGGCACATCGGCGAAGTAGTCTGCACCTTGATGAGTGACCTTTACGAGTGCCGGCGCGTTGTTCGTTCTCGCGAGAGAATAGCGACCATTGCCATCGGTCTTCGCGTGCGCCACTTCGGCCATCCCGGCCATCGGTTCCACAAGCACAACGGAATCCCCGGTGGACGGCTTCCCCGTTGTTTTGTTCGTCACGGTACCCGTTACTTGAGCGGCCTGCGCCAGAGCGCCCGAAAAAAGGATGACTGCAATTGCTGCACGCAAAATAGTCTTCATCGATCTCATGGTCTTAAGCGAAATCCTTGCTTTCTTATGGAACCCGTCAGGTTCGGTTCACGCCTTCTGCAGGTGTTCGATCTCGGCCAGCAGCTGCGCCGTCTCGTTTTCAAGCTGTGTGCGCTGCGCCAGAAAATCCTCTTCAGGATATTTCCCAGCCCGATACTCAAAGTTCAGGTCACGCAGGTTCTCGTAGAGCTGATCTTTCCGCTCCTCAAGATAGTCAAGGCGCGTCTTTTGCCTTTGCGCAGCAAAGGTATTCTCAGGCCAGAACGTGTACACGAAGAGTGCGATCGCCATCAGCGAGCCGATTGCCAGGCCAAGCGTATCCGTCATTGATCAAAACCCTCCATTAGCGGCATCAGTCTCGCGGCGAATCCGCTCGCGCAGCGCATCCATCTCGGGCGTGTGCGTTTCGACCGGCGCCTGCGTCCGGCCCACTGACCAGTGCCGAACCAGCAGAATCGTGCCCAGCAGCGCCGCAAGAAACACAGCAAATGGCGCAATCCACGCTACAAGATTGAATCCCTTCGTCGTAGGAGCGGCCAGCACAGTTGCGCCGTATTTGTTGGCAAAGCTGTCCAGAATCTCCTTGTCGCTGAGATTCGAGGCAATCGCCGCGCTCAGTTCATTGCGCTCGCGGCCGCTCTCGGTGCAGCCCACGTGATTGCATTCGCCCAGCAGCTGCGCGCAACCGCAGGTACACATCATGCGATGACCTAGGTCGTTGAAGCGCGCGCCCGCATCGCTCGCGCCCAGCGTGAAGCAGACGGCGACGGCCAGCGTGCACGCCTGGAATGCTCTCTTCCAAAAAGTCGACATCAGTCGCCGCCTTTCAATACTGCCGCTTCGGCGGGCGCTGTCTGTGCTGCAGGAACCCTCAACGCGGCAGTGGACGGGCTGAGGCTCGGAACCAGCGCGACAAACGTGCCGAGCACCATCAGGACCACTCCCGCCCAGATCCAGCTCACTAGCGGATTCAGAAACGCTTTGATGATCGGTTGGCCTGTATCGGGATTCGTGCCCTCATACACCACGTAAAGATCCCAGCCCGGTACCGAGTGAACCGCTACCATCGTCTGCGGCTGCTGGCTTGCCAGGTACACGCGCTTCTCTGGCGTCATCTGGAATTGCTTTTTGCCGCCGGAGTAAACGTCGAGCATTGCGTACTCCGAGTTGTAATTTGCATTTGAATCTTGCGTAAAGCCAACGCACTCGAGCGTGTATGGCCCGACCGACATCCGGTCGTGCAGCGCCAGTTCCTTCTCAACGTTCTTGTTAAATGCGGCGCCGGCTAGACCCACAATCACAATCACAACGCCAATGTGAATGATGTACCCGCCATAGCGGCGCGTATTTCGCCTTGTGAGCAGGTAGATCGACGAGAACAAGTTGCGTCCTGTCTGCTTTGCAATCACGGCCGCACCGCGCAGAAACTCCGACACGATGGCCGTGAAGACGCTGGCCGAGAGCGCAAACCCGATCAGCGCATAAAAGCTGCCTGCATCAAACCCGCCTTCAGCCGAAGCCGACCACGGCCTCACCCCCACGGCGAGGCAGACAATTACCGTCGCCCACAGCGCAATCGAAGGCAGTATGAAATTGCGGCGAATCGCTCGCAATGACGTGGCGCGCCACGGAAGCAGCGGCCCCACGCCGGTGAGAAAGAGCAGGAAGAGTCCGATAGGAACTGCCACCCGGTTATAGAACGGCGCTCCCACCGTGACTTTGCTGCCTTGCACATATTCGCTCAGGATCGGGAACAGCGTGCCCCACAGAATCACGAAGCAGGCGGTGAGCAAAACAAGATTGTTGAACAGAAAACTCGACTCGCGGCTTACCAGCGACTCCAGATGATGCTCGGCCTTCAGGTGGCTGCGCTGCAGGATGTAGGTGAAAATGCAGACTGCCAGCACAATCCCCATGAACACCACGAACCACGTGCCGATCGACGACTGCGCAAACGCGTGTACCGAGCTGACGAGTCCTGCGCGAGTCAGCAATGTACCAAGCAGCGTGAGCAGGAAGGTGCTGAAGATCAACCACACGTTCCAGCTCTTCATCATGCCCTTCTTCTCCTGCATCATCACGGAGTGCATGAACGCAGTGCCGGTCAGCCATGGCATGAAGCTTGCGTTCTCGACCGGGTCCCAACCCCAGTAGCCGCCCCAGCCCAGCACGGCATAGGCCCAGTGCATACCGAGGAAGATCCCGCCGGTTAGGAACAGCCACGTCACCAGCGTCCACACCCGCGTGATCTTGATCCACTTTTCGCCCGGATAGCGCATCATCAATGCGGCTAGTGCAAAAGCAAAAGGTACCGAGAAGCCCACATAGCCGAGGTAGAGCATCGGCGGATGGATCACCATTTCGGGATACTGGAGCAGCGCGTTGAGGCCGAAGCCATCTTCCGGAATCGCACCCTTTGTCAGCGCAAATGGCGGAGCGGCAAAGTTCACGATCGCCAGAAAGAACACCTGCACGGCGGCCAGAATCGTTCCCGCATACGCATAGAGCTTTACATCGGTCTGGTGTCTCAGACGAAGAACGAAGCCGTAAGCGCCAAGCAGCCACGCCCACAGCACCAGCGAGCCCTCCTGGCCGCTCCACAGCGCTGCAAACTTGTACGGGCCTGGCAATGCGCGGTTCGAGTGCTCAACGATGTAGGCAATCGAGAAGTCGTTCGTAAAGACCGACCAGACCAGCGCAAATGCGGCTCCGGTTATAGCAACGAATCCGGCAATTCCAGCTCGCCGGGCGGTATCCGCCAGGCGCTCGGGCGAGATTCGCGCTGGCTGTCCGGTGGCCAGCAAGCGCAACGCAACGGCTCCCGCCAGAAGGTTATAAGCGGCTAATGCTAAAGCAATTAAAAGTGCAAGGACTCCAAATGTCGCCATCTGATCTCCACCTGGATTCTCGCATCCAGGCCCACAGCCGCGCAGGCTGCCGACGAGCTTTATTCTCAATCATTTTAGGCCCTTCCAATGTGATTTACCTCACACTTGGGATGGAGTCGACTTGGTGACCCGCATCTGAAACCCATGCTTCCCCCTCGCTCCCGAACAAAGCATCTTGTCCAGATGCATGCGGAAACAGGGAACAGGTCATATTCGTAGAACCGACGGGCAAAGTACGAATTGCCGGTTATCCGCTTACTGGCTCAACCAGCGGACCGTCTTTTGACCGGAATCACGGAGATGATGTGTTGACAAAATTCTGACAATTCGCAGACAAGAGACGCACTTGGCAAATGCTATAGAGTCTAGTGCCCGAAAACAGGCGTTTTGAGAAGTTTCGTAGCTAGCGAAGCACGTCCCTGCAAATGATCAGATGCCGCTCTCTTGTCCGTACGATCCCCAGACCGCGGAGGCTGGTCAAACTCACAATTTTGGAGGTTTAGGATGGCGAAGCCTTTTCGGCCGGCCGCGCTGGCAGCGGTCATTCTTATCACCCTGGGAGCCGCGTCAGTTTTCGGCCAAAACACGTTCACAGCGAAACTAAGCGGCTTTAAAGAAGTTGGCAATACCGGCCCAACCAACAGCCCTGGCTCGGGAAGATTTCGTTTGACGGTCAACGGCGAGTCGTTGACCTACACGTTGAAATACTCCGCTTTGTCGACCTCCGTTACGCAGTCGCACGTTCACTTTGGCCAACCTGGCGTAAGTGCAGGTGTGATGTTCTTTCTGTGTACGAACCTCGGCAATGGGCCCGCGGGAACCCCCGCATGTCCAGCAGACGGCGGCACAGTAACAGGAACAATCACTGCCGCCTCGATCGTCGGCCCTACCACCCAGAACGTCTCTCCGGGTGATTTTGCGGCAGCGTTGAGGATCATTCGCGCAGGCGTCGGATACGCGAATGTGCATACGACTAAGTTTCCGGTCGGGGAAATTCGGGGCCAATTGGCGTCAAGCGGTGACGATAACGAGGATGATTAGGTCCAGGTGGAACCGTCCGGTTGCAGGTGCAGGGAAGCTAGCAGCTAATCGCTAGAGGCTGCTAGCTGCTTCTCACCCGAACAGAAACTCCTTCTCGCGAAGCTCCTTGATACTGTCGCGTATCTTCGCGGCCTTCTCGAACTCGAACTTGCGCGCCGCTTCGCGCATCTCGGTCTCGAGCTTGGTAATAAAGGCATCCACCTCGGCCTGCGAAGTGAATTCGGGCAGGCCGGCTGCTTCTTCCACTTCGATCTCGCCGTACTCTGTCTTCAGGATTTGCGCCAGGCCCATGTCCGCCTTGCTGATGACCGACTGTGGTGTAATGCCGTTCTCTTCGTTGTAAGCCCTCTGAATGGCACGGCGGCGATCGGTTTCACCGATGGCCTGCCTCATGGAGTCAGTCATGCGATCCGCGTAAAGGATCGCTCGGCCCTCCACGTGGCGTGCTGCACGCCCGACCGTCTGAATGAGCGAGCCCGTTGACCGCAGGAAACCTTCCCTGTCTGCGTCGAGAATCGCCACCAGCGACACCTCCGGAAGGTCGAGGCCTTCTCGAAGCAGATTGATTCCGATGAGCACGTCAAACTCACCCTTTCGCAGTCCGGCCAACAGCTTCACGCGTTCGAGTGTCTCAATTTCTGAGTGCATATAGCGGCAGCGCACCCCAACTTCGGTGTAGTAGCCCGCAAGATCCTCCGCCATGCGCTTGGTGAGCGTCGTGACGAGAACGCGCTCGCCGCGCTTGGCGCGGTCGCGAATCTCGGCCAGCAGATCGTCAATCTGCCCCTTCACGGGCCGAATCTCAACCTCCGGATCCACCAGTCCGGTTGGGCGAATCACCTGCTCGACGACCACCCCCGCGGAGCGCGTCAACTCATACGGCCCCGGCGTCGCCGACACGTATATCGTCTGATGCACGCGGCTCTCGAACTCTTCGAACCGTAGCGGCCGGTTGTCCATCGCAGAAGGCAACCGGAAACCATAATCGACAAGATTCTGCTTCCGGCTTCGGTCCCCGTGCCACATGCCGTGCACCTGCGGAATGGTCGCGTGACTCTCATCGACAAAGAGCAGGTAGTCGCGAGGAAAGTAGTCGAGCAGCGTCGGCGGCGGCTCGCCCGGCAGACGTCCTGAGAAGTGCCGTGAGTAGTTCTCGATGCCGTGGCAATAACCCATCGACTTGATCATCTCCAGGTCAAACCGTGTGCGCTGATGTACTCGCTGCGCCTCGACCATCCGGCCCTCGGATTCCAGTTTTGGCACCCACTCATTCAACTCCGCAATGATCGACTCGATAGCCTCGCTGCGGCGCTCGGGCTGCACGACGTAATGACTCTTCGGATAGATAGGCAGGCGCGCGTACTTCTGCTTGATGGTGCCGAACAGGGGATCGATCTGCGCGAGTGACTCGATCTCGTCCCCAAAGAGTTCGATCCGGTAAGCCGACTCATCGTAGGTGGGGAAGACTTCAATCACATCTCCTCGCACCCGAAACGTACCGCGCCGGAAGTCCACATCGTTGCGTTCATAGAGAATTTCTACCAGCCGGCGTGTGATGTCCTTGCGGCTGACGCGCTGGCCCTTCTCAAGCAGCAGCAACATGCCGTAGTAAGCTTCAGGTGAACCAAGCCCGTAAATGCAGCTCACCGAGCTCACAATGATCGCGTCGCGCCTCTCAAACAAGCTGCGCGTCGCAGACAGACGCAGCTTGTCGAGTTCCTCATTGATTGTTGCTTCCTTCTCGATATAGAGGTCGGCCGCCGGATTGTAAGCCTCAGGTTGGTAGTAGTCGTAGTAGCTGACGAAATACTCAACAGCATTGCCGGGGAAGAACTGCTTGAACTCGTGGTAAAGCTGCGCAGCGAGCGTCTTGTTGTGCGCGAGGATCAGCGCCGGCCGGTTCGACTGTTCGATGACCTTGGCCATGGTGAAGGTCTTGCCCGACCCAGTCACGCCAAGCAGCACCTGGTGCTTCTCACCCGCGGCGAGGCCCTGAACAAGCTCGTCGATGGCGCGGGGCTGGTCACCCCGTGGCTTATAGCTGGTCACCAACTGAAAATCCATTTTGGGATTATAGACCAGAATGGCGAAGAACAGGCGAATCTCAAGCTTGTTTTGACCGTTCCTTAAGTTTGTCTTAAGCTTAATCTCTAGAATCGCTTACCTAATCTCGACTATCCTCGGAATTGACTCAATTTTCACTTGAATGACATTGAAGCACTCTCAGGCCGCTGCTAGCTTCGCGTGCCATGGAGGTTTCAATGAGGAAGTCACTGTTATTTGTCGCGATGCTTTGTGCATCTCTGGGACTGGCCGCCGTCGCCGAGGACCACGATGACAATCAAGGGGACAACGGGAAGGAAGGCGGAGCCGTTCGGCATGTTCTCCTCATCAGCATCGACGGAATGCACGCGCTCGATTATCTGAACTGTTCACATGGAATTGCCGGTGCGAACGACGGCAAGCCTTACTGTCCGAATCTTGCCGCGCTTGCTTCCACAGGCATCAACTACACCGCAGCGAACACATCAAAACCGTCGGATTCCTTCCCCGGACTGATGAACATCGTGAGCGGCGCCACGCCGCGACTGATGGGTGTTTATTACGATGTCGCCTATGACCGCTCGCTCGATGGCCCGGCAGCCACAACAGGCAATGGAAACCCGTCTGCCCCCTGCGATCCGTCGAAACCGCCCACCGGCTACACCACCGAATACGAGGAGGGTCTCGACAAGGATCAGGCTCTACTCAACGGTGGGGCCCCAGGGGCCGGTCTCACGGACGGCGGAATCGCCTCGCTCGATCCGAGCAAGATGGACCGCGATCCGAAGAGAGGCTGCGCTCCGGTCTATCCCTGGGAGTTTGTTCGGACGAATACCATCTACGGCGTGATCCACAAGGCCGGCGGCTACACTGCCTGGTCAGACAAGCATCCCGCGTACTCGTCAGTGGCTGGCCGCGATGGCATTGGCGTGCTCGACGACTACTATTCGCCGGAGATCAACTCGAATGTGATCGGCCTGCCTAACGTCACCACGCCTGATGGCTTGAACTGCTCCACGGTGCCGGACACGAGCGCAGACCTAACAGCATGGACGACCAGCTTTAAAAACATCAAGTGCTACGACACGTTGAAGTCCAACGCGATTCTCAACGAGATCGCAGGGTGGAACCACCTCCACACCGCGAAAACAAAAACGCCGACGATCTTCGGAATGAATTTCCAGGCAGTCAGCGTTGGACAGAAGCTGATCGAAAACGGCGTGAAAGGCGGATACCTTGACGCAGCAGGCACGCCGAGCGAAAACCTGTTAAGCGAAATTCAGTTTGTCGATGATGCGATCGGTCAGATGGTGATGACGCTGAAAGATCGCGGGCTATCCGAGTCAACGCTGATAATCATTACTTCCAAGCACGGCCAATCTCCAATCGACCCGAATCTCTTCTTCCCCATCCCCGGACACCACACCACCAACGGATTGTCACCGGCAACGTTGATCTCGAATCAGATTCCCGGCGCGATCCCGCCATCCGAAGACCCAAATGGAAGCGGCATTGGCTCTACCGAAGACGATGTCTCGCTTGTATGGTTGACCAATTCTTCCTTTACCGATGCGGCGGTCACGCTTTTGGAGGGCAATCTGAAGACCATCGGCGCCGGACAGATCTTCTACGGCCCTTCCGTCGCGCTCAACTACAACTGGCCCGGACTGGCGCCAAGTGGCGATCCGCGCACGCCTGACATCATTGTGTCGCCGAACGTCGGCGTTATCTACACCGGAAGCGCGTCAAAGCAGGAGGAGCATGGCGGTTTCGCCCACGACGACACCAACGTGATGCTCCTGCTGTCGAACCCGTCATTCACGCCCCGCACCGTCTATTCGGAAGTGGGGACATTGCAAATTGCGCCCACCATTCTCAGGGCGCTTGGATTGAACCCATCAGCACTTGATGGTGTTCGTCTGGAAGGAACATCGGTTCTTCCCGGCGTGACACTGCACTCCGACAACCACTAGAAGAAGGCCACACAGCGCGGAGGCGCAACCAGCCTCCGCGCACCAGAATCCGCCTGCGCAGTTACCACGGGATAGGCTGACCCTGATGAAAGTAGCCTCCAGTCGGCCCGTCATCGGGCAACAAAGCGAGCGCGGCGCTGGTCTTTCCGCCCTCGCTGATATCCATCGGCGCGTGTTCACCACCCATATCTGTCCTCACCCAGCCCGGATGCGCCGAGTTCACTTTGATATTTGTGTTACGCAGTTCATACGCGAGGTGGATCGTGAAGGCGTTGAGCGCGGATTTTGACGCGTCGTAAGCGAAAGATTTTGCTTCATAAATCGGCGACTTTGGATCAGCGTGCAGGCTTAACGATCCGAGAATGCTCGACAGATTGACGATCCGTCCTGCAGGGCTCTTCTTGATCAGTGGCAGCAGAGTCTCAGTGAGCGCCACTTGTGCAAAGAAATTCGTCTCGAAGACCTTGCGCAGCAGGTCGAGAGAGACGTCGGCGGCTCGATGCTCCGGTCCTTCGCCTGGAAAAGTGCCACCGGCGATGCCCGCGTTGTTTACAAGAATGTCCAAGCGTCCGTATTTCGATTTGAAGTAGTCGTAAGCTGACTGATAGTCAGCCGGTTTGGTGATGTCGAATACGAGCACGTCAGCATCCACCCCCGCCGCGCGCAGTCTGGCGACTGCCTGTTCGCCTTGCGCGCGATCGCGTGACCCGATCACCACCTTGACGCCCGCGTTCTTGTCGAGTCCGAGATCGAGCGCAGTCTGAAAGCCGAGTCCACGGTTACCACCTGTTATGAATGCGATCTTCTGAGTCATTAAAGAAGTTCTCCTGTGCGTTTTTGGATTCGCCTCGAGCCAGCAAGGTGCAGAATTTTGCAACAACTCGATCGCGGATTCATCAGACACGATTTACGCAACGTTCTAAGTACATCCTGCCAATGCTCATCGGCATCGAAGCTCAAGTTCGAAAGTCGCAGGAGGGACCATGCCGGAAAAAGATGTGAAGGACAGGGCAGAGAAGGATTTGCGCGAAGGCAAGTCGGCCTCGACGGCTGCGGGCGAATTCGTTCGCGAAGAGATCGAGCATGTTCGGGAAGGGAAGCACGGCGCCAGATCGCCGCAGCAGGCCATCGCGATCGGCCTCAGCAAGGCGAGACGTGCTGGTATCCCGATGAAACCTCCCGCGCGCGGCAAAGTCAGTGAAGAGACGAGACAAAAGGCCAAAAAGGATTATGAGGCTGGCCAGACCCACCCGAAAAACGGTCGCGAAGGAGCTACGCAACGGGGCAAGTTGCGGCTCAAGGCTCTGCAACACGAACCGAAGAGCACAACCTCGCACGCGGCGCTTTCAGGGCATGCGAAGGGCGCAGCCAAAAAGAGGGCGAGAGCCTGAAACGTTCGCGGCTACATCATCGCGCCGGGCCGCATGAAGTCCGCGCGGTAAAATGACAGCCATCCATTTCAAGGAGGGCTTCATGCGCAGGATTCTCACCGCGATCTTTGCCTTGGTCTCCACTCTCTCGATTGCCGCATCGTTGATCGCGCAAGGCGCGCCGCCGCAGGGCGGCAGCGATCAACCATACACAATCGAGTACTACTACAAGGTGCAATGGGGCCATCAGCAGGAGTTTCACGACCTCTTTCTCAAGAATCATTACCCGCTGCTGATGAAGATCGCAGCAACCGGCCGCATCCTCTCTGTGAAAATCGAGTCGCCTGCCTATCACACCACCGAGGATGGCCGATGGGATTACCGTGTAACGATTCGCTACAGGAACTCCACCTTGGCTACCACCGCGAATCACGACGAAGAAGCATTGATCACGCAGCTATGGCCTGACCAGGCAACCTACAAGCGCGAGGAACAGCGCCGGTTCGAGATTCTCGCCGCGCACTGGGACCTGCCCGTAACAGACATTACGCCAAAGTGAGAAGCAGAGAGCAGGGAATAGGGAATAGAAAATGCCCTTGCCGGAGCAACATCGCTGCTTCGTGATTGTAATTGCTTGCCATTGTTTCTTACTCGCCGTTCCCAGTTCCCTACTCCCTGTTCCTCCACTGTTCGACAAGATCCGCTGCGGCTTCCGGCCAGGTTGGGAATTGGAATTCGAATCCCTCGTCTAGTAATCGGCCGGGAACCACGCGTCGGCTCTTGAGAACCAGTTCCGTCTCGGTCCGCATGAAGAACGCCGCCAACTCAAGCAGCGGCGCGGGAGCCGGCAAGCCATTCGGCATGCCCCAGGCGTCTCGAAGCACCTCCATGAACTCGCGATTCGGCAGTGGGTTCGGCGAGGCAATGTTGACAGGGCCGTCCAGATACTCGCGGTAAATGAGGAACTCGACCGCGCGCGCAAAATCGGTCTCATGGATCCACGAAACGAATTGGCGTCCGTTGCCCTGCTTGCCGCCCAGCCCGAGCCGGACAAGATTCGACAGAATGGCGAACGCGTTTCCTGGCGCTGGGCTGAAGGTGATGGCAGAGCGCATTGCCACTTTGCGCGTCCGTGGCGTAGGAGCACCAAAGAGGGCCTCTTCCCAATCCCTTGCAACGCGGATGGAAAACTTCCACGTGTTGGGTGCGTCAGGCTCGTTGCCGCCGAGCTGACCTGTGGCTTCGTCCATGGCCCCGTCGAGCGCATGCCGGTAGATCGTCGCCGTTGAGGCATTTAGCCAAATCCATGGCGGATCGGCGAGCCCGGCGATCACCTCGCCCAGCAGACGCGTGGATCGTATGCGCGAGTTGTAAATCTCTTCGCGATTTTCCGCAGTGTATCGGCAGTTCACACTGCGCCCGGTCAGGTTGATGCAGACGTCAGCGCCTTCCAGATATTGCGTCCAGAGGCCGGGATTCCTTCCGTCCCAGTGAACGGTTTGCCACTGCGCAGTGTGTGGTCCGCGCGTAAGGATCGTGATGTGGTGTCCACGTTCCTGAAAATGGCGTGCCAGCACGCGCCCGACCTGCCCGCTTCCGCCGGGAATAACGATGCGCAACGGGCGGGAAGACGCAATGCGGCTGTCGATCATCAGCTCAGAGTCTAATTCCTCACGGGGCTATGGAGCCGGCGGTGCGGGGGGTGGCGGCATCGGCGGTACCCCGTATGCAGCCAGGTAGTGCCGGCGCCGATACGACCGCACCTCTCGCACGATCGCAATCACGATCAGCGCCAGGATGAAAAGAGGTGTAAGGAAAACCCATGCAGGCTGAGCCACGCGGCTTCCGCCGATCCTGGCTGAGTCGGCCATGTGCAATCCTCCAAACAGGGCCACCACATCGTGGCCTACTGAAGCGTCGTCACCCAGCCGAACAACGCCGAAGAAGTTTACGAGGTCGTGGTCGATCGTAGCGCCTTCTTCAAGCTTCACGCTGCCGAAGAAATTCACAACGTCATGGTGCGCGGCTCCGGAGAGGTGTACGTTGCCGAAGAACACCACGATATCGCCATCCACAGTTCCCTCCGAGCGAACGCTGCAGAAGAAACACACGGCGTCATGGACGGTCTGTCCCTCAGGTACGTGGATATTGCTTCCGAACTGAACAGCATCAGTCTTTGCGTGCGCAGGAGCTGCAGCGAACGCAAGGACCGAAGCGAGCAGGGAAGCTGTCAAAAGCCGAGATATCATGTTACGCCTCTCTCGCAACATGTTACGCCCCGGCAGAGGGAAAAGTTCCCACGGCCTTTGCCCGCGCCACAATGCGGGTACCCAATTCATGACGAAGTCGTGAGTGGGATCCAGCGAACCTCCCTTAGAGCGCTAAAACTCTACCCGCATCCCAACCTGGAGACGGCGCGGCGGACCAACCGCTGTGGCTTCGCCAAAATTGGACGACGTCTCCACGTTCGCGATGCTCGAGGGATTCTGGTGATTGAGTAGGTTAAACGCTCCGGCCGAGAGGCCTACGTGCGGCGAATCCTCTCCCTTGGTTGGCAGAACAGCGAAATCGTGTCCCCAGCGCAGGTCGAGATCCACATACGATGGAGCAACCTCGGTGTTGCGTCCCACACCGTTCGGACGGGTGTTGAAGAACCCGTCGCCGTACTCATCGGTGCCGTCCAGGATCGTCCATGGACGGCCTGTATTCGCAAAGATGCCGGCAGACAGATTGAACACGCTTGCCTGGTTGAACATCGCGTACATACCCAATCGGTGACGGCGGTCAAAGCTGGCATTCGACCACTCGTCATTGGGAGCGTACTGGTTCTGCGGAAACCAGCCGATCCCACCGGTATTCGATTCGTAGTGAGACCATGTGTAGCGGCCGAAACCCGTGAAGTACTTATTGAAGCGCCCGCGGTACGAGACATCCAGCCCGCTGCCCTCAAAGAGACCAGCCGACTGCATCTCACGGATAATGCCATACGACGGATCCGGCCGGACTGTGTACCCCGACCGTGGCGTTGGCGCATTCACATCCACCGAGCGAAATTCATCAATGCCGCGCATTGAATAAACGCTGATGACGCCGGTCGCCTTTTCGCCCAACTGACGCTCGACCGAGAGTCCATACTGAATCTGGTATGGGATCTTCGCGTTCGCTGCCAGCCGTGCCAGGTTAGCCGGCTGCTCTGTCACGGCCCTGCAAACTGTGATCGGCACGCATCCGCCAGCTGGCAAACTGGCCGGATCCAATGCTATGTGAACCGAACGTCGCCGCGCATGTTCGTACCGCTCCAGATCGAGTAGAGGCCCGGAGCCAAAGCGATCGTAGTAGATGCCTCCGCCCCCGCGTACAACGGTCTTTGAGGCCTCATCGAGCACCCAAGCGAACGACAGGCGCGGTGAAAATCCCAGCCGCTTGGTAGCGAGAAAATTCTGCCAGTCGTAACGAAGCCCCGGCGTGATCGAGAATCGCTCGTTCACCTTGAACTGATCCTGAATGAAGGCGCCCATCTCCTGCTGGTGATAGACAAAGTGCACGTCGCCGGTATTTTGCGTGAAGCCGGATGGCAGGTTGTTCGTATAGTTATCGATCGCCGTGTGCAGCACCGATCCGTCCGCCGCGAGCGTAGGGCCGAAGGTGTAGCTGCCGAGCGCGTTTGTATTGTCGTCAAAAACGCGGCGGCTGAGATGCGGGATACCGATTCCGAACTTAAGCAAATGACGCCCGCGCGTCCACGTCACCTTGTCAGAGAAGCGGAAGTTGTACTCCGTGGCCAGCGAGTCGTTCTGTGCCGAACCGCCAACGAACGCTCCGGTGACCGACACATGTGGCGCTTCCACTGAATCTGTGTGGCGATTCGAACTGTTTTCTGCAACGACGGAGATTTGATTCAGGAGCACTGCTGAGAGTGCCGAGTCGGCGTGAACCGTAAGATCATTTTCGTGGTAATTGCTGTCGTAGCCGTTGCTCGCCAGCGATTGCCCGCCCACGCCCTGGCTCTTTCCCGTCCAGTCCTCGTAGCTGTATTGAACGTATGCGGAATGGCGCTCCCCAAATTGATGAGCCGCGCGCACGCTGAACTCCGTGTCGCGAGTCGGCACGGGCACATTGGCCTGGTACGCACCGGAAGGATTCTCCGGGCTGGGAACCACGATGGCGTTCACAACGGAATTCTGATCGTCCTCGGCGCGATTGAAGCTCGCGAGAAAACTGCTCTTCGGCGCAAAGAAGATCGGTCCCGTTACATGCCCTTCATACACGCGGCGCTGTTCATAGGGCTTTGCCGGTGCAAGGGCATTCTGCGCGTTCAATGCCGAATCGCGAAACAGGAAATTGAATTGCCCGTGGTACTTGTCCGCGGCAGACTTGGTGATGATTTCCATTTGCCCGCGCCCCGGCCAGTAATACTGCGCGGAGTATGGGTCCTGATTGATGCGGACTTCCTGCACTGCTGAAGCGGACACCGTGGCGCGATTTGCTTCGACGCCATCAACCATCAGCCCCGATCCGCCCGACCCTGCGGCACTGTCATCCAGGAAGGCACTCATTGCAGTCGAATAGTCGTTGTCGAAGATGGGCAGAGCCTTCAACTCTGACGCGCTCAGAACCGAGGAATCGTGGTTCTCTTCAGGGGCCGTCAGGTCCTCGTTGGTATCGGCGTTGACGCGCACGTTGGTCGCTACTGCAGCGATGGGCAGGGTAATGTGGAGCGGCGCTGCAAGCGCGTGTGCTGCGCTGCTCGCTGAAACCACATTGGGGGCAATCGTGATCGGCATCTGTACGGTTTCGAAGCCCGGTTCTGATACGACGAGTGTGAAATTGCCTGCGTGAGGTGCCGGAACTGTGAAGTTGCCATCATCCCCGGAGTGGCTTGTTCCCGCGATGGAGCCATTCGTATCCATCAGGCTCACCTCAGCATTGGGCACGATTGCGCCTGTCGAATCGGCCACCACGCCCTGTACGGATGCCAATGCCGAGGGAAGTGGTCTCGGGTCAGTAGCAACGTCGGCGAGTACGAAGACGGGACTGAGCAGGAAAACGATTACGCAGGAAAAGCGCAGCATGCAGAAGCTCCAAGGAAACCAAATGATCAAACGAGCAAGTGAGTGGCATTACGCACGCGCACCCCTCGAACGCGGGACGAGGGACACAGCCTCCGCACAGTTGTCAATGCAAGGAATCATCATGTCCGATCCGGCGCTCTTCTTGCTTCAATGCGCCGTGAACATTTCCTTTGCAGAGAAATCCGTTTGCCGGTTATAGATCAATTTTCGCAGGGCTTAAAGCCTCTGTCCAGTCTGCGGGCGAGTCCACTAGAATGTCCGGCGGGATCTCCTCGAGGCTTCCGGGCGCGAGTCCGAAGGTACAGCCGATACTCCAGGCTCCTCCATTCCGCGCCGTCAACACGTCAACCTGGCTGTCGCCAATCATCACGGTTTCTTCCGGTTTTGCATCCGCTTCGCTCATCAGCACGAACAAGCCTTCGGGATCGGGCTTCTTCGTGCTGAAGCTATTGCCGCCATAGACATTCATAAAGAAGGGAGCCAGCCCAAGCGCATCGCAGATTGCCCGAGCCGGCCGAACCGGCTTGTTCGTTAGGACGGCCATCGCGCGCGGCGGGGCATCGGGTTGGTCGTGCACCTTGCGCAGCGCGTCCAGCGCCTCCAGCACTCCCCCGTAAGCGTAGGTATAGTCCAGTTTGTGTTCGCGATAGTAGTCGAGGAAGAACTTGTATGCATGGGCAAGCAGGTCTTCATTTGGCTCGCTGCCGTTGTCCATTCCGAATGCTCTGCGCACGAGCATCTGGGCGCCGTTTCCGATATAGCTCGCAATCACCTCATCCGGAAGAGCCAGCAGCCCGAAGTTGGCAAGCGTGGCGTTCACGCTGTTGCAAAGATCTTGCGCAGAGTCGATCAATGTGCCATCGAGATCAAAGACCAGCAGTTTGAGCCGCTCGACAGGCAGAGGGCGAAGCACACGAAACATGTCTCTAGTGTAATCGGGACAGCGAGCAGACTCCTCGCGCGTGTACCATGGCCCGCATGAGAAGAATGTGGATGTTTGCAGCATTCCTGTTCCTTCCGGTCTCATTACGGGCTGCCGATAAGCGCACCGCGCCCGAACTTATAGCGCTTGCAGGTGCGCACAGCACCGACCTGCGCGCGGCAATCGAGTCAACCTTCGACGCGAAGGATCTCAAGGCGGGCACCGCCTGGGAAGGGCACGGGCCGGACTTCTTTTTCGCGTTCGAGGCGGCCTCTGCACCGGCGCTGGTCATCGACGATGGAGCGCCGGTTCCGATGCAGACACTTGCTGGCACTCAACTGTGGTACGCTCCCGCGCGCATCGAAGCTGTCGGACGCCTTCACCAGTTTCACTACGTCGTGAATGGAGCGAATTTTGGCGGCCGCCTCGATCTCCCTGCGTTTGGACCTCTCGCGTACCTTGCACCGGGAACTCCGAGCGGCAAGCTTTCTGAAAAGATCGTCCACACGAGCAGGATCTACGACGGCATGAAGAGCGAGTACTGGATCTACGTGCCCGCGCAGTACGAGCCGAAAACGCCCGCCGCGCTTATGGTCTTTCAGGATGGCGGAGGCTTCACAGACCGAAATGGCAACGTCCCCATCCTGAACATGATCGACAATCTCATCGCCCAGAAAAAAATCCC
>Ga0306920_100004244_pt1 | contig 18376 bp, 17 predicted proteins | sample flu12Cox44000170_FD_204666 | JGI IMG/M metagenome (GOLD analysis project Ga0306920, IMG submission 204666) | Lab enrichment of tropical soil microbial communities from Luquillo Experimental Forest, Puerto Rico - flux4day.12C.oxic.44.000.170 (v2)... | ecosystem: Environmental > Terrestrial >... | reverse complement strand
CGCGCCCCAGCACCAGATAGTTTCATCGGTCTCGAGGGCGCACATCTTCGTGTAATAGGGGGGCCCGAAATCGACGATCTTCGCAACCTGAGTCAGAGGCGTGGCCGGGGCGGTGAGGACCTGGCCGGGAACATAGGCCGTGGCGCCGGACCCGTTCCCGAGCGCCCAACCCGGACCCCAACACCAGGCGGTCCCGTCGGTCGTGGTCGCGCAGGTAGCGAACGTCGTGGCGACGACCGTCGCGACGGTGTTGGACAGGTTGGCCACCTGGGCCGGGTAGAACACGGTTTGCATCGACGTGTCGCCGTTGCCGATCTGTCCTTGCTGGTTGTCGCCCCAGCACCAGAGCGTGTTGTCGTTCTTCAGCGCGCAGGCATGATCGGGGCTGACCGAAAGCTGCTTCGCGCCCGTGAATTGTCCGCCGCCCGCGCTCGTGAGGACGGGAACGGCGAAGGACGAGTCGTTGAGCGAACCTGTGCCGAGCTGGCCCCTGGCGCCGCTCCCCCAGCACCAGACCGCGCCGGCCGCGCCGATCGCGCAAGCGCTTCCGCCGACGGTTCCGAGGAAGGCATCGCTGACGTTGACGGCGGTGATGCCCGAGAGCGCCGGCCCGCCGACCGCTGTGACGACCTGCACGGGGAACTGGCTCTTCGTTCCGGTGGTGCCGTTCCCGAGCGAGCCGGCACTGTTGTAGCTCGGGTCGGTGGCCCAGCACCACACGGTGCCATCTCCCTTGAGCGCACAGCCAAACGTGCTGCCTTCAGCAGAGTACGTCACGGCCCTGAACGAGGACGAGTTCGCGTTGGTCAGCTCAGTTGCCGCGAGCCAAATGGACCCGTCGGCCTTCATGGCCGTGTTGCCGTCGCAGGCGACGATGCAGGAGTTCCCGCTCGCGCCCGCCGGGCCCGCTCCCGCGCTCCCGGCGCCGCCCGCGGTCCCCTGGTTTCCACCCGAGCCCGTGGTCCCGGCCGCCCCCGTCGTCCCGGCCGCCCCCGTCGTCCCGCCTCCGCCGGCTCCCGACACGCCGCCGGTCGCCGCTCCCCCGCTTCCGCCCGCAGCACCAGCGCCCGCCACGCCGCCGGTTCCCCCGGTGTCTCCGCCCGCACCGCCTCCACCGACGTTGGTCGCTCCTGCGAGACCGCCGGCACCCGCCCCGGCGGACCCGACCGTACCGCCCGCAGCTCCGCCGCCACCTTTTCCACCGTTGTTGGTCGAGCCGGCGAGACCACCTGCACCCCCGCCAGCGGAGCCGCCCGAGCCGCCAGAGCCGCCTGCAGCCGCGCCTCCGGCGCCGCTGGTTCCACCAGCGTTCGTCGAACCCGCGAGACCGCCTGTGCCCGCCGATCCCCCGGCACCGCCTGCAGTCGCGCCTCCGGCGCCGCTGGTTCCACCGGCGTTGGTTGAACCGCCGAGACCGCCTGCGCCCGTCGATCCGCCGGCGCCGCCTGCAGCCGCGCCTCCGGCGCCGCTGGCTCCACCGGCGTTGGTTGAACCCGCGAGCCCGCCCCCGCCCGCGGCTCCCCCGGTGCCGCCTGCTGCCCCGCGTCCGCCCGCGCCGGCCTGGGCAGATCCGGCCGATCCGCCCCTCGCTCCCGAACCCGCTGCTCCTCCGGCACCGACGCCGCCGGTCCCCTCGCCGCCGTCCGTCCGTTCGCCTCCTGACGAACAGGCGCCGAGGCTGCCGAGCACAACAAACAGGACCGCGAATCCGTACCGGCGCCGGATAGCCATCGTGGGACCACCAGGATATCGAACTGGAGCGCACTCAGGGGGCCGCATCGTGATGCGCGAGGCGGCGCCGGCGGGGTGGGGCGAGGTAGGCGCGTGCTGGCGTGGCCGGGAGGTTGACTAGACGAGGGTCAGCTCGAGGACGGTCTGTCCGTGGTTGGTGCCGTCGTTGGCCACCACCACCAGGTGATAGCTGGCCGCCGGTCCCCAGGTGGTCGCGCCGTACGGCACGATTTCGACCATGTAGATCCCACCCGCGCTGATCGTGCCGATGCCCACCTGGATGCGCCCGCCCTCGAACAGCGACAGTTCGACGCGACCGGACCCGAACGTATCGCCGAATGTGAAGTCCGCGGCCGTCAGGGTCGTCACCGGCTGGCCATCGGACCGCGTGACCGACACCGTCATGTGAACGATATCCCGGGTCCCCCGCCGGGCTTCGTTCCCCGAAACGACTGCCTCCACGATCAGCCGCGCCATGAATCCCTCCGACGGGTGTGCCTGCTCATCTAACGACCGCAGTCGCGCATCTTCCGAGGGCGACGGCAGCCAGGAAATCGAGAATCAGGGTGAACGCCGATCACCTTGGCGCCCGGCCGGAGATAGACTCGGGCGCGTGATCAGCCGCGGTTTTCGCCGGAAGCGCGCCGACACGGGCGGGACGGCCGTTCCGCCCGGGCAGTACGTGACCACCGACTTCCCGGTCCTCTCCGCCGGCCCCACGCCGCGCACGCGGATCGCCGACTGGTCGTTCGCGCTCGAGGACGCGGACGGCAAGGAGATGTTCCGCTGGGGGTGGTTCGAGCTCCTCGCCCTCCCCGCGACGGAGGTGACCGTCGACATCCACTGCGTCACCAAGTGGTCGAAGCTCGGCACGCGCTGGAAGGGCGTCACCTTCGACGACCTCGTGCTGGCGGCCGGCCGCCCGCCCCCGGCGCCGTTCGTGATGGCCTTCTGCGACGGCGGCTACACCACCAACCTGGCCGTCGCCGACCTCGAGGCCGGCAAGGCGATGGTCGCCTACGAATACGACGGCCACGCCCTGGCCCCCGAGCACGGCGGCCCCGCGCGCCTGCTGGTCCCGCACCTCTACTTCTGGAAGTCGGCGAAGTGGGTGCGCGGGTTGCGGTTCATGCAGGCGGACGCGCCGGGGTTCTGGGAGGGGCTCGGGTATCACGGGCGCGGCGACCCGTGGAAGGAGGAGCGCTATGCCGGCGATTGACCCGCCGGGCGGCGCAGACGGCATCCGCGCCGCGTCCGTCGCGCCGGACGGCGGCGGCGCCGCGCCCGCCGCGCCCGCGTCGTCCCCCGCGCCGCGCCCGCCCGCCCGCCTCGCCTGGCGCGAGGCGGAGATCGTCCGGGTGATCGACGAGACCCCGTCCGCGCGCAGCCTCGTCCTCCGCGTTCCCGCCTGGCCCGGCCACCTCCCGGGCCAGCACGTCGACGTCCGCCTGACGGCCGACGACGGCTACCAGGCCCAGCGCAGCTACTCGATCGCCTCGCCGCCGGAGCGCCCCGAGCTCGTGCTGACCGTCGAGCGGATCGACGACGGCGAGGTCTCCCCGTGGCTCGCCGGCGAGGCGCGCGCGGGCGACCGCTTCGAGCTGCGCGGCCCGATCGGCGGCTACTTCACCTGGACCGCGGCGGCGGGCGGCCCGCTGCAGCTCGTGGCGGGCGGGTCGGGGATCGTGCCGCTGATGTCGATGCTGCGGCACCGGGCGCTCGCAGCCGGCGGGCGCGAGGTGCCGGCGCGGCTGCTGGCGTCGTGGCGGGGGGTGGGGGCGATGGTTTATCGGGGGGAGATTGCGGCGTTGGCGGGGGGCGCGAGCGACGGTGCGGGCGACGGACGCGGGTTGTCGGTCGTGCACACGCTGACGCGCGAGGCGCCGCCGGCGGGGTGGGCGGGCGAGCGCGGGCGCGTGGACGCGGAGATGCTGCGGCGGCGGGTGTTCGCGGCGAGCGAGGCGCCGCGCGTGTACGTGTGCGGGCCGACGCCGTTCGTGGAGGCAGTGGCGAGCGCGCTGGTGGCGCTCGGTCACGCGCGCGAGCGGGTCTGGACCGAGAGGTTCGGGCCTACGGGCGGGGGTGGGTGATGGGGGGCGACGCGAGGGAGCCGCGGGCCCCGGAGATGGACGCCGAGCTGCGGCTCGACGGCAACGCGGCGGCGGGCGCGCTCGAGGAGCTGTTCGCCTTCGAGGTCACAGCGGCGGTGGCGACGTGCGAGGGGTGCGGGCGGGAGACGGCGGTGGGGGCGCTGGACGCGTATGATTTGGAGATGGGGGTGGTGCTGCGGTGCCCGGGGTGCGACGGAGTGATGATCCGGGCGGCGCGGGGGCGGGGGGCGTGGAGCGTGGAGATGCGGGGGGTGCGCGTATTGCAGGTCAAAACGCCCAGGTAGCCCAACTGGTAGGGCAACGGGCTCCCTTCAGGGTGAGGACGAATCCGGCAGGGGTAGAGTGGGGAGCGGGGCCGGGTTCCCGGAAGGCTCTCCTGCTGTCGGAGGTCCTCCCGTTTGCGGAGGCGGCGCCGATTGGGGTGCTGGGTAACCCATCTCAGGCGGCGGGTAGCCGCCCGAACTAGCTGCGGGCGCCCAACCGGTCTGACCACTGGCGACGGCGTGAGCGTCGAGAACCTGGTGCCCACCCTCGGGCTCGCTGTGCGTACGCATCCAGATCCGCATCGTCGTGCCCGTCAGCTTCTGGCGCACGTGAGCTACGATGTGGGTTTTCCGGATCACTTCTTCGGGGTGATCTTCGCGCGAGACGATGATGAACTGATCGAACCCGTGCTGGAGGCTCAGCTCCGCCGCCCGTCGCATCACGCCCTCGTGTGCGTCGACACTGCTCTGGCCTACGAACGTCACTTCCAGTGTTCGCGCGCCCGTCTGGATCTCCGAGTAGCCGCACCCGGAGTCGTCACGCGGTCGGTACGCCGTCTGGCCAACCCTTTCAGTGGCGCACGAGAGGCTAAGGCCGACCAGGAGCAAGCCCACCCGGATGGGTCGCAGCATCGGCCCATGCTAGGCGTTCGGGGCCGCCTCAGGCAAGGCGGCCCACAACCTCGGCGGGGCGCGATCGAAGACGTTGCATGCGCCCCGAATCTCGACTCGCGGTCCTCGCCCACTCGGCTTCGGACCAGGAACTCCGCGACGTCGCCGTCAACCTCTGCGCAGCGGCAGCGATTCTGCTCGTCGTCGGTCACCACACCGTCGGCAAGCGCATCGTCGACCAGGCCGGCGCCTTCTTCGATCTGCGTAGCGGGCTGCGGTGGCCGAAACCAACCTGGGCCGAACCGTCTCCCGGATGCTAGCGTTAGCAGCGACGGTATCGACCGGGCCAAGCCGGTGTTGGGCAGCATGCGGATCTCGCCGGCACTGGGGGTCACTGGAATCGGCGCCGGTGTGCTCGTTGGAGGGTACGGCCCACTGGATAGAAACTGGCGAGGTTCATGTGCGAGAATCGAGAACGCGTCTCCGATGCGTTCGACCCTCGCCAGAGCTAGCTGCGCCGTTGCTGTGATGACGCTGGCGGCTTGCGCGGAGACGCCTCTCCGTCCTCAATCACCTACGTTTGAACAGCTCGTGCAGCAGTGCAATTTCGAGCTCGCGAAGGATTCTCAGGGGAAGCCGAACCCCTTCCTCGCCACCATCGCTTGTCCCGGCCCGGGAGATTACGATTTGTCAGCTATTGCTCACGTCGCGTTTGCCCCTGCGGCAGTGTGGGCGCTCTACCTGGATATCGGCACGTACTTGATGAGCTCTGTCCGGTCCGAACACGGTAGGTTCTGGGCAACGTTCGCGTACCCAGACCAAACGTTGCTAGCGAAGATCCAAACCTCGGCGACCGGGTGGGTGTTCGTAACGTCGCAAACGGAGCTCGCGCCCGATGCGTACCAATATTGGCACGAGCGAGTGGCCGTCCAGCGCGAGGATCGCGCTTACGAGGAATGCAACAAGCTCGTTCTCTCTCCCGACGCATCTCTGCGGGATCCAGCTCGAGCCCAAGCGTGTGTCACTACCATGGCTGTGGTCGATGCGCGCAGAAAGCAGCGGAGCGAACAGGCGGACCGACGGCAACGGTTCGAGGAGGCCGAGCGTGACCGGCAGTTGATGGTGCAGATGCAGCAACAACAGCAGGAGTTCATAGCTGACGAGAACAGGAAGGCGGCTCGCCAGGAGCTTTTGCGATCGCTGCGGCGCCCTGCACCCGCCCCCGTTCACACAACCTGCAGGAAGATCGGTAACACCGTGAACTGTCAGTCCCAGTAGCCCCTACTGCACCAACGCCCCCCTCATCTCCTTAATCCACCCGTTCCGCACCCCCTTCCCGTACGCCGCAAAATTCCGCGCGTAGTCCCAGTACCCCCACCCGAACCCGCGCCGCTCCGCCTCCGTGCGCGCCACCCGCGTCCACCGCGCCCGCGACGCGAGGTCCGCGTTTACCCCCGCCCCGAACTCCCCGAGGTACACGCGCATCCCCGTCCGGTCCGCGAACGCCTTCGCCAGCTCCATCTGCTCGACGATCGCCGACGGGCCGCCCGGGTTGGTCGCCGCCGGCTCGGCGTTGTAGCGCGCGAAGAAGTCGCGGCTCTCCTCGAAGCTCGCCGCCGCCGCGCACGGCGCCAGCGGCGCGCTCGGCGGGCCGGGGAACACCACCCCCGTGGTGCCGTACTGGCGCGGCATCCAGGGGAAGCCTTGGTGGGTGAAGTACATCGGCGCGTACATGTGGAAGCTGGCGACGATGTTGGGGTCGCCCGCCGGCACCTCGAGCGTCTCCTTCAGGTCGCGCGCCGACGCCCAGTGCGCCCCTTCCACGATGATCGTCCGCGTGGGGTCGATGGCCCGGATCTCGGCCACCACGCGCGCGAGGATCGGGTTCCAGACCGGCGCGGTCAGCTGGTCGGTCGGCTCGTTCAGGATCTCGTACACCACCGCGGGCGGCATGCCGCGGTAGCGCGTCGCGATCTCCCGCCAGATGCCGACCAGCCGATCGGCCTGCCCGAAGGGGTCTGCCATCATCTCCTTGTAGTGGTGCACGTCGACGATGACGGCGAGGTCGTTCTCGAGGGCTGTTGCGACGGCCCAGTCCATCCGGTGGGCGAAGCGGCCCTCGATCTTGTAGGGGGGCTGGCGGGCGGCGTGGGCGGAGACGCGCATCGGGACGCGGACGTGGTCGAAGCCGGCCTCGCGCACGGCGCGGAAGTCGTCGGCGCCGATGGTCCACCCCCACTCCCCCTCGTTCGGCGCGTCCATGGCGTCGCCGAAGTTGATGCCCCGCCGGAGGGCGGGCGTCGCGCGCGTCGTCGCGGCCCCCGACTTGTACGCCTCGATGCGCGAGGCGGAGCTCACGCAGGCGAGGGCCGGGGCCGACAGGACGAGGGCTGCGATGAGGGAAGTTGTCAGCGACGAAGAGCGCATGAGCGCGACGAGGGTAACACTCGAACAGGGTGCCGGCCTGAGCACTCGGGCGTCGCCGGGTCGGCCTGGGCTCACGCTGATTCGAGGCACGCCGCCGTTTGACCCGCGGCGCATCCTCGTGCCACGCTCCTGCCCATGGGTGGCGCCGAACGGGACGAGGGCCGGGTGGACAACCGGTCGGTGGACGAGAAGTTGGCGCCCCACGACTTCGTGGCGGACTTCGTCTGGGCGGGGCGCGAGGTCTTGCGCAAGCCGGGCGTGGCGGTGGTGTCGGTCTTGTACTGGTCCGGCTCGGCGGTGTTCACGACGTTGATGGCCCGTCAGGCAAAGAACCCCCTCGCCCTCCTCGTCGGCGCGATCGTCGCGATGACCATCTCGTTCTTCTGGATGGGGTGGCTCGGCGCGGAGCGGACGTTCTTCCGCCTCAGGCTCGAGGGGAAGGAGGTCACGCTGCGCCACCTGCTCGGCGGTTCGCCCGTCTTCATCGGTCGATTCTTCGCGCTCGGCCTGCTGGCCGGGATGATGGCGGTTCCGGCGACGGGCGTCGCCGCCGGCGTCGCTGCCGCACTCACCGCGTCGTCGATCGAGGCTCTCGCTCTCAGGGCGACCGTCGTCAACGTCATCGTCGTCCTGGTGACGGTGTTGGTTGACTTCGCGTTCACGTTCGTCACGCCGGCGCTCGTGTTCACGACGTCGTCGGCGACGAAGGCGATCGGGATCGGCTTCCGCATGATCCGGCAGACCTGGCCGCGCAGCGGGCTCTACGTCCTCTGCCCGCCGCTGGCCCTCAACATGCTCAACGTGATGTTCCCGATCCGTCTCCCGCTGGTCACCCTGGTGTCGACGGCCGCGTTCGCCGTCCTGGCCCTCGTGGCCAAAGGGGCGACGGCGGCGTTCTACCTGCGCGAGCACCCCATCGTCTCGAACGACCGATCCGTGGTGGCCGGCGTCGAGTAACCGGCCGTGAACGTTCCGGCGTTCGCCGGCGAGGGTGAACCGCGCCGCGCCGCGCCGCGCCACCGCGCGACTTCGCGCCCGCCCTTTCGTCTATCAGATGAAGAGCCCGCCGAGATAAGGTGGTGCTTCCGCGGTCCGCGTAACTTTCGGTCCAGAAGGAGTCCTAGATGCAGCTTTGGAGAAGGGTGGCCGTTGTCGTTCCGTTGGCGTGGGTGGTGGCCGGTTGTTCCGGGGGGAGCGGGAAGGGCGGGCCGTCGGGGGGCGGCGGGGCGAGCGGGGCAGCCGGAGTGACGGGCGCTGCTGGCGCGAGTAGCGGCGGCGGCGGGACGTCCGGGGCGGCCGGCCGAGGGGGCGCGATCGGAAGCGGCGGGACGTCGGGCGGTGCCGGCCACGGCGGGGGGGCCACGACGGGGGGCGGCGGCGCGCCCGCCGGCACGGGCGGCGCCACGGGCGCGGCCGGCGTGGCCGGTGGCGCCGGCGCCTCGGGGACGAACGGCACTGCGGGCGCCGGCGGCACGTCCGCCGACGCGCCCATCATTCTCAGCCTCGCGACCAACGTGACGACCCTGCTGCCGACGCAGAATCTCGTCGTGACCGCCGTGGTCACGCACCCGCAAGGGATCGCGCAGGTCATCGGCGGCACGCTGAACGATCCGGGCGGCGCGAGCTACGGCGCGTTCATGGTCTCGACGACGGCGGGAGCGTACAGCCTGACGCTGACCTGGGGCGCCCTCGAGACGGTCCAGGACATCACCACGCCGCCCGGCGGGGGATCGCGCATGTTCGTGGCGACGTTCTACGACCAGGCCGGACACTCGACGAGCAAGAGCTTCACCATCGTGCTCCAGTGCCCGACGACGACGGACGCGATCTGCGCGTCCCTCTGCGTTTCGGTTCAATCGAACGGCAGCGCTTGCGGCGCGTGCGGCCACAGCTGCGCGACGCTCTATCCGTCCCTGCCGGGGGTGGCGTGCAGTCAGGGGCGATGCTCCGGCTCGCTGACGACCACGGTCCTCGAGAGCTGCAGCGCCGCCTGCCAGGCCCTCGGCCTGTCGTGCACAGGCACCGAGACGCCCGGCTACAACGACGGCGGCGCGGTCATCGCCCCCATGACCATGGCGTGCACCGCGGTCCCCCCCGCCACCATCCCGTGGACGGGGACCCAGATTCTGCCTTTCGACAACCTCGTCTGCACCTGCACCGAGTGACGCCGTCCTGGACTTCTTGCGCGCGACCTACGGCGACGATCCGACGCGTGACCCCTGGTGGCCCGCGCCCTCGGCCGGCAGCTCCGCGCATCCCTGAATCCGACGGCGAAGCTGCCCTTCGACAATCAGCTGCAGGTCGCGAATCGTTAACGTTTGGTTTGCAAAGGCGCCCTGCAAATTTCCTTAACGTTGACGCCCGACGGCGTTGACCGAGCGGGCGTTCTGGGAGACGGTCCGGCCCGGGGCGGCTGCGACCACGGTCGGTGAGGGCCGCCCGATACCAACAAGGAGAATGGCATGAGGTGGATCAAGTCATGGTGTCTGGCCGCGCTGATGACCGCGGCCCTTGCGGGGCTGGCGCCGTCGCGGGCGCACGCGGGGCAGGTGCTGAATTTCACGTTGAAGGGCTCGTCGATCTCCGGGAATTTCGGGACGACGCAGACCATCCCCTGCGGGACGGGGCAGTCGACGATCTTCACGTTCGTCAGCTGGACAGGGTTCCAGGCGCAGCAGCGCCAGCAGGGGACGCTCACCACGTTCGTGTCGGCCGGCGCCTTCATCCAGCAGAACAACAACTGCACGGGGGCGACGTTCGAGGACTTCGCGTTCGTCCAGAGCGGCGTCACGCTCACGGTGAACGGCACCAACAGCGCAACGCTCACCGGCGACATCCCGCTGTTCGTCAGCGGCGGGACTCTCTCCCTGAACGTGACCATCAGCCAGACCACGAATCTGTCGCAGGGGCTGCGTTTCAACCGCAGCAACGTCGGTCCGATGATGTTCAAGATGCGGACGTCCAGCACGTCGGCCGACGCGAACAGCGTCTCCGGCACCGTCGCGCTGAACGGCCAGAACATCCCGCTCGTCAACCTCAGCGACGTGAGCGGGAACATCCAGAACAACAACTCGGGCACGCTCCTGGTCATCGGGGCCAGGACCTCGCCGTAGCGACTTCGGCATCTGGAGGACATTGACCATGCGTACTCTCGGAATCGTCTTCGCAGGTTTCCTCGTCGCGGCTCTCGGCTCGGGCATCGCGCGCGCGACCACCACCACCACCCACCTCGTCGAATCCGGCACCGGCGCCGACGTCGACGTCAACTACAACTCCCCGGACTTCTGCACCGGGATTTCGCTCACCCTCAGCCCGGTCTCCTCGGTCACCCGCGGCAACAACGGGGGAACGAGCGCCGGCATGCAGGTCGAGCTGTTCTTCGACAACTTCTGTACGGGCGAGTTCGAGTTCGCGTTCACGACCCTCGACCTCACCAACGAGTTCCAGACCGGGCCCGGGAACAACACCGCCACGTTGATCGGCACGTTCCCGATCCAGACGTTCGACTTCGACGGGAACACGTTCAACCGCGTGATCGTCGCGAACCTGCAGCTCCAGGCCACGTCGGGGGACACCACCTCCAGCATGACGAAGTCGCGCTTCGACAGCGGCAGCGGCTTCCGCACCGTCTCGAGCGGGCACAGCGTGAGCAACGGGGCCAACGTGACCGGCCAGGTCTCGATCGACGGTCTGGCGCTGTTGCCGAGTGGATCGACCATGGGCGACATCCAGACCTCGATGAACGTCTCCGTCGACATCTTCCAGAATTGACGTGCGAGCGCGCCGGCCTCGCCAGAGGCCGGCGCGTCGCGCCCTTCAATGCCCGGCGGGGGGCGGCCCGGCCGGCTTCGCGTAGCGGGCCAGCACGACGAGCGGCACCATGCAGACGGCCGCGACGGCCAGCGTCCGGAAGGCGTCGAGGTACGCGAGCTGGGCGGCCTGGAGCTGGAGCTGGCGATAGACGATCGCGATCGCGCGGTGGGCGGCCTCGGTCGTCGAAGCGCCGGCGCGCTCGAGGCCGCGCTGGATCCCGGCGAGCAGCGCCCGGAAGGCGGGGTTGTAGCCGTTGGTGTGGGCGGTCAGATCGGCCTGGTGAGACTGGGCGTGCCGCGCGATGATCGTCGTGACCACGGCGATCCCGATCGAGCCGCCGACGTTCCGGCCGAGGTTCATGATGCCGGCCACGGCGTTGTTCTTCTGCGGGGCGACGCCAGCGTAGACCAGGGCGTTGATGGGGACGAACAGGAACGCGAAGCCGGTGGTCTGGAACAGCCGGAGCAGCACGGCGGTGCGGAAGTCCATGCCGACGGAGAGGCGCTCCGACAGGTAGAAGAGCGACACGGCGAGCAGGGCCGCGCCGATGGCCAAGAGCTTCCGCGGGTCGACCCGGGCGACGAGCGCGCCGGACAGCGGCATGAGCAGGATCATCGCGAACCCGCCGGGCGACATGGTCTGGCCCGCCTGCTCGGCGGTGTAGCCCATCAGCGTCTGCTCGAACGCCGGCAGCAGCACCGTCGGCGCGTAGAGGAGGATGCCGATGAGCAGCATCAGCGCGCCGCCGCTGGCGAGCGTGCGGCTCTTGAACATGCGGACGTCGATGATGGGGTGCTCCTGGCGCGATTCCCATATGACGAAGGCCACGATGCAGGCCGCTGACGCGGCCGCGAAGCCGATGATGGCCGGCGAGTTGAACCAGTCCTCCTCCTGGCCCTTGTCGAGGACGTACTCGAGGCAGCCGAGCCCGATGGAGATGAGTCCCAGCCCGACGTAGTCGATTCCGCCCGCGCGCTGGCGCATCTCCTTGAGGTGCGGCGGGTCGGTGACCACGCGGCTCGTGAGATAGAGCGACAGCAGGCCGACCGGGATGTTGATGAAGAACACCCAGCGCCAGGAGAGGTGCTCGGTGATGAAGCCCCCGAGCGTCGGGCCGATGGCGGGAGCGACGACGACGGCCATGCCGTAGATGGCCATGCCGGCGCCGCGCTTCGCGGGCGGGAAGGTGTCGACGAGGATCGCCTGCTCGCTGGGCGCCAGGCCGCCGCCGCCGATCCCCTGGAGGACGCGGAACAGCACCAGCGTCCCCAGCGTCGGGGCGATGCCGCACAGGAAGGAGCTGGCCGCGAACAGCGCCACGCAGATCATGTAGAAGCGCTTGCGGCCGATGCGTGTCGCGAGCCAGCCGCTCACCGGCAGCACGACCGCGTTCGAGACCAGGTAGGACGTCAGGACCCAGGTGCTCTGGTCCTGGGTGACGGAGAGATCGCCGGCGATGTGCGGCAGGCTGACGTTGGCGATGCTCGTGTCGAGCACCTCCATGAAGGTGGCCATCGACACCACGAGGGCGATGACCCACGGGCTCCGGCCGCCCGTCCAGCCGGTGTCGAAGTAGGCGGGGCGGGCGGGCGCGGCGCCGGCGGCGCTCGCCGCGCCGTCACCGGCGGCGCTCACCGCACCGTCACCTTCGGCTCGACCGACATCCCGGGCCGCAGCCGCTCGAGCCCGGGCTGCCCGGCGTCGAGGCGCAGCCGCACCGGGACGCGCTGCACGACCTTCACGTAGTTGCCGGAGGCGTTCTCGGGCGGGAGCACGCTGAAGCGCGAGCCCGTCGCGCCGCCGATGCTCTCGACGCGCGCCCGCAGCGTCGTCCCCAGCCCGTCGACGTAGACGTCGGCCGGCTGACCGGGGCCGAGGCGCCGGAGCTGCGTCTCCCGGAAGTTCGCCGTCACCCACAGGTCGCTCGTCTGCGAGACGGCCAGGATCGGCTGGCCGGCGGCCACCCGATCCCCGACGGTGACCGCCTTCTTGCCCACGATCCCGTCGGCCGGCGCGCTGATCTTCGTGTAGGCGAGGTTCAGCTCCGCCTGCGTCAGGCGGGCGCGGGCCAGCTCCACCGCCGCACGACGCCCGGCCACGCCGGCCCGCCGCGACTCGAGCTCGCGCGGCGCGTTCGAGCGGACCTCGGCGGCGCGGCTCTCGGTCGTCGCCACGCGCGCCTCCTGGATCCCGACCCGATCGCGCGCCGCCGCCAGCGCCTGGCGGATCGACTCGACGTTGGCCGCCGCGGCGAGCGCGGCGTTCTCCCGCAGGTCGACCTCCGCCTGCGAGACCGCCTGCCCGGCGAACAGCTTCCGCGCGCGGCCGCGATCGAGCTCCGCGGTGCGGGCGTTGGCCTCGGACTGCGCCAGCTGCGCCGCGATCTGCGCCACCGTCTTGCGCGCCTCCGCGGCCGCCGCGCGCGCCGAGGCGAGGTCGGAGGCGCTGGTGGCCACCGCGGCGCGGTTGCTCGTCGCCGTGATCGAGATCGTCGGATCGGCGGCCTCGAGCTCGGCCTCCGCGGCGGCGAGCGCGGCGCGCGCCTCGGCGGCGGCCGCCTCCATGTCCGCCGGGTCGAGCTCGGCGAGGAGCTGCCCCTTGCGCACCGTCTGGTTCTCGGCGACGTAGACCGCCTTGACCGTGCCCGCGATGCGCGGGGCGAGGGTGCTGATGTCGCCGTCGACCTGCGCGTCGTCGGTCTCCTCGAACCGCCGCGCGTCGAGCCCGTAGACGACGCCTCCCACCGCGACCGCCGCCAGGGCAACGAGCGCGATCACGCGCCGGGACCGCGGCGCTCGCTGCTTGGCCTCGGCTTGCGGCGCGGCCACCGGGCCGACCATCTCGATGCGCGGCGCCAGCTTGGGCCGTCCCGCGTCCGCCTCTTCGATGCGCGCTTCCATTTCGTTCCGCTCCAGGTTGAATTTCATACTGGTTCGGACAAAATTAGGCGTCAAGGCATTTTTTCCAACATGGTACAAAAACAAGCAGCCCGGCGCGGGCGGCCGCGCCTCTACGATCCGGAGGTCGCCCTCGAACGCGCCATCGACGTGTTCTGGGAGCGCGGCTACTCCGCGACCTCGCTCGACGATCTGTGCGCGGCGATGGACATGAACCGTCCCAGCCTCTACGCCGCCTTCGGGGACAAGCACGATCTGTTCATCAAGGCGCTCGGCCGCTACCGGGAGCGCACGCGCGCTCGCTTCCTGACCACGTTCGCGCCGGACCGCCCGTTGCGCGCTTCGCTGCGCGACTACTACCAGGGGATGCTGAACCGCTTCTTCTCGGGCGAGCACGGGCCGCGGGGCTGTTTCATGATGTCGGTCGCCACGCTGGAAGCGTCGCAGGATCCGACGGTTCGGGCGGTCATCGCCGACGGGCTGCGCGCGATGGACGACGGCTTCGAGGCCCGCTTCCGCCTCGGCCGCAAGCAGGGTGAGATCGCCCGCGACGCGGACCCCGCCGCGCTGGCCCGCCTCGCGTCCGGGCTCGTGCACAGTCTGGCCATCCGCGCCCGGGCCGGCGAGAAGCGTCAGTCGCTCGAAGCCGTCATCGACTCGTTCCTCGGCGCCCTCGGCGCCGCGCCCTCCGCGAGCTGAACCGCCCGCGTCGAGCTTGACGCCCCGCCTGCGACCATTTAGATTACGATCGTACTCTAAAGGAGGCGCACATGACGGACTCGCAGGTCGCAGTGGTCACGGGGATCTCATCAGGAATCGGGAAAGCAACCGCGGCCGAGCTGGCCCGGCGGGGCTTCCGGGTGTTCGGCACCGTCCGCGCGGCCGGCGCGGCCGCGCTTCCCGGGGTGGAGGAGGTCGTGCTCGACGTGCGCGACGAAGCCTCCGTCGAGCGCGGCGTCGCCGAGGTGCTCGGCAAGGCGGGGCGGATCGACGTGCTCATCAACAACGCGGGAACCAGCATCGTGGGCGCCATCGAGGAGACGGACACCGCGCAGGCCCGTGAGCTGTTCGACGTGAACTTCTTCGGCGCTGTCCGGATGACGCGCGCGGTGCTGCCGGCCATGCGCGCCCGGCGCGCCGGACGCCTCCTCTACGTCAGCAGCGTGGTCGGTTTTCTCCCGGCCCCGTTCATGGGATTCTATTCCGCGTCCAAGCATGCGCTCGAGGGCTACGCCGAGTCGCTCGACCACGAGGTGCGCGCGCTGGGGATCCGCGCCATCCTGCTCGAGCCCGTGTTCATGAAGACGCGCCTCGACAAGAACTCGACGCTGGCGGCGCGGAGCATCGACGACTACGCGGAGGCGCGCGCCCGCGTCGGCGCCAGCATCAACGCCAGCGTCGCGGGAGGCGAGGACCCGGCGGTGGTGGCGGCGGCGGTGGCCGACGCGGCGGCGGCGCCGCGGCCGCGGCTGCGCTACCCGGTGGGCAAGGGCGCGGGCGCGCTGGCTAAGCTCCGGAGCCTGATGCCGGAGCGCGTGTTCGATCGCGGCTTCCGCAAGCGGTTTCACGTGGAGGTCTGACGGCAGGTCCCCGGTATGCGTCGCTCGCGCGAAGAGACGGCCGAGACCCGGGCTCGGATCATCGAGGTCGCCGCGCGGCTGTTCCGGGCGCGCGGCATCGAGGCGACCAGCGTCGCCGACGTGATGTCCGCGGCCGGGCTGACCGTGGGAGGCTTCTACCGCCACTTCGATAGCAAGGAGGCGCTGGTGGTCGAGGCGATCGAGGCCGCCTCGCGCGAGACGACGGTCGCCCACGGGACCGGAGGCGAGCGGGGCGCGCCCGAGCGAGGTGCCGTGGCGCTCGAGGCGATGCTCGCCCGTTATCTCTCCGAGGAGCACCGCAGCCACCCGGGCCACGGTTGCCCGGTGGCGGCGCTCTGCTCGGAGGTCGCGCACGAGGGCCGCGCGACGAAGAAGGCGTTCACCGCGGCGCTCGAGCGCCTCGTGGCCTCGGTCTCCGCCGCCACCGGCCGCGGCCCGCGCGGCGCCCGCGAGGGCGCGCTGTTCGCGGCCTCCGCGGCCGTCGGCGCCCTCGTTCTCGCGCGCGCCACCCACGACGACCGGCTCGCCGGCGAGCTCTTGTCCGCGGTGCGGAAGCGGCTGCAGGACGACGCGGACGCCTGAGAGGGTCCCCTTGTCGCCGTGCCGATCCATCGTCAATCCCGATGGAAATTGTCGGGCGCTCCTGCGAGACAGCCGTGCGACTTCGCGCGCCTGCTTTCGTCTACCAGATGGGGGCGCCACTCATATAAGGTGGTTCCGCTACATCCTGACTTTCGTTCGAGGAGGGGTCCCAGTGCCGCTTTGCAGAAGAATCGTCCCGTTTGCCTGCGCAGTCCTGGTCGTCGCGTGCTCCAGCGGGGGCGGCGGCGGTGGTCCGTCGGGGGGCGGCGGCGCGACCGGCGCCGCGGGCGTGACGGGCGCCGCCGGCGCGGGCAGCGGGACGGCCGGGACGAGCGGCGCGGCCGGGACGTCGGGGACGGCGGGCGGAGGGGGCGGCGCCGCGGGGGTGGCGGGCGCCGCGGGCGCAGGCGGCACCTCCGCGACGGGCGCCGGGGGCGCGCTCGTCGGGACGGCCGGGACCACCGGCGCGGCCGGGACGACCGGCGCGGGCGGCGGGGCGGGCGCGACCGGGGCGGCGGGGGCGGGCGGCGCGTCTGCCGACGCGCCCGTCATCCTGAACCTGTCGACCAACGTCACCACCCTCACGCCGAGCACGACCCTCATCGTCACCGCCGTCGTCACGCATCCGCAGGGGATCGCCCAGATCATCGGCGGCACGCTGAGCGATCCGGGGGGCGCGAGCTACGGCGCGTTCGCGGTCTCGACGACCGCCGGGTCGTACAGCCTGACCCTGAGCTGGAGCTCGCTCGAGACGGTTCAGGACATCAACGCGCCGTCCGGCGGCGGGTCGCGCACGTTCGTGGCGACGTTCTACGACCAGGCGGGCCACTCGACGAGCAAGAGCTTCAACATCGCGCTCAAGTGCCCGACGGCGACGGACGCGATCTGTAGCGGCGCCTGCACCTCGCTTCAATCGAATCTCACCGCCTGCGGCGCGTGCGATCACAACTGCACCACGCTCTACCCGTCGCTGACGTCGTCGCGCGCCTGCTCCAGTCAGGGGAAATGCACGGGCGGGTTCAGCGGCACGACCCTCGAGAGCTGCAGCGCCGCCTGCCAGGCCCTCGGCCTGACGTGCACCGGCAACGAGACGGTCGGCTACAACAACGGTGGCGCCACGGTCACCAGCATGACGTACGCCTGCACCATGGTCCCGCCCGCCAGCATCATGGGGACGGGCGCCTCCGGCCCCCAGACCTGGCCCTTCGACAGCCTCAGCTGCAGCTGCACCGAGTGACGATCGTCGCCCGACCGCTGAGCTTGTCGCTGGCGAACGTGTGAGCCAGCGTGCTCGAGATCCCTGCGGGGTCTTGAGCCGACCTCATCGGCTGCGTGTATCCCGGGGGGCCGTTTGACCCCCCCGGCCCCTCCGTGCGACGCTTTTCGCATGGGTGGCGACGATCGGGACGAACGGGTCGGGCGCGACGGGCGCTCGGTGGACGAGAAGCTGGCGCCGCACGACTTCGTCGCCGACTTCGTCTGGGCGGCGCGCGAGGTGCTCCGCAAGCCGAGCGTGGCGATCGTCTCGATCGCGCTCTGGACCATCCCGGCGGTCCTCGGGGTGAGCGCGCGCGAGCAGCAGAGCCCGCTCACCACGATGATCACGCTGGCGGCCGGCATCTTCGCCCTCGGCTGGCTCGGCGCCGAGCGCACGTTCTTTCGCCTGCGGCGCGAGGGGAAGGAGGTCGCGCTCCGCGAGCTCGTCGACTCCGTCCTCGGCTTCATCGGTCGCTTCTTCAAGCTGGGCGTGCTGGTGGGCGTCGCGGTGTTCCCGGCGATCGCTGTCGGCATGCTCGTCGGCACCCGATACGCGAAGGAGGGGAACGTCGAGCTCGGAGCGGTCGTGATCTACGTGTCGACCATCGCGGTGATGCTGGTGCTCGACGTCGCGCTCACCTTCGTCACCCCCGCGCTCACGTTCACGACGCCGTCGGCGCGCGAGGCGCTCCGGATCGGCCTCCGGATGATCCGGCAGACGTGGCCGCGCAGCGGGCTCTACATCCTCTGCCCGCCGCTGGCCCTCAACCTGTTGAACGCCATGTACCGGAACCAGCGCCCGCAGGTGACGATGGTGACGACGGCCGCGTTCGCGATCCTCTCGCTGGTCGCCAAGGGGGCGACGGCGGTGTTCTACCTGCGCGAGCGCCCGATCGCCGCGCCGGACGCGGCGCCCCCCGCGTCCGCCGCGCCGCCCCGGGCGGGCGTCGAGTAGCGACGGCGAAGCCCGGGCGGGTGTCGAGTAGCGACGGCGAAGCCCGGGCGGTCGTCGGCGCGTCGTGCGCTAGCGGGTGAGGGTGATGACGACGTCACCCGCTACGGAGCCGGTACCGACGAAGTGG
>Ga0306920_100004242_pt1 | contig 18380 bp, 21 predicted proteins | sample flu12Cox44000170_FD_204666 | JGI IMG/M metagenome (GOLD analysis project Ga0306920, IMG submission 204666) | Lab enrichment of tropical soil microbial communities from Luquillo Experimental Forest, Puerto Rico - flux4day.12C.oxic.44.000.170 (v2)... | ecosystem: Environmental > Terrestrial >... | reverse complement strand
CCCGATCATTGTTAGGAAATCCTGCTTTCGAATTTCGCTAGCCGCCAGCGGACGAGATCGTCAGCACCGGACCCGGCCTTTGGACGAATGTCCCGTAGACGAATGATCTCCCCCGACTTCTCGTCGACAAGAGCAACCTTGACTGGTCGCCCCGTGTTTTGGTTCACAAACCTTAGCGGCGGCCCCTTCTCTCCGGCGACCTGCCACTTATCGCCGATCTGCGCCAATGCCTGGATCACGAGGATCATGTCCGCACCCTTGCGCGTCAGGAGATATTCGTAGCGATCTGGCCCCGTCTGATACAGTCGTCGCTCGATCAGACCGTTTGCCTCTAGGTGCTTGAGGCGATCTGAGAGCGTGGCGTGAGTGACGTCGGTCGATTTGCGCAAATCGTCGTAGCGGTGGAGCCCGAGGCCGAGATCGCGCAGGATCAGCATCGCCCAGCGGTCGCCGACGGCGTCCAAAACGCCGGCGATTGAGCACACCATCCCATCAAAGCTCTTTGATCTCATCGCATCTATCCTCATAACTTCCTCTAATTATTAGAGGAATTTGATCGCTCGCACACCTCGCGCAAAAACTGTTGCGTATTATAACTCTTATTATTAGAGTTTCAAGTAGAAGTCAGGGCGGCAATCACGGCACGTCCGCTCGATGTCACCCTACCGGCTCACGGCGTCGTCGGCCGATAACGTCGAGTTCTGATTCTCATGGGTACATGCTGTCAACTGCCTCGAGGGATGAGACATGGGTCAAGCCGAGAAGCGTTACTTCGTGACACTTGAGATCAACGGGACGAAGCGCACGGTCGAGGTCGAGGCGCGCAAGCTCCTCGTGCACCTGATTCGCGAGGATTTTGGCCTGACTGGCACGCATGTCGGCTGCGACACGTCGCAATGCGGCGCGTGCACTGTGGAGATCGACGGACACGCGACAAAATCCTGCACGATGCTGGCGGTGATGGCTGACGGCGCCTCAATCACGACGATCGAAGGTGTGTCGCCGGCCGGATCGACGCTGGATCCGGTGCAAACCGCATTTCACGAGCATCACGCGCTGCAATGCGGTTTCTGCACTCCGGGCATGGTCATGAGCGTGCGCCAGCTATTGCGGGATCGTCCGGATGCCAATGAGGACGAGATCCGCCACGGCATAGCGGGCAACATCTGCCGCTGCACCGGCTACCACAATATCGTCCGTGCTGTTGAATCTCTCACCGCAAAAGGTTGATCGCCATGAACGGTCCCGTGCTTCCTTATATCGGACAGCCCCTCAAGCGGCGGGAGGATTTCAAATTTCTCACGGGAAAAGGCCGCTACGTCGACGACATCAAGCTGCCCGGCATGCTCTATTTGGCCATAGCGCGATCGCCTCATGCGCATGCGATCATTGGGAACGTCGAGCTCAGCTCCGCCAGGGCCGCGCCAGGCGTTCGACTCGTGCTCGCGGGCAAGGACCTTGACGGCAAGATCGGCCCCATCGTTCCGAACTGGGTTCTTCCGGGCACCAAGGTGCCATTCCGCCGGGTAGTCGCGATCGACCGCGTGCGCTTTGTTGGAGAGTGCGTAGCGCTGGCCGTCGCGGAGACGCTCGCGCAGGCCTACGACGCTGTTGGGCTCATCGACATCGAATACGAGGTGCTGCCCGCGGTCACGGACGAGACGACCGCCATCCGGGAAAATGCGCCGCAGCTACACGAGAACGTACCCGGCAACGTGACGACCATCTACAAGGTACGTGGTGGCGACTATGCGAAGGCGGCGAAGGAGGCCGATCAGGTCGTCCAGCTCTGCATCGCGAACAACCGCCTGATCCCGACCTGCATGGAAACGCGCAGCGTGATCGCCGCACCGGAGCCGGACGGTACGTTGACTGTCTACATGCCGAGCCAGGTGCCGCACATGCATCGTCGGTGGATCGCCGAGACCACCGCCATCCCTGAAAACCAGCTTCGCGTGATCGCGCCCGACATCGGCGGCGGCTTCGGGGCCAAGATGCATCTCTATCCGGAAGAGCTGCTTTGTCCGTATCTCGCGCGCGAGCTTGGCGTTCCCGTCAAATGGTGGGAAAGCCGCTCCGAGAGTCACCAGTCGACCAGCCACGGCCGTGCGCATACCGAGACAATCGAGGTTGCGATCAGGAATGACGGCACCATCCTCGGAATGAAGGTGGACACGCTCGGCAATGTCGGCGCTTACCTATCCAACATGGCGAGCGGCGGGCCGACCGCGAATACGATCAATTTCGGCACGGGCAATTACAAGATCGCGAACTACGAGGCGACGTCTCGCGTCGTCGTCACCAACACCGTGCCGGTCGATGCTTATCGCGGTTACGGCCGGCCCGAAGGCGCTTATATTGCAGAACGCACCATCGATGCGGTCGCGCGGCATTTGAATATCGACCAGGTCGAGATCAGGCGAAAGAATTTCATACAGCGCGCCGATTTTCCGTATCGCCCCTATGGCAGCATGGGCACGATTTATGACAGCGGAGACTATCAAGGCCTGCTCGAAAAGGCGTTGGCCGCCTTCGACTACGAAGCGCGCAGCCATGAGCGCGAGACCCTGCGGCGCCGCGGCATCTATCGCGGCATCGGGGTCGCCGCCTACACCCATATGTGCGGTATGGCGCCGTCGCGAAGGCTTGCGATGAGCGGCTTTGATCGCGGCGGTTGGGAGAGCGCACGGGTCGCGATCGATTCCAGCGGCCGCGCTACGGTCTATTCGGGCTCAATGAGCCAGGGCCACGGCCACGTCACCTCGCTGTCGCAGATCGCGGCCGACGTCCTGCAGATCCCGATCGAGAATATCGACATCATCCAGGGTGACACGCGGCAGGTGCAGGCCGGCCACGGCACCTTCAACTCGCGCTCGATGGCGGTCGGCGGCTCAAGCCTGCATGTCTGCTCGCAGCGGATCGTCGCGAAGGCAAAGAAGATCGCCGCAGGGATGCTGGAGGTCGACGAAAAGGATGTCGCCTATTCGGCCGGCCAGTTCACTGTACCCGGCACCGACATCGCGGCCCTCTCCTTCGGCAAGGTGGCACGCATGGCCTATGTCGGCCACAAGTTACCGGAGGGCGTCTCTCCTGGCCTCGACGAAACCGTGTTCTACGATCCAACCGGCATGAGCGCACCATCCGGCGTGCATCTCGGTTATGTCGAGGTCGACCCGGAGACCGGCATCGTGACCATCCTCGACTATGTCGCGGTGGACGACGTCGGCACCCTGATCAATCCGCTGCTGGCCCAAGGCCAAATCCATGGCGGCGTGGTGCAGGGTATCGCACAGGCGCTCTATGAGGAGGTCAGCTACGATCAGGACAATGGGCAGCTCCTGACCGGCTCTCTCTTGGACTACGCCGTGCCGCGGGCCGAGCACGTGCCGAACATCACTTCCTTGTTCCAGGAAACGCCCTCACCTACCAATCCCATTGGCGTCAAGGGTATTGGCGAAAGCGGCTCGATCGGAGCTCCGCCATGCATGGTCCATGCCGTGCTCGATGCGCTTTCCCCATTCGGTATTACCCATCTCGACATGCCGCTGACGCCGCCCCGCATCTGGGCGGCGGTACAGCGCGCGCGCAATGGAGCAGACCAATGATCCCCGCCGCATTCGAATACATTCGTGCCGGTTCGCTCGCGGAGGCCATCGATCTACTGCAGCGAGATCCCGAAGGAACAAAGCTCGTTGCCGGCGGCCATACGCTGATCCCGACGCTCAAGCTTCGCCTCGCTTCGCCGGCACTGCTGGTCGATATCCGCGACATCGCGGACATGAAGGGGTTTTCGATTAGTGACAAGACTGTCCGGATCGGCGCACTGACGACTCACGCAGAGCTGCTCGTATCCGAACCATTATACGACGTACTCCCGATCTTTCGCCAGGCGGCGAACCGGATCGCCGATCCACAGGTACGCAACCGCGGGACGATCGGCGGCTCGCTCGCCAACGCCGACCCCGCGGCCGATTGGCCTGCGATCGTGATCGCGCTGAATGCCGAACTCGAAATTGCGGGACCGAACGGCTCTCGGCGCGTCGCGGCCAAGGACTTCTTCGTCGACATTTTTTCAACGGCACTCGAGCCAACTGAAGTGCTCACCGCGGTCCATATTGCGCGTCCCGCGTTCGGCGCGCGCTTCACCTACCGGAAGATCCGGCATCCCGCGAGCGGCTATGCGGTGGTGGGCGTCGCGGTCGGCGTGCGCATGGAAGATGATCTCGTTGCGGAGATGTCAATCGGTATCACCGGCGCCGCGAGCCACGCCTTTTCGGCAGATGACGCAAGCGAGTTCCTGATGGCAAAGCCGCTATCCAGCGAGGCGATCGAGCAGGCAGCCAAGCTAGTCAGCGAAGCGACCGCATGCCTTGCGGATCGCTACGCCTCGGCAGAGTACCGCGCCAGCCTTGTCAGGACGGAAACAAAACGCGCCCTACTTGCGCTCGCGGCGTGAGGGACGCGCCGCCTCGACCGCTTCGCCAGCGGCACCGAATCGTCTCCGATTGAACGGGACGGCGCCGGAACCCGCGATCACCTCTACGTCTTCCAGGCGCAGCGGCTTGCCGCTCGCATTTAGCAATTTTGGATAGGTTATCGCACGTCCGGCCTTACGGTCGCGGAAAACGACTTGCGGACCTTCCGGCTCGGCGAGCCAGTCGTCCCCCCACTTTTTCAAAGCGAGATAGGCCGGGAAGAAGTCCCGGCCTTTCTCAGTCAGGACATAGTCGTATCGCCCCGAATGCTCTTGCAACGGCATCCGTTTCATTATGCCGGCATCGACAAGCTTCTTTAGTCGGTTGCTCAGGATATTCGGCGCGACGCCGACATAGTACTCGAATTCATCAAACCGCGTCACACCATAATAGGCCTCTCGCAGGACGAGAATTGTCCAACGGTCGCCAATGACTTCCATGGCTCGCGCCATGGAACATTCCTTGTTTGCAAGTCGGCTTTGCTTGACGCTGGACATGTCTCTCATTCAGCCCCGAAAAGGCCCATACAATATCGGGCCAATTTCGCGTGCGTGTCCAGTCTCACCGTGCCGCAGTACTCCGACCAGCCGGTGAAACTCGATCAATTTGCCGGCCCGAAGTCGTCGGGGGCGGTATTCACCCCGGCCCCGGCCTCAGCACTTTGTTCTCCAGGTCCTGACAACGTCGCCTGGGTGCATGGCGTGGGCTACCCACCTCAGCTCGGTGGATCAGGCCGCTTGACCCGGCTCGGACTGTGGCTTCGCGGCGACCTGAGGCTCCAGCGCCCGTCGATGTATTACCAATGCCCCAGTTTCGCCTAGCCGCTTCAAGTCACGTTCGTTGACGCCAAGTTCGCTAAACACCGCAACGTTGTGCTCACCCTGAAACGCCGGTGTCCCGATCGGCGTCAGCTCTTCGGCCGAGAACCGCCATGGTCGTCCCGGCAGGCGATACTGACCACCACTGCGGTCGGGTACGCGTTGCACTGCGCCCCAATATTCGCTCCATTCGGATGCGGTCAGTTCCTTGATCGAGCGGATCTCGCCCATCGCGATTTTGGCTTCGTCGAACTGGGCGTCCAGCGTTGCTATGTCTGGGAAGGTCAGTATCCACGACTGGATGAGCTGGTGGAGCGCGCCGAAGTTCAGCCGGCGCGCTGCCGCGTTGCAGAACCGCGGATCGTCGATGAGGTCAGCGCGGCGCATTGCCCGCAACCATGACGGAAAGGTCCGGCTGCCGACGATGCTCGTTGCAACAGTAAAGTGCTCACCTTGCGGCCCTGTAAAGAATGAGCAATCGGTGGCGCCGAGTATCGCAGGTTCCGCTCCGAGGTCCTCGTCGGAGAGGTCGACATGCGCGCGTTCGTTGACGGCGAGCAGCGTCGCGGCCATCGCGACATCGACATACTGGCCCCTTCCGGACTTTTGACGGCTGTTAAGCGCTGCTAGGATCGCGATAACGGCCTGGAGGCCAGCGTAGACGTCGGCGTGGGACAGACTGTCGGTCCGCGGTTCGGTGAGTGCATCACCATAGTGGCGAACGCTGTTTTCGGTGAAGCCGGCCTCCGCTTGTACGGTCGGCGCGTAAGCCATCCGGCTGCGCCACGGTCCTCCCTGGCCATAGCCGGTAATGGAGGCGTAGATCAGACGAGGATTTCGCTTCGAGAGGGTATCGTAGTCGAGACCAAAGAAACCCAGCGTGCCGGCCCGAAAATTCTCGACGATGACATCTGCCGTATCGCAGAGTTTGAGCGCTAGCTCATAGGCTCCGGGCACATTGAGATCGATACTGACGTTGCGCTTGCCGGCATTTTGCTGCGCGTAGTAGCCCGACATTCCGTCGCTTGACGGAAACGCAAATCGGGAGACATCCGGACTGGGTGGCTCGACTTTGATGACCTCGGCACCGAGATCCTGCAGGGTCCGCGCACACAACGGCCCTGCGAGCACACGCGAGAAATCGACAACATGGATTCCGGTCAGAGGGCCGCTCATGTTAGCGCCCCACGAATTTTGCGAGACCCGGGCCGTTCTTGCGGAATGACGCAAGACCCGTCTTCAGGTCTTCCGAAGCCCAGATCGGCGCCTGGACCCTTACCATGGCCTCATCGGCGGCGGCGACGCCCTCATTGACCGCGATATGCACGAGTTGCTTCGTTGCCGCATGCGCCACTGTCGGTCCCTGCGCGAACTCCTCTGCGAGCGTCATCGTGACCTGCTCCAGCGACTCTTCTGGGACCGTGAGATTGATCAGCCCCCATTTCTCCAGCGTCGGCGCATCGTAGCGCCGGGCCAGCATCGACATTTCCTTGGCGCGCTGCGCGCCGATCCGCTGCACCTGCCGCTGGATTCCGCCAAGCAAGGGATGAAGCCCCAGCGTCGCCTCGACCGATCCGATCTTGGCCGACGACGCAGCGATGATGTAGTCGCACGAAAGCGCCAGCTCGAGTCCGCCGCCGAGGCAGACGCCGTGAACGCTCGCGATCAGCGGTATCGGCAGCAACTCCATGAAGCGCAGGAATTCGACGCCGTTCAGCCGCCTGTTCTCGCTTGCCTGATCAGCAGCACCTGCCGCGACCCGCTTGTCGAAAATGTCCAGATCCGCCCCGGCGGAAAAGTGGCGCAGGCCGCTTCGGATCACAATGGCACGACTGCCGGCCTTCTGCGATGCCTCCACCTGCTCCACGAGCGCGTTCATAAGCTTCGGGCCGAGCAGGTTGTATGGCCGATAGACCATCGTCAAAACAGAGATATTGCCACGCTCTTCGCGCGTCACGAGCACGTCCTCGGACAAAGTTTGCCTCCTATGTATTGGCGCCGCTTTGGCAACAGTCGTATTATCGTATGATCATCATATATAACGGCTTGCGTTTTGCAAGTCATTTATTGCGCCAGGACTAGCGCAATGATGGGCGCATGCCCGCCACCGATCGTCCCAAGAGATGAACGAGCGTGGAAGTGGGCCGCCCGCAATCACTGAATCAGCTTGGCATCCAACGTGATGGTGGCATTGAGGACTTTTGACACCGGGCAGTTCTTTTCGGCCTCGCCGGCCAATCTCGCGAATGCGGCCTCGTCAAGGTTCGGCACCTTGGCGCGCAAGGTGAGCGCGGAGCGGCTGATGCGGAAACCCTGCCCCTCCTGCTCCAATGTGACCGCGGCTTCGGTCGCAAGCTCGGTCGGCGTAAAGCCGGCGCCTTGCAAGCCAAAGGCCAGCGCCATGGTGAAGCACCCAGCGTGGGCCGCAGCGATCAGCTCCTCGGGATTTGTGCCCTTCTCGCTCTCGAAGCGCGTCTTGAACGAATACGGCGCCTCGGCGAGCACGCCCGAATCGGTCGTTAGAGTGCCGGTCCCGGCACGGCCGGTGCCATGCCAAACCGCCTTTGCCTTGCGGATCATGCTGAACTCCCTCGTCTGGTGTTTCCGACGTCCCCGCGACAACTATCGCGGTAACAGGTTCGTCTTTGCAAGATCGATCACCTCGTCGCCGCGGCCATTCATCACGGCGTGCCGAACCTGTAGGCTGAAGCCTTTGACCCGTTCGGTCTCAATCCGACCCAACATTCCATAACCGCTCATTGTGCGAATCTGCTCCACCGGAAGGCTGCTATCCTCTCGGGGCGAACTCTGGCGCTGGAAATGTAAGCAGCCGGCTTGACCTCCTCGAAATGCGCCCCATGTTTGGGTCTCAAGGCGCAATCAAGCTGGTGGTGCAGACAATGTATCGACCGCCAAGGTCGTTAGAAGAACTCTCGTTGAAGTTGATTTTCGAGGCCATCGGCGAGAGTCGCTATAATCGAACCCCAGAAGAATATGAGCAGCTGATCACCAGGCTGGACCGAATTGGACTAAAAGAACTCCATCATCTGGTGAACGAGAAGCTCGCAGAATACCAGCGCTCTGGGCAACCCCCCTGGGCGGCGATCTGCCGCTTTCAACCGGGAGACCGCGAGCTCCGCTTTGACCCATTTCCAACGACAATATCCTTACAGACGATTCGCAACGCGTTGAACTATTCGGGCTTCCGCAAGCAAAAAGGGGTTCGTTCAAAAAGGGCTAAGGGATTGGCCTGATTTGAGTTTTATTTCACCTTTTCACAGCGAGGTTATTCTGGGGCATATGAACTGCTGCTTTGTTCGCGAGGAGCAGCAACGTGATACACGATCGAGCGACTATCGAGGCCGTCCACAAATTACGGCCGAATAAACGTAACGCCCGTACCCACTCCAAGAAGCAAATCAGACAGCTCGCAAACGCCATTAGGCAATTTGGTTTCACGTCCCCAGTTTTGGTCGACGAGAATCTTGAAATCATCTGCGGGCACGCCCGCTGGGAAGCCGCCAAAGATCTTGGGCTAAAGAAAGTTCCGGTCCTCGTGATGAGCGGGCTCAGCGACGCTGAAAAGCGCGCTCTTGCGATTGCCGATAACAAGATCGCTGCGAACGCAGGCTGGGACCGCAGTATTCTTGCGGCTGAGATCGGCGAATTGGCTTCCCTCCTTCCCGAATTCAACCTCGACCTCGACATTACCGGCTTCGAACCCGCCGAAATCGACGCTCTGATGGCCGATTTTGGTGATGCAGACAAGGATCCGGCCGATGAGCCCTGCGAGATCGCCGATCAGCCGGTAAGCCGGAACGGCGATAGGTGGCAGTTGGGCCATCATCGACTGCTGTGCGGCGACGCCTGCGATCGAGCCCACTGGGCCAGCTTGATGGGCCGCGATCGGGCCGCCCTGGTGTTCGCCGATCCTCCCTACAACGTGCGAATTACCGCATGGCTCAATCACGGCAAGATCAAGCATCGCGAATTTGCGCTCGCATCCGGCGAAATGTCGCCCGCCGAGTTCACCGACTTTCTCCGGAAATGGATGGGCCTAGCCGCAAAATTCTCCGAAGAGGGCTCGATCCACTTCGTCTGTATGGACTGGCGACATATCGGCGAGATGTACAACGCTGGCCAGGAGGTCTTCGGCGCCCTTCAAAACCTCGTTGTCTGGAACAAGACCAATGCCGGCCAAGGCAGCTTCTATCGCTCCCAGCACGAATTGATATTCGTCTACAGGAACGGCGATGCGCCGCACCTCAATAATATTGAGCTCGGCCGGCATGGCAGAAACCGTTCGAATGTCTGGACCTATGCCGGCGTCAATACCTTCCGGAAAGGCCGCCTCGACGAACTCTCGATCCATCCAACAGTGAAGCCGATCGCCCTAGTTGCAGATGCGATCAAGGATTGCTCGAGACGTGGCGACATCGTTCTCGACCCCTTCATGGGATCGGGCACGACGCTATTGGCCGCGGAACGCGTCGGCCGTAAGGCCTTTGGCATGGAAATCGATCCGCTTTACGTCGATGTGGCAATCCGACGATGGCAGGATTTCACCAAGCGGGACGCAATCCTGACGTCGACCGGCCAGACCTTTAACGAGGTGGCCGCCCGTCGCTCCCCCCAAGCATCGAGAAGGAGGAGGTGATGGCCCCCAAATCGCCACGGGCGCGCGGGGCCCGCACGCCGGAAAGACGAGCCGACGTCGGTTACGGCCGCCCGCCTCTTGAGCACCAGTTTAAGCCCGGGCAATCCGGCAACAAGCGCGGCCGACCCAAGGGGTCGAAAAGCGAGGCGACCATCCTCAACGAGCTGCTCAGCCGCAAAATCAACATCAACCAAAACGGCACAACTCGAAGGATCAGCGTCCTCGAAGGCATGTTGTTGAAATTCGCCGAAGACGCGCTTCGGGGCAATCCAAAGTCCGCGGCCTTCCTATTGGCTCGCAAACAGCTCACCGAGTCGTTCGAACAACCCGCAACGGCCGATCTCGATACGGACGATCAGAAAGTCTTTGAATCTTTCGTCAAAGAACTGGAAGAGAAATTCAGAAAACAAGGAGACCACAAATGACTACCCAAGATGTTGCCCTCTTCGACGAACTTCTCCGTCGTGATTTCATGAAGTTTCTGCATAGAAGCTTTCTTTGGCTCAACCCTGGCGCAACCTTCCTTCCCAATTGGCACATTCGCGCCATCGCATATCAGCTCGAGCGCGTTCGACGCGGAGAGATCACCCGTTTGATCATCAATCTTCCACCGCGGAATCTGAAATCGATCACGGTCTCGGTCGCATTTCCAGCGTTCTTGCTTGGGCTTGACCCTCGGCGCAAGATCATCGCGATCAGCTATGGCGACGAACTGTCCGCAAAGCACGCAAGCGACTTTCGATCGGTCGTGAACTCGCCTTGGTATGGCCGCGCGTTTCCGCAGATGCGAGTTGCCCGTAACACCGAGGGCGAATTGACTACTACAAAACGCGGGTTTCGCAAGGCGACCTCAGTTGGGGGGACCTTGACCGGGCTCGGCGGCGATCTGATCATCATTGACGATCCGCAAAAACCGGTCGACGCGCAATCGGACACGCGCCGAAACAGCGTCAATCAATGGGTCACGAACACCATGATGTCGCGCCTCGACAACAAGCAGACGAGCGCGATCATTGTGGTGATGCAGCGCGTGCATTTGGAGGATCTGTCCGGATTTCTCTCGAATTCGTCCGACGATTGGACTGTGCTGAGCTTGCCGGCGATTGCCGAGGAGGATGAATCCGTCCCGATCGGTCCGAACGAATTGCACGATCGAAAGCTCGGCGACGCGCTTCATCCGGCCCACGAATCGATCGAGACGCTCCGCAAGCTCCAGCAGACGCTCGGTCCAGACATTTTCGCCGCTCAGTACCAGCAGTCACCTGTTCCTGCGGGAGGTGCGATGATCAAGCGTGCGTGGTTGAAGTACTACGATGAGATCCCTGCAGATATCCCCTACAGCAGGATCATCCAAAGCTGGGACACTGCCGCCAAGGACGGCGCCCAAAACGACTGGTCCGTGTGCACCACCTGGTTGGTGGCGGATGATAACTACTATTTGCTCGATCTCGTACGGGATCGGTTCGAATATCCGCTTCTCCGTGGCACCGCGATTGAGCTCGCCAAGCGATTCAAGCCCGACGAAATCTTGATCGAAGATGCTTCGACGGGCACTGCCTTGGCGCAAGAACTTCGGGACGAGGCCAATTGCTATGTCAACCCCATCAAAATCGATCATGACAAAGTTGGCCGGCTCTACGTTCAACAGGGGAAATTTGCCGCTGGGCGCGTATGGTTTCCGAAGAACGCGCCGTTCTTGCCGGAGCTTGAAGCGGAGTTATTGACCTTCCCTCAATCGCGTCACGACGACCAAGTCGATAGCATCAGCCAGGCACTCGCCTATGACGGTGATGGCTACGATACCAGCCTGAAATGGGTGTGATGATGATGAGCATCATGCAGGCTTCTCAATCACCCAATCATGTAACCCGACACGCATGATAGCCCAGCCCAACTCGGAACTGGTGCACACGTGAATATCAGACCGGTCCTCGGGCGGGCTCAGCGTGCCCTCCGGCGGATGGCGGATTGTTCGGGGAATTTTCTGAAGGAGAAGCCCCCACACAGAATTCGGAACCGGGTCATCGGCTGAGGCGAGCAGCAATATCGGCGCTCTCGCCACTTTGGGCTCCTCCGAGCATCCTAATGATCCAGCAATCTGCAAAAGAGCCATAAAATTGCTCGTGAATTCGCTCGACTTCTGCGTCGAAAGGCGCGTGTGTGGTGGGCCTGAGGGCGCTATCGCGCGGCGGCCTCCCCTCTCCCGTTGCCCTGTCTGATCGCGGGGCTCGTGGCAGTGGCAGCACGTGATGCTGTCGTTGACAGGAGGGAGGGCCGGATGGCCATCAGCAGACTGAAGTTGAAGAAGCAAACCGCGAAGCCGTCTCGCGGCATCAAGCTGGCGCCCAAGGCTCTACGTCCAACCAAGACCACGACCAAGCCAAAAGCGGCAGCACAGGCCGCTTCAGCGCAGCCGGGCAGCGGTTCGCCCTCGAAGCAGGACACCGTGCTTGGGATGCTGCGGCAGGCCAAGGGCACGACCATCGCTGCCATCACTGAGGCGACCGGCTGGCAGCCGCATTCGGTGCGCGGCTTCTTTGCCGGCGTGGTCAAGAAAAGGCTCAAGCTAAAACTTGATTCCGAAAAGGTGGGGCAGCAGCGCATCTACCGGATCGCGAAGGCTGGGACCTCGTCATGAGGGAGGAGCGCCCGGCCGCGGGCGACCGGGCAGCCGATCCGGAGGTCGATGCCGAACTGGAGCGGCTGCCCAAAATGCAAATCGCGGAGTTGCGCAGCCGCTATCGCGAGCTGTTCCGGACCGAACCGCCAAAGGCGTTCGGCCCGGACCTGCTCCGACGCAGCATCGCCCACAGGATCCAGGAACGAGCCTATGGCGGCCTGTCACGGGAGCACCAGCGGCTCTTGGATCAGCTGGTGAGGGCGGCTCGGGCCAAGTCGCATGGCCGGCTTGAGCTCCCCCGACGGATCAAACCGGGCTCGGAGCTGGTGCGGACCTGGAACCGCAGGACCTACCGGGTCATGGTGATGGACAAGGGCTTTGCCTGGGAGGGCAAGACCTTCTCCAGCCTCTCCGAAATCGCCTTCGCGATCACCGGCACCAGGTGGAATGGGCCGCGATTCTTTGGAATGCGCTCCCGCCCAAGCCAATCAAAGGGAGGCAAGGAGAATGCGCGCTGACGACCGAAAGACCCTACGGTGCGCGATCTACACCCGGAAATCGACCGAACATGGTCTGGAGCAGGAGTTCAACTCTCTGGACGCCCAAAGGGAGGCCTGCGAGGCCTATATCAAGAGCCAGGCCTCGCAGGGCTGGAAGGCCCTGCCCCAGCACTATGAAGATCCCGCCTACTCCGGCGGCAACCTCGACCGCCCTGCCCTGAAAAGGCTGCTGCAGGACATCGAAGCCGGCCGGATCGATGTCGTCGTGGTCTACAAGATCGACCGGCTGACCCGCTCCCTTGCCGACTTTGCCAAGCTGGTGGAGACCTTTGACGCCCGCTCGATCTCCTTTGTGGCGGTCACCCAGCAGTTCAACACGACCACCTCGATGGGTCGGCTCACCCTGAACGTACTCCTGTCCTTTGCCCAGTTCGAACGGGAGCTGGCGTCTGAGCGGGTCAAGGACAAAGTCGCCGCATCCCGGAAGAAGGGCAAATGGACGGGAGGGACCGTCCCGCTGGGCTATGATGCCAAGGACAAGAAGCTTCTCGTCAACAAGACCGAGGCCGAGACGGTCCGGACCATTTTTCGCCGCTACCTGGAGCTCAAATCCTTTGGCCGGCTGGTGGCTGACCTCGACGAGCGCGGCATCGTCACCAAACGGCGCAACACCAAGGTTGCCAAATACAATGGCGGCATTTCCTTCACCTATGGCCCCCTCGCCTACTTTCTCAAGAACCGGGTTTATCTCGGTGAAGTGCATCATGGCGGCAAATGGTTCAAAGGCGAGCACGAGGCGATCGTCGACCAGCAGACCTTTGACAGCGTGCAGGCTCTGCTCAAAGCCAACGTCGTCAAATGCAAAACCAAATATTCCGACAGTGGCGCCCTGCTGAAAGGAAAACTCTTTGACGACAGGGGCAATCGCATGGGCCCGAGCTTTTCGGGCAAGAATGGGGTCCGGTACCGATTCTATGTCAGCACGGCCCTGCGCGGCCGAAAGCACAAGGCCGGTTCGGTCACGCGAGTAGCAGCCAGCGAGATCGAAGGCATCGTCTCGGAAGCCATTCGGCAACGACTCGACCTGCCGGGTACATCTGACGACGCGATCGCAGACCAGATCGAGCATATCGTTCTCGGCGAAACGCTCGTCCGCATCACTCTCGAACGCGAAAATGCGACCGCAAGTGGCGGTTTACCCACGACAATCGAGGTCCCCTGGACACGAACCAAAGCAAGCCACACCCACGCGCTACCTCCGCCAGACCGCAAACCCGACCCAAAGCTCCTCCAAGCCGTCGTGCGTGCACACACATGGCTGGCCGAGCTCAAAGGTGGGCGGTTCTCGTCGATTGAAGAGCTCGCGGCCACAACAAAGCTGCACCCAAAACTCGTACGGCAGGCGCTGCGATTGGCATTTCTCTCGCCTGAGCTAACGTCCGCGATCTTGGAAGGCGATCAACCAGGGCTAACGTTGAGACAGATACCCAAGCGGCTGCCTCTACCCTGGACCGCGCGCCGGTAGCCGATCGACTAAGCGATGTCCGCTCCGCACCCGATACCGGATAATTCTGCGATGTCGGCTTTGGCCCATTGCAGACGTTAGAGCCGAACTTGACGGCAGTCAGCTCTGCCTTGATCGCGAAACAAATAGCCAGTCATCACCTTTGCGTTTTAATTAGCCTTAAAGCCGGTATGCATGCGCCCGCAATTGCAGAGGCCGGCCTTATGAAAGCGTGACATATCAGCCCAGAGGTCGAGCACAGTCGGCTGCTCTTTCATGCCGTACTCCCTGTAGAGAGAGGCGACGTTGATGACGATGCGCTCGGAATCGATCCAGTCCATATAGGGATCGAGCGAAATCTCGGTCGATGCGTCGTAATAGCTGAGACCCGCGTCGTACCGCTTACGAGCCTCACCATTGATGTATTCTAGGTAACTCTTGAAGTGCCGGACTCCAGCCTTGTCGCTAATTGGACCGTGCCCCGGTATGACGATATCGACATCCCAACCGAGAATCGTGTCGCAGGCTCTCATCCAGTTGGTGACTGGACCTGCCCAAATAACCGGATGACCGCCCACGAAGAGGAGGTCGCCGGCAAACACTATTTTGTCCCTGGGAAGATAGACCAGCGTGTCGCCCTTCGTGTGGGCCGGTCCCGCGTAAATAAGCTGCACTTCCTTATCCCCGACCTTCAGATCGAGACGCTCAGAGAAAGTCCGTGTGGGCGCCGTGTAAACCACTTCGTCCCAATCAAAGTTTTTGGCCATCATATCGTACAGAAACCGAGCTCCTTCTCCGAGTTCGGCCCGGTTCGCCTTGAGACGCTTGATGAGTTCGGGTGGCCGCTCAAGCATTTCTGCGGCGGTCTGCTCGGTTGTAATGATCTCGGCATCCGCCACAAGTTGGTTGCCGAACGTGTGGTCGCCGTTCGCATGTGTATTGACGAGAGTCTTTATCCTCAGTGCGGACGGGAACTTGTTCCGCATGGTATCGAGCATCTCTTGGGTCAATTTGAGATCGAAGAGGGTATCGATCAGAAGATTTTCTTCACCGTCAACGACCAATCCCGCGTTGCTCCAACCCCAGCCACCGTCGGGCTGAAGATAGGCCAAACAACCATCCCCGACATCGTGCAAGCCTTTGGTGAACTGCCATTTAGCCATTAAATTCTGTCCTCCTTGAGGCGATAGTTGCCCGCCGGAAGGCGCCGATCACGAAATCAAGTTTGCGAATGGTATCATTCAGCTCCTTGTGCGTCGACGGCCGCCCGTTATCGGTTGTTGGCCGGAAGCGGACCTCGGTCATTTCGGGGGCCTGATGCACACCTTTGTCTGGATTTTGCGGATCGCTGAGTGTGCCACGTGGAATGTCCGCTTGGGTCAAAGCGGACATCGCGGCACTTCCAGTCAATGTCCGCTTTACCCCCAAAAGCGGACATTGGAACACAGCCGCTAAATGTCTGCTTTGGGCCATAAACGGACTCATGCGGCGCAGCAAAGCCGCCTCGCATGCGCCGGCTCGCATTCAGTTGCGCCACACGTCACAATACGTGCCAGCTGCCTTCAGCGCTGCACACAATTTTTCGGCGCCGACCCGGGTGTCTTCGTCGACTCGGACCTGCGCGGCGCCCATTTCGCCTATGATTCCGTGTATTACGATATGCGGCTCGCGGTCGGTAAGGATCGCCGGGTACTTCGACTGCCATTCACGGTAGCGAGCAAGCGCCTTTGCCGGGGTTGGCCCGCCGACCACTTCCACGCCCCACGGTTTGATGGTTTCAGGTCTCGGCGAGGATGCATCGGGATTAGGTTGCATCGTACTGGTAGTTGGCAGATCGCACGGCACGACATCGACGGAGGGCATCGCAACCGGGTTGATTGGGCCTCCGGTCCATTCTTCAACAGAGCGGCCGGTCACAAGCCGTACATAGGCCCGCGTCTCGCGAGGAAGCGGCCGCCGGCCGCCGAGCCAATCGCGAACACGCCCAGATCCGGCATTGTACGCGGCTGCCGCAAGGCCGAGATTTCCAAATTCGTCACGGAGGCCACGTAACAGCCGACCAGACTTGGCAATCGCTTCAAGCGGATTAAACGGGTTATCAAGACCGCTCAATTTTGCAGTTTCCGGCATGAACTGAGCGATGCCCTGCGCACCTTTCCGGCTGATCGCGTCCGGCTTGAAGTGACTCTCCTGCCAGATCAGGCGTTTGAAGAAATCAACCGGCAAATCATTGGTTGTTGCCGCCGCAGCAAGCGCCTCACAAAGGCTTGGTGCTGTCGATGGCGCGCTCGCCTCCGGCCCATCAGTCTGTTTTGCCTGGTTATTTCCTTCTAGCTGGCCGTTTTCAGCTGCGGGCTGTTGCTGTTGTACCGTCGCCTGATCATCGCCAAACTCGAATGCGAGTACTGGCGGCCCGATAACTGCTGTAGTCGTGGACAGGAGCAGTATCAGCATGAAGTCGGAAGCCTGGCCGAAGCCGCTAGGCGGCAGAGCTTGACTCAGCTTGAACCTCATGACGATCGCCTTCGCGGGCCGGGCACCGCGCACAACGCCGAAACAGGGGATGCGTTCCAACCTATCGCACGCGACCTCGCATATAAATCAAACTGGAAAGTCCAGACCAACCAGAGCCATGTCCGGATCCCCCTGAAAACCGGGCGTCGTCGCCGTCATGGCGCCGGTCAGCTTCGGGCCGCAAGCGAACCGTTGTGCGGTTGTGGTAGGATTTTGAATGAGTTTCGAGATCCGGATCCTGAACTCCCAGGACGTCGGCCTGATGCGGGGCCTGATTGGAGTGTTCGCGAAAGCCTTCGGAGATTCCCAGACCTATCTTGGTAGTCGGCCGAGCGACGCCTATCTGTCTGATCTCCTGGGGAAGTCTCACTTCATCGCCATCGTGGCGACAATCCACGAACTCATCGTGGGCGGTTTGGTCGCCTACCAGCTGGATAAATTCGAACAAGATCGACGCGAGATCTATATCTACGATCTCGCTGTCGACGAGGGATATCGGCGTCGCGGTATCGCGACAGCGACAATCGAGGCATTGCGAGCGGAAACCGCCCGACGCGATGCCTACGTCATATTTGTGCAAGCCGATCTCAACGACGCGCCGGCGATAGCGCTCTATGAAAAACTCGGGGTGAAGGAGACCGCGCACCATTTCGACATCCTGCCGCGCTCCTCGACATCGCGACAACGCGACGATTGACCGACAAGGACGACCATGTCAGGTTGAGGGTCATTCGCGTCAATTTTCGCCAACCTCGGCCTAATTAGCCGACATTTAGACGAGCGCTGGATTTTGTCGGTATCGGCCAAGAACCTTGCCCGCATTTGCAATCGCCCCGCAGTGCGGCCTTGAGTTGGCGTCCCTCGAAATGGTCGCGCGCGTTGTGATGAGATATTCGACAAACAGCGCGCCGCGTAGCACACCCGACGGAGTCCCGAGCCGCAGATCGGCGCCGGCCCGAGATGGCTACGGTGGCACGCGCAGCGGCGATCCGGCAGCTACGCCAGGCTATGACTGGCTATCTCGCCACGTCCATGATTGAGCGCACCTCGATGCTGCCCAGGCGCGCCAGCGGGATTCTGGAGGCCACCTCGACCGCTTCTTTGTGGTCATTGGCTTCGATCAGAACGAAACCAAGCAGCTGAACCGTCGGTCTCGAGGACCTTTCCGCCCCGGACCCTCACGGTGGTCGCCGTCCGAACGGATTGGAGGGCATGAGCAACGATGAAGTGACCGCTCGTCCGGAGCACGTCGTTGTAGGCCAAGGAGTCCTGCGCGAGGGCGTCCACCTCAG
>Ga0306920_100004241_pt1 | contig 18385 bp, 13 predicted proteins | sample flu12Cox44000170_FD_204666 | JGI IMG/M metagenome (GOLD analysis project Ga0306920, IMG submission 204666) | Lab enrichment of tropical soil microbial communities from Luquillo Experimental Forest, Puerto Rico - flux4day.12C.oxic.44.000.170 (v2)... | ecosystem: Environmental > Terrestrial >... | reverse complement strand
CAGGTTCATCATGTCATGTTGCTATCGCATCTTCCTTGTGGAAGAGAAGGGCGTATCCTGTTGAAATCTCAGCAGAACAGAATTTTGGCGAGGGACAGGGTCGTGCTTCTTTGCAAGTCTCTCATTTTACGAGGGCGCAAGGTTGATGAGGCATAATCTTGCTACTTCGGCGGAGTTTGCGTTTGGAGGATTTTTCCCTGTAATTTCTGATATTCCTGCATCTCCTGTTTGGCCTTCGCTGCGTCACCCGCTTTGCGATATAACGCGGCGAGAGCGAAATGCGTCTGCGCCGCCAGGGCAGTGTCTTTTTCGATCGCGAGCAACCGGTTCCAAGATCTCTCGGCTAGAGCGGAGTCGCCTTCAAGAGAAGCCGCCTTGCCCAACGAATACAAAGTTTCCGGCATGTCAGGCTGCAAGCGATCGGCGCGTTCTAATTCCACACGCGCCTCCTTGTCCTTTCCCTGCTGCAAGAGTGTCGTTCCCAGACGGTAAGCTGCCTCGGCGCTGCCAGGCTGCAGCTTGGTCTCATAACGAAAGGCCTCTTCCGCCTTGCTCAAATCTGCGGCACCGGTGTAGACGATACCAAGTTCCAGATGCAGCTCAGGTAATTCGGGGCTTTGCTCCAACGCTGCTAAATATTCCTTTTCGGCTTGTGGCATCTGCCGGAGCACAAAATAGTTCTCCCCCATTGCCTGGTGTGCACGTGGGGAATCGGGATACAAGGTGACGAGAGTGTCGATGCTTCGCTTGGAGAGCAACCCGCTGGCGCGACCGAGGTAGTAAAGTAAATCAGGATTGCCTGGATGTTCGGCCAACGCAGCGCTAAGATTTGCCACCGCCGCTTCGAATCGTCCGGTCTCCAATTGCGCGATGCCCAGCGCTATCACTGCGTGCACGCGCTCAAGGTGAGGAATGGACTCCTCCGCGTAACCCAGCGCCAGCAAAGCAAACCCCAACTGCAAATGCGCCGCGTCGAGCTCCGGGTTTAGCTCCAACGCACGTTTCAGTGCCACGATAGCGGCCGGATAATCGTGGGTTTGCTGTAAAACTTGGCCAAGATCGAGAAACGCCTCCGCCAGGTTCGGATCGCTCTCCGTGGCCTTCCGGAATTCCTTGACAGCCACGTCTAACTGTCCTTGCTTCTGCGCCTCAACGCCTGCCTGCATGTGCTTGGCGCCTTCAGGAGAAACACTCTGAAAGGCCAGCCACACAAATAGCGCTGCAGTAATCACGAATGCTCCGGCTCTCGTATTTTGAGGAACTGGTCAGCGGCAACGTCTTTGAGCGTCTGACGCGCCCCCGAAGGCCATAATACCTCGATCGAGGCAGTCCTAGAATCGCCCAGGCCAAAGTGAAGCCGCTTGTCGTTGGAACAGCTGTAGCCGCCAGTCGAAGTCGCAAAGCGAGTCTGGCTGTTTACACGTACGCGCGCGCCGAACCCATCACGATTGCTCCGCGTGCCCTCTAGTGTGATGGACAGCCAATGATTGCCGCCACCGCGGTTGAGGAGGAGGATGGGAGCGCCCCCAAGAGTCGTGAGGACAACATCCATCCAGCCGTCGTTATTAATGTCTCCAAAGGCTGCACCGCGCCCAGCGAGTGGCGTGCTCACCCCGGAATCGGCGAATTCGAAGTGGCCTTTGTGATTCATCGCCAGAAGCGGCAACATTTTATATTCCAACGAAGAGTCGATGTCGTGAACGTTGTCGAGCACGTGACTTTGCGCAACGAACAGATCCTTCCGGCCGTCGTTGTCGAAATCTTCGAGGCCCACGCCCCAGCCGGAGCTGCCCGGGGTTAAGCTGCCCAGGCCTGTCTCTAGGCTCTCATAGGTAAAAACGCCTCCACCATCGTTATGAAACACGCTGTAAAGCTGGCGGGGCAGCACCGTAACGATGATGTCGGGACGGCCATCGTTATCGTAGTCCTGAAAGACCGTGCCCATCCCCGAAAAAGCCTTGCCGTCCATGGAGAGCGCCGTTCCGGATCCCAGCGCACGCTCTTCAAAAGTGCCGTCGCCGTTGTTGTGGTAGAGATACGCCTGCATGCCGTCGTTGGACACAAAAGTGTCTGTGAAACCATCGTCATCGTAATCCGCAAACGCAACGCCCAGCGCTCTTCCCCTCTTTGCCGCAATCCCTGAACGCTCGCTGACATCCTCGAAAGTGCCGTCCCCCCGATTGCGATAAAGAAGGCAAGTAGTCCCGGGAAACTCACCTGGAGGGCAGTACGTTTTCCAACTGCCGCCGCAAATCTTGTTGTGATCGGCGTCCCATTCCATATAACGGGTCACAAAAAGGTCAAGGTGGCCGTCATTGTTGTAATCGAAGAAACCCGCGGAGCCAGACCATCCTCCGCCAGCGACGCCAGCCTTGGCGGTCACGTCAGTGAAGGTGCCATCGCCATTGTTGTGATAGAGGATGTTTTTCCCGTAGCTGGCGACAAAAAGATCCGGATACCCGTCGCAGCGGCGGTAGTCCCAAGACGCAGAAAGTCGCGGCGGTTGAAACTGCGTTGCATGCGGTTACATGGCATTAGAAATTTTGGCACAAATTGTTCCTGGGCGCACCTTCGTCTATTTTGAGATTCCTGATGAACGGAAAGCCACGCGAAGGGAGAGTACGTCAATCGGTGGAACCATGGCCCAAAAGAAGTGCGGGAAATGCCCGAAGGCATTCCCCGCAACCGGGGTGAGGGTGATTAGAACGAGAACCGCAATCCGAACTGGATGAGTCTCGGGTTGTTGACAGCTCCACTTACCTTACCGAAAGATCCGGTGCCAAACTGGGCATTCGGTGGCCCATACTGAACGATGTTGGCGATGTTGAAAAACTCCGTGCGGAATTCCAGGTTGTACCTGTTTTCCGACCCGAAGTACGTCTTCTTGAAAATCGCGAAGTCCCAGTTGTTGACCCCGTCTTGCCTTAGCGTCGGATCGACACGGGACTCATTGCCAAAGGTGTAAGGGGCGGGATCGGCAAAGCACGCGGTATTGAACCATTGACCCACAGTTCTGCGGCCGGTCCTGCTGCATCCGGGTACCACGTTCGGTCTGAAGGTGCCCGTACCCAAGCCCAAACTACCAAGAATATTTGGGTTGCTGTCGGTGAACTTTATGGGGAAGCCCTTTTGGAAGGTAGTTATGCCATTCACTCCCCATCCAGCAATGAGCTTATCCTTGAGCCCGGTTGCGTCGGATGCGAACTTCTGACCGTGGCCGAAGGGCAGGTCATATACATAGCTGATGACCAAGCGCTGAGAAACGTCTTGCGAGGAAAGGGAGCGTTCGCCCTTGAGGTTATTCCAATCCTGGACTGCACCGACTGGGCCGGTGGTGTTTGGTTCCAGCCACGACGTCAGTGTGTCCGTGTTCGAAAGAAGCTTTGCGTTGGTATAAGCGACGAGGAGGATGCCTCCGCCCTGGAAGCGCTTGTTGGCAGAAACTTGCAGCGCATTGTAGGAACTGCTGCAGCAGCCGACGGCCCCCAGTTGTACGTCCGTGTATTGCGGGTATGGCCGGTCCAATTGGCCCTGGATCAAGCTTCCTGGTGCCAAGCTACCCGGCAAGGAAGTGCTGAACGGGTAAGGCGCACCAACTTTTTGGCAGATCGCCACGCCTTTGCACGGGTCCACGATCGCCGGAATCGCCGGATTGTACTGTGACGCAGCCTGGCTGATGAAACTGTCAGGAATTTGATCGACGCTGGTCCTGAATTGCTGCAGATGGACACCGTGAGCGCCAGCATAGGCAACGTCAAGGAAGACGCCCCAAGGCAACTCTCTCTGGAGGTCGAGGTTCCACTGCTGCGTATAAGCCGGTTTATAATTTCTCCAAGCTATGTTTGTCAGCGGTGTCTGCTGAATGCCGAACGCCGATATAGATCCGGCATTCCTCCCCACCGGTGCGACCAGAGTCGGGCCAAATGGCCCGGCTGCCGTGCAGGTAAACCCGTTAGGGGCCAACGTGCAACTACTGGAGGTGAGGGTGCTCGCAGGAGTCAACCCCTGGTCAGTGCTTGCAAAAAAGCTGGAAGTGGCGCTGCTCGTTGGATCAACGTAAGGGTTAACCGCGAACGAAACATAGTTTGCGGAATAGAAAATTCCGTACCCGCCCCGGATTACGGTCTTCGGCGTCAGTTGGTAGGCGGCCCCCAAACGCGGAGACCATTCGTTGCCTTTGGTTGGAAAGCTGGCCCTGGTCGAGTTCGCAGCACCCGAGTTCACATAGAAGATGTCGCCGGGGCAGGAACTACCAGCAGTTCCGCTGCAACCTTTAACGCTTGCGTTCGTCGCCTGGGTGTCAAAGTAGGTCAAGCGGTTAAAGCGTTCCGTCCACGGCCCCGCGAGCTCGTAGCGCAAACCCAGGTTCAGGGTCAGTTTGTTCGTCACACGCCAAGTGTCATTAACGAAGAAACCCGCGTAAACCTGTCTTCCAGCGACGGGCGCGGAAATGATCAGGTTACCGGTCGTCTGATTGCCAAATGCGGCGCCTGTTCCTAAGCCATAGCCAAGAAGGAAGTCGGCGTAGTCGCTACCGTTAGCCAAGCCTTTATTGGCGGCCAAGGCCGCAGTCCAAGATCCGTTGAACGAGATGATGGCACCGCCGTTGTTGGTTTGCAGGTAATTGTCATAACTCATTGTAAGTTGGCTACCGAAGGCAATCGTGTGCCGTCCATGAACCTTGGTCATTTGCGGAGACAAATTCCACTGTGTGTTCCAGTCGTTGATCGCGCTTTGCCCTTGGCTGCAAGAGATATTACCAGCTCCTGAGGAATCGCTGTTAGCAAAGCATGGTGTTAACGGCGTGCGTTCGACATCCGGAACAGTGGCATTATAAGCGGCCGGCCAGCCCTGTTGAGACATGTCGAAGCCCGCAAGAATCGGAAGGCGCAGATAGTGGAACCGGCTCACGCTGCTCGTGATGCTGGCGGTGAGTGTCGGATTGATTGCGTAGGTCCAGCCTAGCGAACCGCTGTTGCTTCTCGTGTTTTCCGCGCAACGGTCTTTGCACAAGCCGGTTTTATACGGATCCTGGGCCAAGCTTAGTTGCTTGAAGTAAGTGTACCGTCCAAAAAGGTGCTGGTTCTGGGTAATGTTTTGGTCCCCACGCACCACATACTGATCAATATCTCCACCTGTGCTTGCGGCGGTGGTGAAATTACTCACTCCGGCGTTGGGACCAATCAAAGACTGCCCCGTTACGTCGGTTGTGGGGAGGGCAATCAGCTTGTTCAGCAGGTATGTCGAGGTCGGATTGATATAGGGTTGCAGGCTGCACGTTGTCGGAGTAGTGCAGATCGGGACCGGATTCATTCCCCTCAGGTCATTGCCGGCGATCGGCAGACGATTGCCGCCAGCAGTAACAGCCAGAGGATTATAGAGCTGGTCAACGTTTACTGTTACTGGACCAGCACTGGTTTGGTAAGTCTTCTGGTCCGAGCAGATGCCGTTGGGACCATTGAAACCGCTAACGCACATATCGGCAAAATTTCCCGTACGCTCTGCCGTTGTGGGAACAATCGTACTGAAAACTTGTCCTGCGCGTGCGCGGAAACCTTCATAACTGCCAAATATGAAGGTCTTATCTTTAATGATCGGGCCACCGACGGTGCCACCAAACTGATTCTGCGTGAACGGTGGTGCCTTATTCGGTTCGCCGCTTGCTATTTGTGAAGCCTTGTTAAAAGGGTTGTTGGCATTTAACACTCGGTTGCGGAGGAATTCGTACGCGGTGCCATGCCACTGGTTGCTTCCAGACTTCGTGCTGAAGTTGATGACGCCGCCTGCGAACTTGCCCCACTCGGCACCCTGGTTGTTGTATTGCACCTTGAATTCGCCGATGGAATCCTGCGTCGGTACAAGAAGAGGCAGGTTGATGTAGCCAATGTTTAGAGGCTCGCCGTCAAGGTATTCCGCACTCTGGTTGGCGAACGCGCCGCCGACCTGATAGTTACCGGTGTCAAAGGGGTTTTTGCCGACGGTGGTACCTTGCGAGTTGCCCTGAGGAACTACCGAGGGAGACAGAGACGCCAAGTTAAAGACGTTGCGGCCATTCAGTGGAAGTTCATTGGCGTGCCGTCCCGAGATCACCTGACCGAGGGAAGAGCTATCCGGCTGCAGCAACGGCGTTTCGCCCGTGACCTCCACCGTCTGGCTGACTTCGCCCAACTGCATCGTCAGGTTGATGCTGGATGTCTGCTGCACCTGTACAATGACATCTGCCATCTCTGAACGCTTGAAGCCGGTCTTTTCGGCCGTGACGCGATAATGACCTGCAAACAGATTCTTAAATAGATACAATCCTTCGACTCCCGTTTTATCAGTCAGCTTCGAGCCAGTTTCAAGATTGGTTAGAGTAACTTCCACATCGGAAATTGCGCCTCCGGAACTGTCAGTCACAGTTCCCGAGATGCTTCCATAGGTCGATTGTGCATTGGATGGCGAGCTCATTAAGCCAATGCAGCCCAAGCCAATAATTGTTAGGAGCCCACATTTTGCTAACATGCCGAGGTTCATAGACTTCCCCCTCTTCAACCAAAAAAAAAAACAGAATCCACACCGAAACTTCAGAGCACCCCACTGTTTTGAATTTTTTGCCGGTGATCGGCCAAAGGCGGTCCGTCAGAACAACGTAAGCCACACTCACCCCTCGACGGGGAACAATTGCAAGGACGTTACAAAGCACCCCACAGCTTGTCAAGCACAAAATTGATTTTTTGCATCGCGATTATCGGTTTTTTTGATAAAAGGCGTGGGGCTTCCCTTCCCTGCATCCAATGACCGACACTACGCGGCGGGTGCATCGCCGAAACTCAATAAGATGCTTTTCTTGTTTTGAGTATTGGAATAGCCTAAAGGCTCGACCTCGTCTAATGAATGGCATGCCGTTCTGTCCCTCGTTTTGCATGGTGAGAGTCCATGAACTTTGATCGAGATCTTGAAAAAATTGCACTTCAGGAAAAGCGGCTAAAATTCAAATATTTTGACTCAGAAGTGGCCTGGGCTTTGGGAACCGCCCTCAAGGCAGCGGCTGAAAAACGCCATGTTGCCGTGGCCATCGATATTCAGCTTAACGGCCATACCCTTTTTTCGTACGCGATGACGGGAACTACGCCGGACAATTGGGACTGGATTCGTCGCAAGCGCAACGTTGTCCAGCGCTATCACTGCAGTTCTTTCGCTATCGGACTAAGGCATGCGCGCGCTCAAACCACCCTGCAGGAGAAGTCGGGTCTTGAGCTAAAGGACTTTGCGGCCCACGGCGGCGGTTTCCCGATTCTCCTTGGGGGGACAGGGTGCATCGGCACGATCACCGTCTCCGGTTTGCCGCAGCGCGAGGACCATGCCCTGGTCATTGGCGTGCTTCAGGAGTATCTCGGTCTGGCGGGCGAAGACTTGGCGCTCGATGCGCCTGCGGCATCTTGAACACAAGGAACAGGCCATGCAAGAGACTTGGAGGTGGTTCGGCCCACAAGAACCGATCTCGCTTGATCAAATCAAGCAAGCGGGCGCCACGGGCATCGTCTCCGCCCTATATCACATTTATCGTGGCAAGCCTTGGCCGCCCGACGAAGTCATCAGGCGTAAAGGCGAAATCGAGTCCGCAGGCCTCATCTGGTCCGTCGTCGAGAGCCTTCCCGTTCACAATTCCATCAAGCTCCGCTCCGGACCCTATCGGCGGTACATCGGTGCATGGAAGGATTCTCTTGTCGCCATCGCCAAGGCACGCGTGCCGGTGGTCTGCTACAACTTCATGCCGCTTGTCGACTGCACCCGCACGAATTTGAAGTGGCGCCTGCCCAGCACGGGGTACGCGCTGCGCTTTGATGCCGTAGATTTCGCGGCGTGCGATCTCTTCCTCCTTGAGCGGCCAGGTGCCGAACTCAATTACGCGCCTGAGCGCGTCGCTGCCGCGCGTGCCCGCTTCAACTCACTGTCTAAGGCGCAGAAAGAGCAACTCGAACGCGCGGTCATCGCCGGGCTCCCCGGTGCAGAATCGTCTTACGATCGTAATCTGTTTCGCCGATCGCACGCGGAGTGGGGGCTATCTGCCGCTGCAAGGATCGATCGGGCATCGCAGGCCGTTGAAACCACGCGAGGCAGGCCGAAGAGCGGCCAACGGGGGGTCATCTTATGGTGCCCGTGGAGACAATGATTTGCTTGCGATGGTGGGCGAATTTGCGACTCGCATTCATTTCGTGAATCTTCGCCAGGTGGTTCGCGAAGCAGATGGCTCATTCTATGAAGCCGAGCATCTTCATGGCAGTTCGGATATGGTGGGCGTGATCCGCGCATTGCTTAGTGAGGAATCACGGCGACGACGCGCCAACCGCGAAGATCGAGCAATTCCCATGCGGCCCGATCATGGCCACTTGCTCGCGGACGACATGAACAAGAAAACCAACCCCGTCGGCACTGGAGTCCTCCGTCGGAATCATCCTCACGTATGTGCCGATCTGCTTGCCACGGGCAAACCGTTCGGGGGTTCCGATGATCAACACAAAAGCGAGTGCCGTAATCGGACCCACGCCAGGATGCCTCATCAACCGCAACGCTTCGGGTCGCTTGTGGACTTCCTGCTCCACTGCTGTCGTTAACTCCTCGATGCTCGGATTCAGCCGGTCCAGGAGCTCCAACAACTCTCTTCGACGTCGGCTGGCCCAGGGACCTAATACCAATTTCTCGAATTCTGCTCGCCCCGGTTGACTAAGCAGCTTCGACTTCCAACGCTTGCCTTCGTTCATGGCCAGCGCTTGCAGTTGGTTCATATCCGCGTGCGCATCTGCACCAACCGATGCCGGTGCCACAGCAGTTGTCGCAGATCTCGATTCTCTGGACTCGGTACCCAAATTTTCGGAAAGCGATCTTCGCGCATCAACCCCCGCAGAAGTCTCGCATCCTCGCGGTCGGTCTTCCGCTTCTTGACGCGTCGGGCCTTGATCTCGGCGGGATCGCCGATCCACAGCTCAAAATCAAGTTCTGCCAGCAATCGCTCGAACCAACGTGAATATCCAGTAGCCTCCATTCCTACCCGCACGTGCATTCCTTTTCGTTTCAGGTCTCGATAGAATCGCTCTGCTTCTCTGCCGTCGTGGTTCAGTCGCTGTTCATCATATTCACCGGTCTCCTCAATTAAAAATGCAATCTGCTGAAAGCTCGGGTGATAATCTACGCCTACGATCATCATGTTCGGCTCCTCTCTCGCGAGGCCATGGTCGTGAAGCAACCAAAGTTTACTCGGGTCGGGGAGCCGACATTGTTATGCAATCACTCCCAGAGGAAACGGGGAGCAACAGATAGGCTAAATCTACGGAGCCAGGCGTTCATTCCTCGACCCTACCAGTGGACTTGAACCACCGACCTCACGCTTATCAGCGAAGCGGGATCTTCATCCGGCCACCGCCAACGGATTACCGTCAGCGCGTCGACGCGCTAGCTGCCAGGCCGCCCCGCGGCGGCGCCGTACGCCACTTTCTGCCCTCCATAGCGCCGCACGCGGATGTTGGCCTGTTCGGCGTGGGCGAAGAACCCTTCCAACACACAGAGCCGCGAGCAATACTCTCCGATCCTCGCCGAGGCCTCGTCAGTCAGCACGCGCTGGTATGTGCAAGTCTTGATGAACTTGCCGACCCACAGGCCCCCGGTATAGCGCGCTGCCTTTCCAGTAGGAAGCGTGTGATTCGTGCCAATGACCTTGTCCCCGTAGGCCACATTCGTGCGTGGGCCAAGAAACATAGCGCCGTAGTTCCGCATATTTTTGAGGAAATACTCGGGATTCCGGGTCATGACCTGGACGTGTTCGGAAGCGATACGGTCCGCCTCGCGCACCATCTCTTCGTCCGAATCGCATACAATCACTTCGCCATAGTCGCGCCAGGAGACGGATGCGAACTCCGCCGTGGGTAACAACGAGAGCAAACGCTCCACCTCGGCCATGGTTTCGTGCGCCAGCTTCTCCGACGTGGTCAGCAAGATCGCCGGGGTATTAAATCCGTGCTCGGCCTGGCCAAGAAGATCCGTAGCGCAGAGCTCTCCATCGACGGTCTCATCCGCGATCAAGAGTGTCTCGGTTGGACCGGCGATGAGATCAATGCCAACGCGGCCGAAAAGCTGCCTCTTAGCCTCGGCCACGAACGCATTGCCCGGCCCCACAATCATTGATACAGGCTCGATGCTCTTCGTGCCCAGTGCCATCGCCGCAATTGCCTGGACGCCGCCCATGCAATAAATTTCATCCGCCCCACCGAGATGCATCGCGGCAACGACTGCCGGATTGGGCCGGCCCTTGTAAGGAGGCGAGGCCGCAATCACGCGCGACACGCCCGCAACTTTCGCGGTCACCACGCTCATGTGCGCCGAGGCCACTAGCGGATACTTCCCACCTGGGACGTAACAGCCCACGGAGTCTACGGGGATGTTCTTGTGTCCCAGAATCACCCCGGGCAGCGTTTCCACTTCGACGTCCGAGAGTGCGGCTCGCTGCTCCCGCGCGAAATTTCTTACCTGAGCCTGCGCGAATTTGATGTCCTCCACGCTTTGCAGCTCTAGTTCAGACAAGGCGGCCTCAATGTCGCCCTCCGACAAGCGAAACACAGGAGGGTTCCACTTATCGAGCCTCTCCGAGATTTCGCGTAACGCCACTTCCCCATGGCTCTGTATTTCCTCGAGAATTCCTGTGACGATGTCGCGAACCTTCTTGGCGTCGACGCTGGACTGCTCCGGGGTGCGGCCGGCCTTGAGATGTCGTGGCATGGCAGCTCTCCTTCTCGAACACTCGCCCTGGGACGAGGCGAGCCTAGCCGCTGGTGGACATGGGCTTCGCCATTTCCGCTTCCCCGGACGACCAACGATGCTGCTCGGCGGCGTATCCCGCTTTGTAGTCCGCCTTGACCGCTTCCGGTGCGCTCGGCAGCACGGGGAAGTCCCACCAGCCAACGACTTCCGCGGCGGCCACAGAAACATCCCGCGTGATCGGCACCTCGACCACCGCGGGTGCCTTGGAATCCAGCGCTCGCTTAATACTGGGGCCTATGTCCTCCGCCGTTTTCGGTTTGGTGGCGACTTCGAGGCCAAAGGACTTCGCCAGTGCAACGAAATCCACGGAATAGGCTCTCCCGTCGCCGGCTTGGTTGAACTCCGACCCGATTTGCCGGCCCATGAGGTGATTCTGGCCGTCGCGAATCGAAATGTAGCCGGAGTTATTGAGGATGAGGAAAGTAACCGGAATGCTGTGCATCGCGCAGACGGCCAGCTCCTGCACGCTCATCATGAAGTCGCCGTCGCCGATGATGCATACGACCGGCGCATCCGGCCTAGCCAGTTTGGCGCCGATGGCCGCCGGAAGTGCAAAGCCCATGGACGAAAATGAGCCCGAGGTGATGTGAGTTCGCGGCTCGTAGACCGGGAAACCCTGCTTCGTGGCGCTTTGCGGATGACCCGAGCCCACGGTCACGATGCCGTGGCGTGGCAAGGCCTTTCGCAGTTCACGCAACGTGCGCAGCATCGTCGTGGGCATCGCATGGAACGACCTGCGGCGCTCTAGCTTCTGCTCCCACTCTCTTTTCAGCCCGTCGATCTTGTTAAGGTAAGAAGCCCGCGATTCCCGCGCCACGCGCGCTTGTTCCGCGGAGATCCCTGCCAAGATATCGGCCAGAGCCAGCTTGCAGTCCGCGGCGATGCCCACCTCCGCGGGATAGTTCTTGCCGATTTCGCGCGGATCAATATCCACCTGGATGAGCTTCGCATCGGGAATGGAAAACGTGACGCCCTTGCGATAGGACGAAGCAGACCAGTCAGTAAAACGGCACCCCAGAGAGATCACCACATCCGCGTTGGCCGCCGTGTGATTGCCTGGCGTCGAACCCGGCCATCCTGCGGTTCCCGCGCACATCGCATGGTCTTCGGAAATAGCTCCTTTGCCGTTCCACGTGAACACCACCGGAATGCCCAGCGTTTCGGCAAGCGCGGCCAGTTCGGGAGAGGCGTTCGCGGTGATGGCGCCCCCGCCGGCCACGATGCACGGCCGCTGCGCGGTGAGAAGCAGCTTGATTGCTGCCTCGATCGCCTGCGCGTCAGCTCGCGGCTTCCCCAGCGGCAGGCGCTCGCGAAGATCGGCGATCTCGACTTCGGTCATGTCGGTCTGCACGTCGAGCGGAATCTCCATATGTACGGGTCCGGGGCGGCCGGTCAGCATGGCGTTCCACGCCCGGTGGATTACGAAAGGCACCTGGTCCGCGCGGATCACATCGAAACTGCGCTTCGTCACCGGCGCCACGATGTGCGGGAAATCCGGCGACGCGAAGCGATCCAATTCCTGCATGACACCGTGACCCCGCATGTGCGTGGCGGCACTCCCGGTGATCAGCAGCAGCGCGGTGGAATCACAGTGGGCGGTGGCCAGGCCGATGATGGTGTTTGTCGCGCCGGGTCCGATGGATGTACACGCCGCAATCGGGTGGCCGGTGACTCGGTAGTGTGCGTCCGCCATATGCACCGCGCTCTGTTCATGCATCACCTGGATAAAACGCAACCGCGAGACCGGATCGTGAAAGGCGTCGATAATGCTCCAATTGCCGTGGCCTGGGAGGCCCGTGACGTACGGGACGCCATACGCGCTTAGCGCTTTGCCGATAATCTGTCCAACCGTGAGCTTCATAGGAACCTCCTTGTCCGCTCTCTGCTTGCCGCACATTCTACTCCCCTGGGAAGAAGGAAGTGAACGCGTCAAGTTGCCAGCCACATCACGTGCCCGCGTGAATGTATAATCCAGTTCGCGTAGAAGGCGGAGCGAGGCTTGAACCGGCGCAAGTTTCTGTCGCAGAGCGGCCAACTGTGCCTAGGCGCTCGGTTAGCTCCGAGGATGTTCGGCGGGAGTGCCATGGCCCAAGACAATCAACGTCGCGCCTTGTCTTTTTCCAATGAGTGGATCGAAAGCGTTGTGGTAACGGCGGTCCGCGAAATGGCGGTTGAGGATGCCATCGTGGTGAACCTTTCGGGGACGCCGTTGCACTACACTGCCGGAAGCAACCACGGATTCATTGTCCCGTGGAAGTCCACGATGCTCCGGCAATGCATGCTCAACACCGGCGAAACGGCCGCTCTGCTGCACGTGCGGCAGCGGACCAATCTTGGCGGCATTGGGTTGCATTGGGACTGGTATGGTCGCCGCAACCCGCAGTTTCCGCGAAGAACCCCCCTTTACATCTCGTCGCAGGAGGAAATCGGAGAGGTCCAGCTCGATTCCCTGGCAGCCTTCGTTCCCATGACGTCTGGTTCGTCCGTGCCGCGCAGGTACCGCGTGAAGCTCAACCTCTGGTATACGCCGGAAGAGACAGATTGCGGTATCCATACCGGACACGAGTTCCTCGAAGTGCATACGCAGGTTCTAGGCACAGGGCACATGCAGAAGTTCCGTGAAAACAAGGCGGACTCGCTCTACGAGGACGTTGCGATGCCTCCGGGATTCACACACGACCCGTTCTTCACCGTCGCTCCGGATCGCAGCTTCAGCTATCCCTGGCACCGCTATTATGCGGACACCGATTGCATCTGGATGGCGATTGAGTTGCACGCGGTCTGAAGCTTCGACTTCGCTTGTGTGCTCGGCCGCGGGCTCACGGACCCGTAATTTCGGTTCGTCATCTAAGAGTGACCTGGAAGGTTTAGTCCTCTATTGTCAAAAGGAAACAAAAATCTGAAAACAGCCCCGACCGGCATACGCTGATTACGCTGTGTGAGCCTTGACCCAAAGCTTCGCCGGGGTTAGGTGTGCACCCGAGAAACCTCAGGAAGGGCTGATTTTGGGCGGTCGTTCAGGTGGTAGCAGGACCGAGACTGTGCGTAAGCCCACGAGTCTTGCGTCACAAGGTGTCTTTTCGTTAGGCGAGCCGGCCTCCAGAAGATGCAGTCCCTTTTACTGCGGTTCCAGTCATGGTCCCGATGAGTTGTCTTCCTTTTATTTTGTGGTCGTTCATATTACTCAAAGGTTTCTGTTCCAGAAAGTTCCAAAACCCTATCTTATTGTCATTTCGAGGGTTACTTCGAGCGAGAAGCAGATTCCCCGAAATTATTGGAATCATTAGAAAGCAAGAGCAAAGGAAGGAATCGTTGGAGCCAGGGCTCGTGCTTGCAAAGCAAGTGCTCTCCCAGCTGAGCTACACGCCCACAGTCGGACTAACCTCATTCTAAAACACTTTCTGACCTTCTGCCTACGTGTTCGCTTTGGCCGTGCACAAACCGTGCAGGTAAGCGCTCGATTTGCGTCACCGTGCACAATGGCGCCTCGCACAAATCATTGAAAACAAAAAGCGCATTCCCTGCCAAGAATTCTTGGACTGAGCGCTTCTTATGCGAAAAGCAGGGGCACTCGCGGCAGATGTCTGAAGTGAGCGCGAGAACCACATCGGCTCGGTCGATCGCCTGTTCGATCTCACGGCTCCAGATGTCGCCTGCAGAAAGGCGCTGCGTGTCGAGCCATGCATCGAACTTCGTCGCCAGATCCTTTTGCAGACGGCTGTGCCAGATCAACTTGATCCAGGAAGACCTCGAAGCCTTGTTGATGCAGTACCTCGTACAGATGCAAGACCCAAATGCGATTCCGCACGGCAATGAGCGCGGAATCGCTCGATTGCGTTTGCCACGGAGACTGCCTGCCGGAACTTCGCCGAGCTTACGTTTTTGACACAGTGATTCGGAGTATTATGAGTGTTCTTAGCAAAGGCTGGTCCTGATGGAACAAAAGACATGCTTTGTCTCGATGCCCTTCGGAAAAAAGCCCGATCTGCAGACGGGCCGAGAGTTGGATTTCGACCGCGTCTATCGCGAGATCGTACGGCCGGCCGCGGAAGAGACCGGTTACAGGGCGCTTCGAGCCGACGAGTTGGGCTCAGGCATCATTGCACGCCCACTTTTTGAGCAACTGCTGTCGAGCGACGTGTTCATTGCGGACGTAACAACTGCCAATCCGAACGTGATGTACGAATTGGGTCTGCGTCATGCCCTCTCGAATGCTGTGACGTTGCTCGTCGCCGAGGCAGACTGGGCACATCGGCTTCCCTTTGATCTTGGTTACGCGCGCGTAATCGTTTATCGCGCTCAGCCCGGTGGCCAACTAGAACCCGAAGAAGCAACTAGGGCTCGCAGTATGCTATCGGAGGCGATACGGCAAGGCATCGGACGTGAGGGCAGCTATAGTCCGGTTTACGCGTTTCTCCAAACCCTGCGTCCTCCGGAACTCCCCGGTAGCGAAACCGGAAGGCGGCGGGGCTCTGGGCGGGCGTCGGTAACTGGCGACATCCCTCTGATCGAGGCGCCAATTGAGTCGCTGAGGCGGGCGGAGGAAGCCGTCAAAAGTAGCCCGGAGATGGATATGGCTTCCGTAATCGAAGTGATGAAAGGCTACCAGGTTAAGTCCGCCTGGGAGGATCTGATGAAGTTCGTGAGCGACCTTCCGGACAGCATGAAAGAAGTCCCACAGGTGGCGCAAATGACGGCGCTCGCGCTGAACCGATTAGGTCACTATCAGAAAGCGATTGCAATATTAAGTTCGCTGATATCGCGAACGGGGGGAGACAGCGAGACGTTTGGGATTCTGGGACTCAGCTATAAGCGGCTTTATGCTTCCGAACACAAGCAGGATTACCTGCAGGGTGCCATCGACAGTTATCGTCAGGCCTTCATCTTTGCGCCCAACGATTACTATGCCGGCGTGAACCTCGCGAGCTTGCTTGCGCTCTATGCGTCTGATGACGCGAGAAAAGAATTGAGTGGCTTGGTTCCCCGTTTGAGAGACCAGCTTGCGCAGCGCGTCGAGGATCCTCGCGCAGACTTCTGGGAGGTAGCGTCGGCGCTCGAAATGGCCGTGATTGCACGGGATTGGCCCGAAGCGAGCAGGTTTGTGTCGCGGCTTGTTTCAGGCTCGGACGCACAGTGGGCGCTGGCCTCAGTTGTGTCGCAGTTGACGCGGTATGAAAAAACCATGAACGAACCCGACCTAAGCCAGCTACAAAACTTAATCGGGGTAATCGAAGCACGGTCGGGGACAATGCAATCCCATGCCTGATATCGTCTCAACCCTCGACATTTTGAAGCAGCTATGGGCACTCGCCAGCAAGGCGGAGGCCGACCGCCGGGAGCTTGTCCAGGGCAACCTGCCCCAGGCAATGAAGGACGATTATGAAAAGAAGATCCAGCAGCAAATCGAGAACTATTGTGAAGACCAAAAGAAGCTCCTGGATGAACTGGTCCACTTTCCTCCTCACACTGTGGAACACTTCGCCAATCTAAAGCAATTTCATCAGGCTAGTCCGTATGAGAAGTCCGTTTTTGTGATAACAAAGTTTCCCGGCAACAACTCGCCGGCGGACGCACAACTCGCGAAGGTAATCAAGGCAGTGCGGGGGGCTGTGGCAAATGCAGGCTTCTTTTCGCACCTTGCATGCGACAGAACCTACAACCCGATGCTGTGGAAGAATGTCGAGTTCTACTTGCTCGCTTGTAGCAGGGGCATCGCAATCGTCGAGAGCAAGCATACTGCGGAATTGAACCCGAACGTGACCATGGAATGGGGCTGGATGCGAGGGACGGATCGTCCTGTCCTGTTCCTTGTAGAGCAGACGTTCGACAAGAGCCGCGCCGATCTTAGCGGCCTAATCCAGGAGCTGTTCGACTGGAACAACCCCGAGCCTGGCGTCGAATCCGCGGTGAAAAAGTTCCTTACCTAGTGTGTCCTCGAGTCTACGATCTGCCTAGCTGTTGTTCGCCAATATTTCATCCGCGCCAAAATGGTTGATTCAGTTCTCGACGTCCTAAATGGGAGGTGGGTCTTGAATTAACGACCTTCTCGGTAGCCCTTTATATTAAGGATGGGAGGATCCGACGTGCGCCTTGCAGCTTGGCAGAGCAATGTTTGGTTTGAAAATCAACTCAGGTAGCCCGATCGTAACGATGGTGGAGCCCGCCGAGTCGCGGCCGTGACCCGACGCGACCGGAGGCTGAAGATTGAGACCTCCCGCCTGGCGTTTCCTTCCCGAGCCCAAGGTGCGTGCGATCTTCGTGGTGCAAGTCGACAACACAACACCCATAATATTGAATTACGAGAAGTCCGGTACGCTTGGCATCCTTGGCACGACCGGGTTGTGGCAATTCACCAAGCCTTCACCCGGAGTGGATGCGCGTTGTTCCGCTGCAGCATCGAAGAAAACCTCGAAACTCGGCTCCTCGAGATTCCGCAATGGATGTTTGATCCAGCAACTTGCTGCCGAATGCATCTGGCGGCGGTACCGACAGTCGCTGGTAAAGCGTTACTGGACCTGAAGACCTTGCTTCAAGGCACGCCCCTTCCTGACAACGGCATTTTGCTGCAAGCTCGGCATCGTTCCTTACTGTCTTCAGGAGGCGCTGATGCGAATGTCTCTGAACCGGCCGAGAACTACTCAACTCAAACTGTTTCATCCACACCACCAGAGCCCCACTGGGCGGGGGCTGCCTCGAGAAATCCGGCTAAGAACGGTGGAGTTGCTTGCGCGACTACTGCGCGAACACTGCAGAAGAGTCCGCGCTTCGAGCAGCGGAAAGGAAGCAGGCGATGAGTGACAAGATCAAGTCCCAGCATCTCGCGCGCAAGGCGATTTTATATATTCGCCAATCCTCCGCCTACCAGGTCAACCACAATTTGGAGAGTCAGAAGTTGCAGTATGCCATGCAACAACGATTGCAACAGCTAGGCTGGCGCGAGATCGAAGTAGTGGATGAGGATCTGGGTCGGTCTGCAGCCGGTACAGTCACGCGCGCTGGCTTTGAACGCATGGTAGCAGAAGTTTGTTTGGGCAAGGTGGGAGCGGTAGCAGCTCGGGAGGTGTCTCGCTTCGCACGCAACAGCCGGGAATGGCAACAGTTGGTAGAGGTGTGTCGTGTTGTTGATACGGTGTTAATCGATCAGGAGACCGTCTATACGCCGCGGCAAAGCAATGATCGACTGCTGTTGGGCCTGAAAGGCAGTTTGAACGAATATGAACTGGACTTGTTGCGCCAGCGCTCGCTCGAAGCCCGGCGGGAAAAGGCTCGGCGGGGTGAGCTGCTGGTGACCGCACCCGTCGGTTACCTAAAGACCGAAGAACAACATTGGGAGAAAGACCCCGACCGTCGAGTGCAAGAAGCCGTCCAGTTGGTGTTTCACAAGTTTCTCGAACTCGGTACTGCTCGTCAGACTTTGTTGTGGTTCCTGGAGCACGGCTTACAACTTCCAGTGTACACGTGGACCGGCGAGACCTTGTGGAAGCGCCCCACCTATGCAACGGTCTACCGCATTCTGACCAACCCGATTTACGCCGGTGCCTATGCGTACGGAAAAACAGAACACACGCTGCACTATGAAAAGGGCGAGCCT
>Ga0306920_100004240_pt1 | contig 18388 bp, 24 predicted proteins | sample flu12Cox44000170_FD_204666 | JGI IMG/M metagenome (GOLD analysis project Ga0306920, IMG submission 204666) | Lab enrichment of tropical soil microbial communities from Luquillo Experimental Forest, Puerto Rico - flux4day.12C.oxic.44.000.170 (v2)... | ecosystem: Environmental > Terrestrial >... | reverse complement strand
GGACTTAGCGGTGCCACAAATTGCGGCTTCACAACATTTGAACAATGCATGGAAACCGCGCGCGGGCTCGGTAGCTTGTGCCAACCGAATACGCAATACGTACCTCCACCCGGACCACATCCTCACATTAAGCTAAGGAGCTATCCATATTGAACGCCAACGCGGGCCTTCCGCAACAGCTCCGGCAGCTTGGCGATATTCACCGCAATCGTTTGCGCCTCGTCGCTGGTTGGCGTTCAGGTTCGTAGAGAGAGCCGCCAAACTGTTCGATGAAGGCGTGTGCCGTCGCCAGGTCCGAAAAACACCAGCGATAATACGTTTGGCCCTCCTTCAAACCTATATGGCCGTGTCGCGGCTTGATGTGTCGCGAACTGTGAAAGTGCATAATTCGACGGCCTAATCCGACATCCAAGCCGCGCCTACCGACGGCAAGCTCGACAATGTGAGGGTATTTCCTCTCAATCGTTCCGGGTGCAGCATGCCGCCGGTCAAGAGAAGGCATGAGAATAGCTCAAGGTGTTCACTTAGATAGGAACCCCGGCAGCTTGGCGATATTCGCCGCGATCCTTCGCGCCTCATCGCGCGTCAGTGGCCTAGCGGCTGCGCGCGGATCATCGAAATAGACATAGGCAAGCTGCTGGCCGTCGCGGTCACGCACAGCAAACCACCTTTCTTGTTCCTCGACAGTCCAAGGCGGCGGGAACTGGCGGGCGGACATGGGAATGTTCCCCTCAAATCTAATTTCTTTGATTCCAATCAATGAACGCAAGACCGAATCTCCGTCAGCATCGTCGAATTAGAGAGTCAAGCGACGATGACCGAGGAACTTCGTGTAATCATTTTTATTGCGCTCGGTTTATCAGGGGTGGTCGGGCGGTGGCTTTCGGCGCTATGGGTTGCCGGGGGGTTTGTTTTACCCTGAGTGCCGATATTTCCAGCGCGGAGAGCGTCATGGAAAATATCTCGACTGTTGTCCTCATTCTGCTGGTCGCAGGCGTCGTTGTCGCCGCTGTCGCATGTAGCGGGCATCGGCGCTGGCATTGAGTTGGTACAGTTCGGCGTTACTTCGACAGACCAGGGCGGCGGGAAGCGGCGGGCGGGCACTCAAGAACTCGATTCTTTCGGTGGTTCTCCCCATTCCCATTTGCCGGTGTACCCGTTGTAGCGGGCGAAACCGCGCTTGATCATTTCGTCGCGCCAGCGGTTGCGCCTGACTATGGTGGCTGTCAGGTACCCGACGCCAAAGCAAAGCGCGCCAAACGCCACCACAATGATGATCTGCAACCCCAACTGGCTCATGATGCGAGTTTTAGGGCTTTTTGAACAACTCCGGCAGTTTCGCGATATTGACCGCGATCCGCCGCGCCTCACCGCGCGTGAACAGCTTGGACAAATGTCCGCTTTCCCCTCGAAAGCAGACATTGGAACTCGGTGGCGTGATGTCCGCTTTGTGCCAAAAGCGGACATTCTGCGCTGCGGCCGGACGCAGTTCGATCACTTCGTCGGCGGTCGCAGACTTACCGGTTAGCTTTCTCGAACGTAATCATATCGCTGCGGGTTACAGTGACCCATTTGGTGGTCACTGGCGGTCCGCCGCCCGCCATGTGCCAGGCCGCGTAAGCCTCGCGGAAAGCACTTTCTGAAAGCAAACAATCCACTGGATAGATCACGTAATAGCCGCGCTGGGCGGCGCCCGCACCGGTTCCAATACCAACACCCTGGGCCGAGGTGCCGCAGACGATAACCGTCTTGATGCCGTGGTCTTTCAGTCGCTGATCCAGGTCGTCGCCAACGAACTTGTCGGGTCCACCCGGTTTCTGATCAACAACCTCGCCCTCGCGCGGCGCGATGCCTTCGTCAATAATTTTGCCGCCGCCAGGAAGCGTGTACTCGACAAGCATGCTGGCGGCGCGTGCTCGATCATGCAACGCCTTGACCGTCGGGACTGCAGCGACGCAGCGGGGACGCTGACCGCAATTTTCGGTCATGAAGTCCAATAGTAAAAGTGCCGTGCTCTTTGGGTCGACCGCCACCGGCTTCAAGGTGGGCGGCGGCGGCATCTGAATTGTCGACCATTCAGCGATAACATCGGTGGCACGTGCAGGCAGGACACCGTAGGTCGACGCGGCGATCGCCAGAGACGCAGCGCCCAAGCGCAACCATCTAGAAATTGCAGGCATGCGATCCTCCTCCTCGCTGATCATTCAGATTTGGTCGAATTGGTAGAGCTGGCTGCTGCGCGCGCGCCGCAAACTACGGAGCCGTTGCTGCACCACCAACAGGTGCGATGAACTCGCGCCGCCTCATTCGATCACCTCGTCGGCGGAGGCGAGCAAACCGGGCGGCACAGTGAGCCCAAGGGCTTTGGCGGTCTTAAGATTGACTGCGGTTTCGTATTTAGTCGGTGCTTGCACTGGAAGATTGGCGGCCTTTTCACCTTTCAAAATTCGATCAACATACGAGGCGGCAAGCCGACACTGCTCTAGCAAATCCGGTCCTATTGAGATTAATCCGCCGGCGGTGACCATATATCGGAACGGATATACGGCGGGCAATTTGTGTTTGGCTGTTAGCGCAATCAGCATATCGCGTCGGACCGACACCGCGGCGTTTGGCGTTACAATCAGACCGCCATTGGCCGACTGCGCAAAGTTTGACACAGCGCGCTCGACCTCGGCCATCTCTCGACCACTATCAACGGGTCTCGTTTCCACACCGAGGGTCTGATCCAGCGCCTGTATGGCGGCAAACTCGGCAGTCCCCGCAGGATTTGAGGAATCGCGAAGCACGGCTGCTCGCGTTACATTCGGTGCAATTTGCTTGAGAAGTTCCAGCCTTTTGCCACCAAAACTATATTCGTAAATCATGAAACCGGTAATGTCGCCGCCCGGTCGGGCCAAGCTGTCGACGAAGCTGGCGCCCACCGGATCAGTCACGCCAACAAACACTATCGGTAGACTGCGGCCCGTGTGTCGCAGTGCCGCGACACTTAAAGTGCCGCTGGCGAACACCACATCAGGCGCAAGCGCCAGCAACTCAGCCGCGCCGCTGCGTTCGCGTTCCACCTCGTCTGCGCCCCAGCGGATGTCAAACCGCACGTTATCACCGTCGCTCCAGCCAAACCGCTTGAGCTCTTGCTGGAATACTGCGACACGGGATTGACCTTCTGGATCGTCTGCGGCGCGGTTCATCAACACGCCGATTCGCCGCATTCGCTCACGCTGTTGCGCCCGTGCGACAAGCGGCCAGGCGGCCGCTGAACCAACAATTCCTTTGATGAAATCGCGCCGCCGCATCGCCTCCGACCGAGAGTCTCAGGAGTGCCCCGACTGTCGCCTACAGGGACACGATTACAGCAGGGATTTACGACCCGCGAAATGGGGTTCACGGGTCAGTTTGCACGGCAGCAATTCTGAGCCGCTCATGTCCGCTTTGGGTCAAAAGCGGACATTGAGCAATGTCGCGTCGATGTCCGCTTTACCTCCAATAGCAGACATCCTCGGGCACGAGGCAGTGCGGCCCCAAAATTCGTCGGCCGGGCTGGCGCGAAACCCCCTCGCAAATTCGTAGCGACTTTTCGAAGGTATGCTCAGGGCCTCCGCCTAATGTTAAGGTGATGGAATGACCTTCTTGGCAATTCTGTTGTTAGGCTTCATCGCATTCGCGCTGATGTGGCTTTCAGGACTTCACATTAAGTTTGAGTTGACTTTTAAGACACTCGCGACCGTTTTCGTCGTGCTTCCCTTGCTGGTAATACCGGCTTTGTTAGTGTTCGTGATCGGGTTTGGGCTGTACATGACGCTACACGCCGCGGGGCTGTTGCCGAGTATTCCTGATCGACACGTACTTTGGGCCTTGATTGTGGTAGCCATCGCCATTCCCGGAGTTATGTGGGTTCGATACATCGTGCTCGTGGTCCGCAACGAACAAGGGCGGCCTACGCATCACAGAAAGCGAGCGGTCCGCCGCGTCCGCTCCTCGCGTGTCGGGCAGTGAGGCTCTAGTTTTCCAAATCAATCCCACTGTCTCAGCAGCGATGGAATGGTCGGCGCGGTTTGTCGCCGCTCCCCTGCTGCGCCATCTTGCTGCCGCTGAACTCAGCGAAAACCGTGTCCGACTCTTTGCCGACTCCGTTGATCCAATTAATACGTACGCTGTCGTTGGCGTAGTTGTATTTCGTGATCTTGAACACATTGGCCGGTCTGTTGTCGTGGAATTTCACGGTCAACGTGTCCGGCGCGAAGACGTAGTCGGTGACGTCACCGCACCATTGTCCGGCGATGTCTTTATAAGTGGTCGCGTTGGCCATCTCTGCCGCCAGTATCCAACCCGCAAATAACGCTAGGGCCACAGTCTGTTTGTTCATCTGAGGCCTCGGTTTTATTGCAGCCACCTGGTCTATTTCACATTGTTCGGCCAGCGACCAGGGGTGGGGACCAAAATTCGTTGGCCGCGCGCGGAGCAATCGGCCTCGCAAATTTGTAGTGAAATTTCGAAGGTATGGCTCAGCCCCTGCCGACACACACCCGGAGGTTTAACCTCCTATCTTCACTACCCTCAGTACTAAAATCAGCACTGCTGCAATACCGAAGGCAATACCGAGAGCGACGAACAGCCGCCCTCGCGATTTCATCAAGCCGACCCGCAATAGTCCCGCTCCAACGACCGCGAGCAGTGCGGCTACAAAGAAGATCAAATAGTCGGTGTCGGCCATTCTAATTATTGTGACGTCGGCTGGCGATGTCCCACCGGTGCCGGGAGCCCCTCTGGGCCGGGTGCGGACGAGGTATCAGATCCTTTTTGTTGATCCGCGTGTAACTTTCGCACATCGCGTGCCATTTCCATGCAGGTGATCAGCTCGGTGTAACTCGCTTCTCCTCCTGTCTTAGCCAAGGCAACGCAATGACTCTTGTCGGATGCCGAAAAAGTGGACCATTCTTTCTTTATCTCGTCGCGAGTGGCTTGCTCACTTTGCACGCATTGCTGAAAACTGGTCTGCCGAAGACCTTCTTCTAACTCCCCCTGCGTCGCAATTCCGTGACAGACCGGGTTCACATCCAAGACTGGAATTTGGTCGGATTGAGCTGCGGGGACCATATTGTAAACGCGATGATGCTTGGGCGCGGCCGATGCCGGAAAGCCGATGCTGAGAACCATTGCGGCGGAAAGCGCAATTTGGGTCTTGCTGAACATTTTCGTATCTCCTGGTTGAGCTTTGCGGCCTACCCCCAGGAATGATAGCTTCCCACTTATTTCGCTCTTTCAGTCAACGTTGCAACAACTCGGTCCCTTCCGCAATTGATCTCAATCAAATTCTAGCGATACCCGAACGTCCGCTTTACCTCCAATAGCAGACATCGGAACTCAGTCGTGGGATGTCCGCTTTGTGCCAAAAGCGGACATCAAGGCACAGACGACTGGAACGTCCAAAATTTTTCCTCGTTGTCTTGGATGACGACTCGACCCGAGCGGTTCCGGGTCAAAGCCATCGAATTGTTCATTGCGGCGCAAAAAACTCGAGATCCGGAAACCAAAGAGACTTATTTGGAACTCATGCGCTGCTGGCAAGAGCTAGCAGACGAAATTGAACACTTCGAGCACTCATGGCTCGATAGAGGTGGCATTTGAACCCACTCCATAATCAGTAGGACCATCGCTTATGTGATTGCCTCCTCACACCCGAAGCGTGATCTCACAGACGAGCCCCTCGGAGTTCCAATCAAATCGGGTCTTGCCTTTAAGCTGCCCGATCATTTGTTCCATGATCCGCCCGCCAAAGCCCTTGCGCGTTGGTGCCTTCACCGCCGGACCGCCGGTTTCCGACCAGCGCAGGTTTAACTGGCCGTCAGCCTCGTGAGACCATATCAACTCGATCTGGCCGTCGGCCTCGGACAAAGCTCCATATTTGACAGCGTTGGTCGCTAGTTCGTGCAAAATTACGGCGATGGCTTGTGCAGCGTTAGGCTCCAACAAGACTTGCGGCCCGTCTATTCGCACCCGTTTTTCCCCGGTCGCCGAGTACGGCGCAAGCTCCTGTTTGGCGATTGCCGATAGTTCGGCGCCGATCCAGCGCGTCGCGACAAACAGCGAGTGAACATTCGCAAGAGCCTGAATCCGCCCCTCGATTGCCTTTTTTAGGTCTTCGACCGCGTCAGCCTGCGAAAGATTGACCATAGCCTGTACGTTCGCAAGCAAGTTCTTGCTGCGGTGTTCTGCTTCCCGGGCCAGGGTGGTGATCTGCTCCTGACTGCGCTTTTGCTCAGTAATATCCCTCGCGATCTTCGATGCGCCGACAATCTTCCCTTCGGCGTCTCTGACCGGAGAAATGGTCAATGAAACAGCGATCAAGCTGCCATCCTTGCGTTGCCTAACAGTCTCGAAATGGTCGATAGGCTCGCCTCGTCTGATGCGTGTTAGAATTTCATGCTCTTCACTTTGCCGGTCTTCGGGGATCACGATTGTGATGGGCTGACCAATCGCCTCTTCGGCAGTGTAGCCAAAGACCCGCTCCGCACCCCTATTCCAGCTTGTGATTGTGCCGGCGAGGTTCTTGCTTACAATCACATCGTCACTGGACTCGATGATGGATGCCAGCCAGCGCAATCGCTGTTCACTTTCGCGAAGCGCAGCTTCGGTCTGCTTGCGCGCGGTAATGTCGAGGATCGAGGCGATCCAACCGTCTACCTGGCCGAGCGGATCTTTGTCGGGCGTGTAGATAACGTGCAGCAGACGAGGTCCGACATCCTTGAAATGTACCTCTGTTTCGTATTCTACGCGGTGCCCCGACAAGACGGCTTTGACATGAGGCAAGATGGTGTTGAAGCCCGTCTTCCCCATGACCTCGACGATTTTTTTCCCGACCACCTCTTCAGGACGGTGGCCTGTCATTTTCGCGTAGGCTTCGCTTACGAAAAGATACCTGAGATCCGAACTGCAACGAGTGAACAGAAATGGCGTATTGGCTAACACCGTCTCAGCATCATTTCGCAACGCCAGTACGGCTTCGGTCCTGTCGCGTTCAAGAAGGTCCGCAGCTTGTCGGGCAAGCACATCCATTCGCCATAGCGCACGCTCCGTGGATTGATGCGGCTCGCGCCAGTGAGTCGAAATCATGCCTAGTAGCTGGCAGGAACGCGAGACAAGTGGCGTGCTTTGCACAGCCCGAATCTTTGATCGACGATACTCATCAAGATCGGCCGTGCCTGCCATGAAATCACAGGTCTCAACGTCCGGTACCACCACGCGACTCCCCGCGAACAACGCTAACCCACAAGTGCTGGCGGAATCGAGATAAACCCATTTCCAGAAGACGGCTGATTGCGGATGAAATCCCTTCCAGGCGAGTAACCGGAGTTGGTTACGTTCAGGATCGAGCAACTGCATGCTTGCCATGTCGGACGACATCACACTCATGGCGGCGTCGAGCATACGGTTATAGACGGGATCGAGATTGCCCTCCTGAATCAGGAGGGTGCTGATTTCATGCAGCGTGTCATCTGGCCCTTCAGCTACGTATTTGCGACGCTGCGAAACTGGCACGCTCGGCTGCTCGCTATTCATTATCAGTCGGTCCCGTTAGTCTAAAGGAAAAAAGCTCGTTCCCTTCGTTATCATGAACGGACATTTTCCACAGTGCCCAATTGTGATCCAACATTCCCTCGCTTCTGAACATTAGCTCTCGCGCCACGCCGATAGCATGGTCGCGCGCCTCGGAGGCATTCAACAGGTCCGTACCGTCAACGTCGGGTACCGTCTGGTCGTCACGTAAATGAAAATAATACATCGGCATTGGGGAAATCCCGCTTACCCGGAATGCGCGTTGACTCCGATGTCGAGTAAAAGGTTTTTTTGTTTGATGGCCTGGTAGCATTCGCAGGCACGGGCTTCGAGCGCCCCACGATCAAGAATATGTATCCTGCCGCGCGTGTACCTGATGGCGCCTCGACTCTGAAGTTCCTGCGCAAGCAGGGTGACCGTCGTTCGTCGCACGCCGAGCATGTCAGCCAGATACTCTTGCGTCAGCAGTATGACATTGCTGTCGATGCAGTCGGCCGTTCGCAACAGCCACCGGCATAGACGAGCTGAACCGGCGTGAACGGCATTGCAAGCAGCACTCTGCTGCGCCTCTGACCACAAGATCTCGGTGTAACGGTAAATCAGATCCCTGATTGGTAAACTACTACTGGCGACCTCCCTGAACCGCTTGGCCGTTATCGTTGCGAAATTTCCGGGGATTTGCACAGTGGCGAGGCCGTATGAGTAACTTTCGCCGAGGCCACATTGCAATCCCGCCGCACCCTCGCAACCAATCGTCCCGGTCTCGACCATCTCGCCGTCTCCCGTAGCGACAAGGAGCGAGATCATTCCGGTCAAGGGAAAGTAGACTTGATCGATTGCTTTGCCGGCCTCAAAGCACACCCGGCCTTGAGTCAGCGAGACTTGCCTCAAGTCTTGCTCAAGCAGTGCCGAGGGTTCGCGCGGCAAGGTTCTCAGGAGCCGATTGCTCCATCGACCTACGGGCACTCCTCCGGTTGTATTCATGGCTCGTACTCCTCTCAACCCTCGCAGGAAAGGCGGTTGCTCAGAGGCTTCGATGTACGGGCTTAGAAGGGAGGAGGTCGGCTCAGAATGTAAAGAAGCGGCGGTGCCGCGATCTGCGCAAAAAGGGTTTCCACGTAACAGTACCGCATGGTCGGGTCACTCATGGCACGCTCCTATACCGCCTTTCCGTTGTAGCTATAACGCAGTTCAGGTTCGTTTGACTGACTTGCCCTTCCGTTTCGACAGAAGCCCGAAATCCTTCGACTTCACCCGTTTATCGGCAAGCATGAAACCGTCGGCTACGAGCCCGCGCTTAAGCAGCTCGCGGATAGCAGACGCTCGGGTCGGCATTCGTCTAGTGAACCGCCACTCATCTACCGCTGTCAGTTCGTCCTCGGTCAGCATGATCTGCAAACGCTCAGCTCGGCCAAGCCCCAAAGCGAAACCTCCGCGAAACTCAAAGTTGTAATGGCTCGATAAGCCATCTAAACGGTTGAAACCTGCTAAACATGTTAAGCAGGTTCTTACTCATAAATCACATATAGTGGTTTCGGTTTCTTATGCCTCAAGCGTTTTTTAGCGGAACCGGCTGCGACAGTGTGTGCGTCTTTCGGAATCCCTGCGTTCGGCACTAAGCGGGCGTCTAACCGCGATGACGAATGTCCGCTTTTGGCACCGTCGCTTGCTGCGCGATCTTCGGCTCGGTTGGCGATCGTTCGGACTAGTCCCCGCAACCAACATGCTTACTGCACCGCAGCGACGATTTTGCTTTCCAAACTCCCCACAACGGCAGAAGGTTTGGGTCACGGCCTGTAAAAGCCGCATGAGGGCGGACGGTCGTGTTGTGCTGAACAATTTAAGTGAGCAAATCCGCGAGTGTTTGCAGCACGCGGAGGATTGTGCGCGGGAAGCCGCCGAACAACCGGATGGCTCTCGATTGAAACAAGACTATTTGAATTTGGAAAAACGGTGGTTGGGTCTAGCGCGGAATTTTGAGTTAGGCGAGCGACTAACGGATTTCACCAACGAGGCTAATCGTAAAGCGAGCGCGCCGATCACACCGCTCTTGCAGGGCCAGGCGTTCGATTCCGAAACCGTTCAAGCTGTGACAAATGCCTTAGTTATGACGTGCGAGGCGCTCGGGTTGAGCAATCGGGACGACGCCATGACCCAATTAGTTGCCGAAAAAATCATCGAATTAGCAAAGAGCGGTTTAAAAAATCCGACCGCGTTACATTTGGCCGCGATCAAGGAATTTGGGTAATAAGGCCCGCCTGTCGCTTCCCGCCGCCTTTGTGGGCGTCAAATATTGATGCCCCTAAAAAAAGCGTACATACAAAACACTAGTGCGCCACCAATGAGGTAAATGAAAACAAGATCATAAACAGTTGCATCCATGTCGGCCGCCCCACGCCGTCCGGTTTTCGCGTAAGCTGCATTCCGATTCGCAGAGTTAGTTTGATCTGCCGCAAAGATCACAAAGTGGAACGTGGTCACTTTTCGCCACGGACTGGCCGCGACAAGCCGAAGCTCGCCGGACGGATGTAGTATGTATTAGTGTCTCCTCTCGCGGGATTGAGTGCGCACCATCTTTGTCAGCGATGGGTTTCTTAACCGCGTGACAAGGGCGCGTAATCGCCGCGGCATCCGTTTCGGATGTCGGAGAGCTTTGCGAAGTTCCCGCCCAATCTGGTCCATTGTCAGTCGCCAATCGGACGGGTCGTCCTTTCTGTTATGAGTTCGCATTGCGGGCACCATACATTCGGTGCCCCTCAGACTGCCAATGTGGGAACCAAATGATTGTTGCCCGACAGATCAGAATAGCTGGCTTACAATTTTGCAATGCCTGGAACTAAACACCTAACAACGCGCCGCTTCCCGCCGCCTGATCGTCAACTCAATGAAGCTTGTCACCTGGTCGAGCTGTCGACCCATTATCGACTTTCCATCTGTTATCGTTGTTGCTGCACTCAGAGCACACTCCGCGCGTCTGCGTGCTAAAATCTTTGGGATCGTGTTCGACTGGAATCAGTACAATAAATGCCTCTGGCAAATTCGACGGCGAGAATAGCGTCTCGCAACTCGGCGGCGAATAAGCGCAAGGTGAAATGAGGTTAGACACTCGGCGCAAATTACATAACAAAACATCGGACAGAAAAGTGTCTAACCTCGACATAACCAATTGAAAAGCCACCTAGTCAGCCCTTTGGGGGTAAAGCGGACATGAGCCGGGCTTAGCCAAATGTCCGCTAATGACCCAAAGCGGACATGGCGAGCGCTAAGGGAACCTCTTCCAGTAGGTTAGTTTAAGCGGGTACGATGCGTCGTCCCGCAATCCTTGAGCGCTGCATCACCGATCCGATGTCTCCGTCATTCATGGCGCCGTCCGCAACCCGACCGGTGGAGCATCGGCTGACGCCGGCAGGCGTGCGCGCTGCGGCTTGTCGAACCACGAGCCGCCAGCAATTGCTGCCGCATTAATGAGGCCAAACGCGCAAAGCGCTACCGCTAAAGCGACGAATACGCCGGTCAGGCTGCCGCCCAAGCGCAAGGCAAGATAGCCGCCGCCTGCCGCGATCACGAGCCGCGTCAAATTGGCAAGGAGCGGCCATAGCAGTCGGCCGGCGCCTTGCGAGGCGAAATAAAGCGCCATGCCGAGCCCGAACAAACCATAGGCGGGGCCGACCACCTGCAGGTAGCGCGTACCGGTATCGATCATTTCGGGCGCGGTATCGAACAGCGACAGCCAGGCGCGCGGCGCCGTCGCGGCGCCAAGCCCGATCACTTCGCAGAAGCCCGCGGCGATGCCCGCGCCGATCCAGGCCACGCGCAAGGCGCGTTCGGGACGATGCGCGCCGATATTGGTGCCAACCATAGCGACGAGCGGACCGCCCAATCCAAACACCAACGGAATCAGCAGATATTCAAGCCGCGTCCCGACGCCATAGCCGGCGATCGCGGCGGGCCCGAGCGCGCCGACCAGCGCGGTCGCAATTACGATGGTGAGATTGGTCCCGACGGTGATGAGCGCCGCAACCGCACCGACGCGCAGAATGTCGGCGAACAGCGGCCAGCGTAAGCGGACGCCGATGAGCGTCAGGCGCAGGACGCTTCGTCCAGAACGAAGATAGAAGGCAAAGGCGGCGCTGCCGGCCGCGTAATAGATGAGCACCGCGGCGGCGCCGCCGGCGACGCCAAGTCGCGGCAACGGGCCGAGCCCGAAAATCAGGCACGGCGATAGCGGAATGAGGACGGCGACGCCCGCGCATGTGACAAAAGCGGGCACGGCCATATTGCCGGTGCCGCGAATCACGTTCGCCAGCGAATTGAACAGCCACACCAGAACGGCGCCGGAAAAAATCACGATGGAATAAGTATTCGCCGCGGCAAGCGAGCCGCCGCTGCCGCCCATCGCCGCGTAAAGCCGGTCGCCGCCGAGCAGCACTGCGATAGTAAAGATCAGACCGAAAAGGAGGCCGATGATGACTGCGTGCAGCGCCAGGGCATTGGCATCGGCGCGCCGGCCGCCGCCGAGAGCGCGCGCGATCGCCGACGACATGCCGCCGCCCATCGCGCCAGCCGACATCATCTGCATCAGCATCACTACCGGGAAGACCAGCGCCACTCCGGCGAGCGCATCGGTGCCAAGCTTGCCGACAAAATAAGTCTCGACCAGTCCCACCGAGGTCTGCGCCAGCATGACCAGAACATTGGGGGCGGCGAGCCGGATGAGGGTCGCCGCGATTGGGCCTTCGATCAGCGCGCGAGTCCGCGGGTCATAGCGCGGCTGCTCCGGCGCTGCGTGCTCCAGAAACTGCAATTGTTCCGTGCCAGTAGTTTCGGTCCATTTTGTCAGTGCGTTCATGATGCACTCCCATCAAACTAGGCGTATATGCACCTTTTTACCAACACAACGACCGCGCTCCCCGCGGGAGCAGCGGCTAGTTATTCAATCCGGCGGCGAAATCGCTCGCGACCACGGCGCGCAGCATGGCGCGAAAGTCCGCGGTGCGCTTGGCGCCGAAGCGACTTTCGAAGCGAGCCTGCGCCTGCTCCCAAGCCTCGCGGCCAGCGACGAGGCGCTTTTCGCCCGCTTTGGTCAGATGCAGCTCCTTGGCGCGGCCGTCGGTCGCGGATGCTTCGATTTTGATCAGGCCATCGCGCTCAAGAGGTTGAACGTTGCGGCCGAGCGTAGTCCGGTCCATGACCATTTCCTTGGCCAAGGCGTTGATGGTCATTGGGCCGAGCCTTTTCAGCTTTGCCAAAATCGAAAACTGCGTCACATGTAGGCCGACCGGCGTCAGGAACTGGTCGTAGAGCTGCGTCACATGCCGGGCCGCAGAGCGGACCACAAAACAATTGCAGTCCTCCGGCTTTAATTCAGTGCTGGCTGACATCATCCGAATCCTGTCTTGACAAAGGTGCATATGCGCCTATATACGAGCATATACGCGTATTGTCAATGCCCCGTATCGGCCGGAAGAACGCAACGGAGGAGTGGCCCATGGGTAAGCTCGACGGCAAGATCGCCCTGATCACCGGCGGCAGCAGCGGCATCGGGCTGGCGACAGCGAAGCGCTTTGTTGCTGAAGGGGCCTATGTCTTCGTAACCGGACGCCGCGAGGCGGAACTTAATGCGGCGGTCAAGGACATCGGCAAAAATATCAAAGCCCTCAAAGGCGACGTGTCGAGCCTCGGCAATCTCGACCGCATTCTTTCGGTCATTAAACAAGACAAAGGCAGGCTCGATATCGTCTTCGCCAATGCCGGGGTCGCAAAATTTGCCGCGCTCGGCGAAATCACCGAAGAGCTTTATGACTTTCACTTCAACATTAACGTGAAAGGGATGCTGTTCACGGTACAGAAGGCGCTGCCGCTGATACCGAACGGCGGGTCGATTATTCTTGCGTCGTCCATTGTAGGTAGCAAGGGACTAGGAATGAACAGCGTTTACGCGGCGACGAAGGCAGTCGCGCGGTCCTTCGCCCGCACCTGGACCACGGATTTGAAGCCGCGCCGCGTTCGGGTGAACGCCATTAGCCCAGGCTCAATCGATACGCCAGGATTGGACGGGCTGTTAGCTTCCGCGCCTGCGGGAGAAGAGCGTCGGAAAATGATTTCCAACGCAACGCCGCTTGGCCGGCTTGGCACGGCCGATGAAATCGCCAAGGCGGCGGTGTTTCTCGCCTCCGACGACGCGAGTTACATCACAGGAATCGAATTATTCGTTGACGGCGGTTTCGCGCAAGTGTGAAGCCGCGTTTGTGCGTTTCGCGAATGGAGGTTGGCCATGACATCACGCTCAGTCGTTTTTGCCGAACCGGTGCGAACCGCGATCGGCACGTTCGGCGGAAGCCTTAAAGACCTACCGGCGCCCGATCTCGGCGCCGCGGCGATCCGTGCAGCGGTCGCGCGTGCCGGAGTTCGTCCTGATGAAGTGGAAACCGTTGTAATGGGCAATGTGGTTCAGGCCGGCACCAAGATGAACCCATCCCGCCAGGCGGCGGTCCATGCCGGGCTGCCGGTGACGACGCCGGCGCTGACTGTGAACCGCGTCTGCGGTTCGGGCGCCCAGGCGATCGTGTCGGCGGCGCAGGAGATAGCGTTAGGCAATCTCAGTGTCGCGGTCGCCGGCGGCATGGAGAACATGGATCTTGCGCCTTATCTCGTTTCGCGCGCCCGATGGGGCTATCGCATGGGCGACGGACAACTTTACGACAGCGTGCTGCGCGACGGCTTGAACGACGCGTTTTCGGATGCGCATTCCGGCTGGCACACCGAAGATCTGGTCGAGAAGTATCAAGTGACCCGCGACGCCCAAGACCGCTGGGCGTTACGCTCGCAACAGACCTTCGCCACCGCGCAGGCCGCCGGACATTTTGAAGCGCAAATCGTTCCCGTCGAAGTGCCGGGCAAAAAGGGGCCGACGCAGTTTGATAAGGACGAACATAACCGGCCCGATACGACGCTCGAAACGCTTGCGCGGCTCAAGCCAGCGTTCCGCCCGAACGGCACAATCACGGCCGGCAATGCCCCGGGATTGAACGACGCTGCTTCGGCAATGGTCCTCGCCGATGCGGCATGGGCCGAGCAACGCGGCGTTCCGGCAACGGCGCGGCTTGTCGCCTACGGCATTGCCGCGGTCGAGCCGGGAATGTTCGGGTTAGGACCGGTTCCCGCGGTCAAACAGGCGCTCCAGCGCGCCGGCTGGGACATTCGCTCCGTCGAGCGGGTTGAGATCAATGAAGCCTTCGCCGCCATCGCCATCGTGGTCGCGCGCGAACTCGGATTGTCCGATGACATTGTGAATGTCGAGGGCGGTGCGGTCGCCCACGGCCACCCGATTGGCGCGACCGGCGCGGTGCTCACGACAAAACTCATTCACTCGATGCGGCGCGACGGTCTCAAGCGTGGCCTGGTCACGCTGTGCATCGGCGGTGGCCAAGGCATCGCTTTGGCTATCGAGACGCTGCACTGAAAATGCCGAACCGAAAAGGAGGGAACTATGCCGCTTGCGAAGATTCATGTCCTCGAAGGTCGATACGACCAGAGCCGGTTGGCAAAAGTATCCGGTGCCATTCAGGCCGCTTTGATGAATACGCTTGGCGTGCCGCCTGAGGATTTTTATCAATTGATATTCGAACTACCGAAGAACCATTTTCTGCACACATCCTCGTTCGTCGGCATGCACTACACCGACGATCTGATTGTTCTCGATCTCACTTTCATTCAAGGGCGACCGAAGGAAACGCGGCTTGCCCTTTTGAAAGACGTCAACACACGTGTTGCCGCGGCTGCTGCCGTGTCGCCGGACGACATGATGATCACGCTGCACGAGACGCCGGGTGAGAATATCTCGTTTGGGCAAGGTGAGGCGCAGCGCGCCAAAGCCGTAACACCAGCGTAGGTCCCGAAGTTCCCCAGATCGCTTTAACGGGACAGCGTTCTCATGACTTCCTCGCGAATTGTCAGCGCGTGCGCCCGCCGCAACATCCATTACGGATGGGTGGTGGTGGCGGTCACGTTTCTTGTCCTGCTGGTGACTGCGGGGGCGATGGGCACGCCCGGCGTGATGATCGTTCCCCTCGAGAACGAGTTCGGCTGGAGCGATGCGCAGATTTCGTCGGCTTTGGCCTTGCGCATCTTGCTGTTCGGGCTTTTCGGTCCGTTCGCCGCCGCGCTCATGAACCGGTTCGGCGTACGCCGCGTGATCGTCTCCGCACTAGCATTGATCGCAGCGGGGCTGTTGATTTCACTCATGATGACGCAGGTCTGGCAGCTGGTGCTGCTGTGGGGCGTTGTCGTGGGCATCGGCACTGGTCTGACCGCGATGGTGCTCGCAGCGACCGTGGCCACGCGTTGGTTCAATCATCGGCGCGGCCTGGTTCTAGGCATGCTCGCTGCCAGCTCGGCGACCGGACAGCTTCTGTTTCTGCCTGTGATCGCCGAACTCACCACCTACTTCGGCTGGCGTATCGCGCTCGTGCTGGTCTCGGCCGCGCTCGGAGCGATCGGCGTTGTGGTGCTCTTTCTGATGCGCGACCGCCCGAGCGATATCGATCTGCCGGTGTATGGCGAAACGGTCGTGATACCTCCGCTCATGAACGGCGCCGGTCTCGCCTCGCTTTTGCTGTCGCCGCTGGTTACGTTGCGTTACTGCGCGCGCGTGCCGATTTTCTGGGTGCTGTTTGGGACGTTCTTCGTCTGCGGCTGCAGCACTAATGGGCTCATCCAGACGCATTTCGTCGCGCTCTGCCACGATTATGGGCTTGCTGCCACCGCGGCCGCGAGCGTGCTCGCCATGATGGGTGCATTCGATTTCATCGGCACAATTGGCTCGGGCTGGCTGTCGGACCGTTTCGACAATCGCTGGCTGCTGTTCTGGTATTACGGCCTGCGTGGAATGTCCTTACTCTATTTGCCGTTCACTGATTTCACGCTCTATGGCCTGTCACTTTTCGCGGTTTTCTACGGTCTTGACTGGATCGCGACCGTGCCACCGACGGTGAAATTGACCGCCGATCGTTTCGGCCGCGAACGCGCCGGCATGGTCTTCGGCTGGATCTTCACTGGCCATCAGATCGGCGCCGCCAGCGCCGCGCTGGCCGCTGGCATCGTGCGCACTGAGTTGCTGACCTATTTGCCGGCATTCCTCGCCGCCGGCGCGCTGTGTGTCGTCGCGGCGATGTTGATCCTCAGTGTGCCGAAGCCGTCCGCAGGACGGATCACCGCCGCCATGCCGCTGCCGGCGCGCGGCTGAGCCGTGGCAATGTTGGGCGAGGGGACGACGATACTAGTTAAGGCCAAAAAAATGTCGCCTAATCGCACAAACAAGCATTCCCGAAATTGTAGAACTAGCACAGAAGCCGATCAGCGAGGCCGACTACCGCCGCGTCATTCAAGAACGGTTTGTGGGAAAGAGCGGGTTTATGCTTTTCTACGAGATTGACCATGGCGGTTGGCTATCGAAATTCGGGATCCATCGGCGAATGATGCGATGGATCTTCGGCAATCCGCTCATCGCCATCACCGTGATCCGGCATGACCTCACCGCCGGCTTGTTTGCTCCGGTCGAAATTCTTGTCACCGAGGCGGAAGATGGTCTGGGGACCACAATTACTTATGTTACACATTGCTCGGACACTCCGAAATGTCCGCTTTATTTGGCTCGTCTGTAATCAAGGTCGCTGCGCGCTGGATCAGTGGGGAGCAGCCGTGGTGGTGGAAAGCGGACATTGAGGCCAAGTTGCTCACGAAGGACGAGGCGCGGCGCATCGCGGCGAATATCGCCAAGCTGCCGGAGCTGTTGCGTTAGACTCGACTCCACGATCAGGCCTTTCTATTAACTGGCGCATGTCGTTGCGTGAGCGTACCCGCCCCGGTCTGGGGATTGTCGAGCCGTGTCTGCCGTCGCCCGCTAAGGCTCCGCCGAGCGGCCCCGGCTGGATCCACGAAATCAAGCACGACGGCTTCCGTATCATGGCGCGGCGTGACAGTGCTGGTGTTCGACTGTTCACACGCCACGGCAACGATTTCACGTCCCGCTTTCCGCTCGCAGTCGCGGCGCTACTAGCGCTACCGGGTCGCTCATTTCTCATTGACGGTGAGGCGATCTGCACTGACGAAAGCGGCCTAGCGGTTTTCGAGCTCATTCGCAGGGCCCGGCATGGCGACAAGGCAGTATTGTGCGCCTTTGACCTGATCGAACTCGACGGCCAAGATTTGCGCCGCTCGCCTGTCGAGTACCGCAAGGCCAAGCTTGCCAAGCTCGTGCGCATCCCGCGTCCCGGCATCGTGCTCAACGAGCACTACGAAGGCGAAGGCGGCATCGTATTCCAGCACGCCTGCAAGCTCGGCTGCGAGAGCATTGTGTCGAAGCGGCTCGGCTCGCCCTATCGATCGGGTCGGTCAGCGCATTGGGTGAAGGTCAAAAATCCAAAAGCGCCAGCGGTAAAGCGCGAGGCCGAAGAGGATTGGGGTTCCCCGCGTTGGATCAAGAACCGCAAGCAGACAGCGGTCACGCGCGGGGAGTACTGAGGTCGGAGGAGCCCGGCCGGCGATCGGCGGCCCGGCTCCTCCGCGTAATAGACGTTGCCGTTGTGGTCGCGGACGACGAAGCAGGCGGCTTGTTCCTCGACGGGATTGAGTTCTCTCTACTCACATGGCGAATATTGACATGGCGCTCCTGCGTCGACGCCGCTGTTAACGGTTTCAGGTCCGGGGGAAGACACAGACTCCGCCGCGAGTACGGGTCGTGGGGAAGACACGGACTCCGCCGCGAGTACGGGTCGTCGCGAATGCACGGCCACTACCCCAGTCCAGCAATGGTGGCGCCTGGATGCCGGCC
>Ga0306920_100004237_pt1 | contig 18404 bp, 15 predicted proteins | sample flu12Cox44000170_FD_204666 | JGI IMG/M metagenome (GOLD analysis project Ga0306920, IMG submission 204666) | Lab enrichment of tropical soil microbial communities from Luquillo Experimental Forest, Puerto Rico - flux4day.12C.oxic.44.000.170 (v2)... | ecosystem: Environmental > Terrestrial >... | reverse complement strand
CGCCGATTTCCGAGGCAGCGAGAGCACGCGTGAAGTGATGGTCAATGTCCCCCCTTCGCCCATGGATTCAGCCGCATTCAGGATCAAATTGAGAAACGCCTGCTCCAACTGGCCTGCCTCTCCCATTGCTGCGGTGATGCCTGGCTCGAGGTTGCGCACGAGACGGATCCCCTGATGCTTAAGCTTATGCCGAACCAACAGGCACAACTCTTCGACGATCTCGTTGACGTTTACCGGTGCAAACTGCGGCTCCGTTGTTCGGGCAAAATCGAGGATTTGCTCAACTATCTTGTTCAGGTGATCAATTTTTTGCCCGATAATGCCTGCATCCTTGGTCCGCGGGTCTCCGGGTGGGAATTTGAGATCCAGCGAGTGGTACAGCATTTTCATCACCGTTAGCGGATTGCGAATCTCGTGAGCCACTTCGGCTGCCAGCAAACCGAGCGCAGAAAGCTTTTCATTTTGGCGCATCTGATCTTCGACATCTACCAGCCGCTCGTAAAGGCGCGCCTTTTCGATGGCAATGGCTGAGAGTTCGGCAAGTGCGGAGAGAATGCGAATCTCTTCGTTGGAGAAGCTGTATGGCTGGCCCGTGTACACGTTGAGTGTGCCGATGGCTTTACCGCTGAACAGCAAGGGGACACTCAAGAGCGCCACGAGCCCTTCACGTTGGGCAACTTCCACGCTTTGATACCGGGTCGACGTCTGCACGTTGGCAACCTGCAGCGGCTTTTTGCGGCGAATTACCACACCGAGCAGGCCTTCTTCGACGCTAACTCGCGGTTTGCGCAGGTAGGCCTCACCGGCGCCATAACTTGAGCGCAGATCCAGCCATTGCCTCTTCTCATCCAGCAACATCAGCGAGCACATTCGCGCCCGCATCAGCACGCACGCTTCGCGGGTGATAACGTTGAGGGCGTCATCCAGGCTTAGTGTTGAATTGATTGTCTGGCTTACACTGGCCAGCGTCTCAAACAGGCGGGCTTTGAGACGAAGTTGTTCATAAAGCCACGTGTTATGGATGACTGCGGCGGCTTGCTGTGCCAGAGCTTCGAGCAGGTCTTGATCCTCCACGCTGAAGGCTTCGAACTGTTCTGAGTCGACATTCAATACGCCACGCAGTTCCCCATTGACCTCCAAAGGCACGGCCAGCTCCGCCCGCACTTCCGGCCTGAGCATGATGTAACGGCTATCTCGGGAAACATCTCCGACACGGGCTGGCTTTCCCGTGCGAGCTACCCACCCAGTGATGCCTTCGCCGACTCGCAATTTCAGTTCCGCCGCCCGCTCGGGCAGACCGTGGGACGCGTGAATTTCCAGGAAACCGTTGGTTGGGTTAATGAGCACAACTGATCCACTCGAGGCTCTCATCACGCGGACCGCCTCTTTGATAATCAGTTGCAGGGCCTCTTGAGGGTCCAAGGTGGAATGGATTACCGTGCCGACTTGATGCAGAAGCATCAGCCGGGCATATCTCGCCCTGAGCTCGGTTAGTTCGTCCAATCGGATTCCTGCCTCAGTGTTGATTTAAATTGCGGACCAGAGCTGTCTTTTCGTCCATTTGGCCACCCAAATCCATTATCGCACTTTAGACGTCATGACGAGTCCAGCCGTACCAAAGGCCAGGTTCGGGAGCCACCCGGCCAGCCACGGTGGCAGCTTACCGCCCGCTCCCGCGGCGAGGCAAACCTGCTGCAACACAAAATAGGCAAAGCAAATTACGATGCTGCTGGCAACTCCGACGAAGACGTTGCGGCGGCCCGATGCGGCACCAAAAGGGATTGCAATTAAAACCACCACAAAACAGGTCCACGGGGCCGCCAGGCGTCCGGCCAACTTTGTGTAGAGAGCCGCAGCTTGTGTCGGGTATGGATGCAAGCGCAGGTAATTCAAAATAACGAAAATGGGGATATCGGCCTGCTTTGCTTTGGACAAAAAACTGCCGCTGCTGAGCTGCAGTTCGCTTTTGATCTGCTCGGGAGTTTCGGTGAACTCCGGTTTCACCAGGACATTCGTTTTGAGCAGGAGGATCGGAAGGGCGTCGGGTTGAACCGGGCGTTCATATTCGAGAACATCGTAAAAGTTCCATCTTCCCTTTACACGAGCAGCTCGCGCGGCCCGCAATTCCACACGCGAGCCATCACCCATTTTGCAAACCACCACAGGCCGCTGCATTTCCCCTGTGCGTACATCGTACATCCCAATAACCCAGTCCCGTCCGTCGCGGGAATTGTTGATGCCCGCGTTTAATACTTTGTCGCGCGCAGGTGAATCCACCGGCGCTGGAAGGCGACTGTTTCGGACTTGTTCAGCAGCGTCGGCGCTTTGGGGAACGCAGTATTCATTTAGCCAGAACACGGCGAGGCTGAGGAGCAAGCCGACAGCAAAATAAGGCAAGGATAAACGCCAGAGACTGATCCCCGCGGCGCGAATCGCGGTGATTTCATTGTGTCGCGCGTGATTAGTCAGGGCGTAGAGCAGCGCCAGCAGCAATGCAATCGGCAGCACCAGCACCAGAAACTCCGGAACCTTAATCAGGTAGTATTGTGCAATATCCCCGAGGTGGAGCTTTTTCTCCTGGAGGCTGTTCAACTCGGTGATTAGGTCGGAAACAACCCACAAAAGCAAAAAGCCGCTGAGGCAGTACCACAGCGGGACTAGCAATTCACGTAATAGGTAACGGTCCAACAGCCGCATCCTCCCCAGCGTACCGAGCGCCCCGGCTCAAAGCAAGCGGGGCGCGGTCGGGAGCCTGTTAGATAGAAACCGCTAAACAGGCCTGGAAGTTATTGCCTGGATCCCAGGCTCTGCCTGAGTGCTCACTGCGGAAGCTTGTGGCTATCAGGTTTGCGTTGGCATGCAGGTTTGGATTCTACCGTCGTAACCACGTAGCTGTCGGCGAAGCTGGATCCGCCGGCGGGACAGGCCACTGAGTTTCTAAGATAAGAGCTGATGTCGGCGTATGTTACGGGCTGATCGGCATCCTTTTTGCACTCCATTGCCCAGAGTTGAACCGCTCCGTCGATGTGTTGCAGGTTACTGATACAGGCCGTTCGATGCGTTTGCTCTCTGGATTTGACGTAATTCGGGACCGCCAGACTGGCCAGCATGCCAATGATGGCGACGACAATCATGATTTCGATCAACGTGAATCCCCTGCGATTGAGTTTGCTTAGTTTCATAGCGAACTTTCCCCTTAGCGGTGTGAACAAGGCTGTGGGCGGGTTAATAGTATAATGACATTTGTTCACGAATTGCCCACTGCCGACCGCTATCTATGAAACATCCCGATTCACGGGAAGTTGCAGGAGGGCGACACGAAAAAGCGCTTTTGAGATGCGAGGACAGCGCGGCATTTCATGCCGCTTCGCCATTAGAAGTCGGATGTGCTTGGAAACTTGGACGAATGCGCCGAATACGCAGCCTCAAGTGCCATCTGCGCCGCGTTCCCGAAAACGCAGCGCACAGACAGAGATTTTTGGCTTGCCTTACGCCGCTGCCAGAGCTTTGCTCGTAATCCAGTCGTAGCCTTTTTCTTCCAACTCAAGCGCGAGTTGCTTGCCGCCGGTGCGCACAATTCGGCCGTCAACCAACACGTGCACGAAGTCCGGAACAATGTAATTAAGCAATCTCTGGTAATGGGTGATGACCAGCTGCGCGTTATTGGCGCGGCGCAGTTTGTTCACGCCATTGGAAACAATCTTTAAAGCATCGATGTCCAGCCCTGAATCAGTCTCGTCCAGCACCGCCAGGCGCGGTTCAAGAACCGCCATTTGGAAAATTTCGTTCCGCTTTTTTTCGCCGCCCGAAAAGCCCTCGTTGACGGATCGCCGCAAAAGGTCTTCATCCAGGTCGAGCACTTTCATTTTCTCCTTCACCAGCGTGAGAAATTCCATTGCGTCGAGTTCAGGCTCGCCTTTGTGCTTCCGAATCTCATTGAGCGCGGATTTAAGAAAATAGGTGCTGTTGACTCCGGGGATCTCAACCGGATATTGAAACGCCAGAAAAAGCCCTTCGCGTGCGCGTTCTTCCGGGTCCAGGTCGAGCAGGTCCTTGCCATCGTAAAGCACTTGCCCGGACGTGACATCATAACCCTCGCGCCCGGCGAGGATGGCGGCCAGCGTGCTCTTGCCGCTGCCGTTCGGGCCCATGATGGCATGAACTTCGCCTTCGCTGATGTTCAGGTCGATGCCCTTTAGGATCTGTTTTCCCTCAACGCCCGCGTTGAGGTCCTTGATTTCCAATATTTTCTTCATCGTTTACCCTACGCTTCCCTCCAGACTCACTCCCAGAAGCTTTTGCGCTTCCACGGCAAATTCCATTGGCAGTTCGCGGAAGACCTCCTTGCAGAATCCGTTGACAATCATGTTTACAGCATCCTGAGTCGAGAGTCCGCGCTGGTTGCAATAGAAAATCTGATCCTCGCCAATTTTCGAAGTGGATGCCTCATGCTCCACCCGCGAAGAGGTGTTTTTAGTTTCGATATACGGAAAAGTATGCGCTCCGCAATTATTGCCCAGCAACAGGGAATCGCATTGGGAAAAATTCCGTGCGTTGGCCGCGCTCTTCTGGATTTTGACCAGCCCGCGATAACTATTCTGGCCGTGTCCCGCTGAGATTCCCTTGGAAACGATTGTGCTGCGGGTGTTTTTGCCCACGTGCACCATCTTGGTCCCGGTATCGGCCTGTTGATAATTGTTCGTCACTGCCACGGAGTAAAACTCTCCGACGGAATTTTCTCCCAGCAAAATGCAGCTCGGGTATTTCCAGGTTATGGCGGAACCGGTTTCGACCTGGGTCCAGGAGATTTTTGAGTTTCTGCCTTTGCACAAGCCGCGCTTGGTTACAAAATTGTAAATGCCCCCGCGCCCTTGTTCATCGCCCGGATACCAGTTTTGGACGGTCGAATACTTAATCTGGGCATTGTCGAGTGCGATGAGTTCCACCACCGCAGCATGGAGTTGATGCTCATCTCGCATCGGCGCCGTGCATCCTTCCAGGTAACTGACCGAAGCGCCTTCCTCGGCGACAATCAGAGTGCGTTCAAATTGACCTGTGTTCGCCGCGTTAATGCGAAAATAGGTTGAGAGTTCCATCGGACATTTCACCCCGGCTGGAATGAAACAGAAGGAACCATCGCTGAATACCGCCGAGTTTAGCGCGGCGAAAAAGTTGTCGGTATAAGGCACCACCATTCCAAGATATTTTTTCACCAGGTCCGGATGATTGTGCACCGCCTCGGTGAAGGAACAAAAAATGATGCCCTTTTCAGCCAGCTTATCCTTGAAAGTAGTGCCAACCGAGACGCTATCGAACACCGCGTCCACCGCGACACCCGCCAACCGTTCCCTCTCCTTAAGGGGAATTCCAAGTTTTTCGTACGTTTCCAGCAGCTTTGGATCGACCTCATCAAGACTCTTCGGACCGTCGCCCTTTTTCTTTGGCGCCGAATAATATACCGACTTCTGATAGTCGATAGGCGGATAATGAACATGAGGCCAGGTGGGCTCCTTCATGGTCTGCCAGTGTCGAAACGCTTTGAGGCGCCATTCCAACAAAAAGGGCGGTTCGTTCTTTTTAGCGGAGATCAACCGGACTATATCTTCATTGAGTCCCGGTGGGGCGCTATCAGCCTCGACGTCCGTCACGAAGCCGTACTTGTAATCCTGTTTTACCAGGCCTTCGATTGTTTCTGTTGCCGTGCTCATTCTGTCGATGTGCTAAAAATTCAGGGCTCGCTTGCTGCCGGATCGCGTATATGAGACTACCGGCTGGTGGCCGTTTTTTTCCTGCCGTTTGCGCAGGCAGGGCACCGGCCGTGAATCGTGACATCATACTTCTCAGCCCGAAACCCTCTGGGCAGCGGAACCCCCGCTCCTTCGGGCAGCGCGATATCAAAAACGCTTTCGCAGCTGTCGCAATAGAAGTGACAGTGTTCCTGCATATTCGGGCAAAACCGCGCCGCACCGCGTTCGAGCGTCACCTGGCGGACCAAGCCGCATTGGACGAGGGCATCCAGGCAGTTGTACACTGTTGCCATGGAAATGTCGGGCATTTCGCGCTTAGAGCGAATAAACACTTCCTCGGCGGTGGGATGATCCCGCTTTTGCAGCAGCACAGAATAGACTTGTTCGCGCTGCGGCGTAAAACGAAAACCACTCGTCGTTAGCCGTTCGCTTAGATGGTCATTGTGCTGTTGATTAGCTACCATGTTCAGTACCGCCTTCTTCACAATACCGTGCCTGCGAACCATGTCAATATTTGGAATAATTCTAAGTGAGCAGCGTGGGGGATTATTGAAGCGGCGTGAACGTCGCGCGCCACGCCAAGTTTTTAGTCTACACTCCGGTTCGCAGACTTCCGCGCCGCGCGCATGGCCCGGGCCGCGATTAAGGTAACGACGGCTCCGATGAGTGTATACCACGGCCAGAAAATCTCCGTGCCGACAACTCTCATCCAAATTTCCCTGGTGGCGCCGAGCGCCGGAAGCACCTGAATGGCTGTCATGACGCCAAGTGCGACCAGCATTCCCCAGATCACAGGGAATCCATTGCCTTTGGTCTTGCGCCAAAGCAGCGCCAGGATCAAGCCGCCTACCAGGGCGCCACTGGTGAGGCCACGGAGTGAAAACGCTGCGTTGAGAACAAATTCCACGCGCCTGCTCAAATAGGCCGTCACAACCAGTAACGCGGCCCAACCCACCGTAGAGATTTTGCTGAAGCGTAAAAAGAATGCTTCGTCATTTCCACGCGCCAGGGGTTTCACAAAGTCCATGGTCGATACGGAAGCCAAGGACGTCAGCGCTGAGCTAACCGAAGACATCGCGGCTGAAAGAATGGCGACGATTAGGAAACCCTTCAGCACGTGAGGCACCTCGGTCATCATGAAAATTGGGAAAATGAAATCGTTGGCTTTTATTCCCGAGCCAGGACGAGGTTCCGGCACTCCGATTTGGAAGGGATGTCCTTGATAGAAGACCCATAACATTGTGCCAACGAGCAGGAAAATCACGAAGAGCGGGAAAATCACGACCGCACTTAGAAGCAGAGCCTTTCGGCCGTCAGCAACAGATTTGCAGGCCAGCACTCGCTGGACTATGAGTTGTTCCGCGCCATGCGTGGAAAGACCTAATACCGCGCCGCCCAATACTCCCATCCAAAGATTAAAGGGCGGGCCGAGTAAGAACCTGGCGAACGACTCATCGTGACTGGGGCCCGCATTCAACCAGTGCAACTTTCCGGCTTCGGCCGCTCGGGAAAAGACGGCCTGCAACCCGCCCTCGACCAACGAGGGGATGTAGAACAGCGCATACGCGCCTCCTAGCAGAAACAAGCCGAACTGAACGACGTCAGTCCAAATTACCGCCTTTACACCTCCAACATAAGTGTAGAGCAACGATAAAATAACAAAGAGCAGGATGGACCCGAGGATAGGATCTCCGGTGCCCATGCCGAGCAGCTTATCGCCCAGCATCAGCTTAATGGGAATGCTGGCAACGTACACCCGCACACCAGCAGCGAGAGTTTCGCTAATCAAAAAGAACCCGCCAGCTGTTTGCCTCGCCGAGGAGCCAAACGAATCGGCGAATAATTGATAGGGGGAATAGATCTCGCCTTTGAAATAGTGAGGCACAAGGAATACGGCAATGATCACTCTGGCCAGTACATAGCCAAGCAGCATTTGCACAAAGGCGAAGTCGCCGCCGTAGGCCATCGCCGGCACGCCGATGATAGTCAACGCGCTCGTCTCTGCCGCGACGATAGATAATCCAATGCCCCACCAGGGGACATTTTTGCTGCCCAGAAAGTAGTCGCGGGTCGTGCGCTGGTCTTTACCAAACCATACCCCCAGCGCCACGATCCCAAGTAAGTATAGAACGATGATGAACCAATCCCCTGAGCTGAAGTAGCCGTTCATGCACCTGAAATCCGAAACCCGAAGGCCGAAGGCCGAAAGAAGTCCGAAGTCCGAAATCCGACCAAACACTGATGCGTCTTATTCTCCCAGAATCCTGAATTCCGGTGACTCTGGATTATAAAATGTGTAGAGCTCTTTTTGATGCCGAATCTTAGGGTTTCGGACTTCGGATTTCTTTCGACCTTCGGACTTCGGATTTCGGACTTTTCTTACGCTGCCGCTTCCTGCTTTAGCAACTCATCCAATGCCTGAGGCAGGTCGGCGCAAAGACTCTCGAACAGTTCGCGGCATTGGTGTTCCGAAAGCTGGAGCATGCGTGCAGCGGCGTAAATGAAGCCGCGAGTAGTTTGATGTGCGTAGCCGAGCAGCCCAGGTCGCAAAGCGAGCGAATAAATCTCCAGGGTCAGCCCATACACCAGTGTATGCCAGCCGTGTGCCAAGCCGGTTTCCACCGCATGCAGGTACCGGTTGACGATGCGTTGATCTCGCAGCGGACGCAATTTTTGGAGCTGGGCGCACCCGACTCGCCGGCTTGCCGCGGAGAAATTCTGGAGCTTCGGTTCCGATTGCATGGCCTGGTCCAGGGCAATCAGCTCACGAACTTCGTTTCGCGAAACGTGGCCATGGGCATCGCGGATGGCCGGCCATTCCAGTGGCAGAAGGATTTGTGCCTGGTACTCGCTCAAAGCCCTTTCCAACGACCTCCAATCGTGCACCGGTGGAAGGCGCAACTCAGCTGAGACCGACGCCAGACTCAACAAACCGTCCGCCGAGCCCAGTTGCTCAGCTAACGGATGCCAATCGCCCAGCCATTCGACTGCGTCGTTCAGCGCCAGTTGTGTCGGTCTCACCATACTTCGCGCAGCGGGTTAACTCTGTCGGACAAGCAGCCCGCCGTTTCAGCTTTTACCGTGCACCGCTCGCATGGGGAATGCCAGCGGCAAAGTTACTAAAAACGAACAAATAATCCTTGCAGCGTTTTTTCTGATCTGTCTAAATTTCATACGCCCTAATTGAAGTCTTTAGGGGAAATGATTTGACAACAGAAAGGTCTGCTATGGCTTCTGCGGATTTTGCGATCGGGATTGGCGGTGAAAACGGTCAGGGCATCGCGAGCACCGGCGATATTCTTGCCCGAATTTTTGCCCGCCGGGGGCTCAACGTCAACGCCTACAACGCCTACCAATCAATCATTCGCGGTGGCCATACTTTTCTGACGATTCGTGCCAGCGATGGTCCGGTGCGGAGCATGGGCGACAAGCACGATGTGCTGATTCCCTTGAACCAGGACTCAATGGACCGGCACTTGCGCTTGATGAAGGCCGGCTCCTGCGTGGTATATGACTCGGATAAGCTCAAGCCGGGTACTGCCGCGCCGGGCGTGCAGCTATGCCCCATGCCCATGAAGCAGATTTGCGGGGCAAACAAGCTTGCCTCCAACACGGCCGCGCTAGGCGCAGTGCTTCAACTTATCGGAATCGAAGCTGAGCCTCTCGAAACTGTCATCGCCCGTCAGTTCAAGAAAAAGGGCGACGCCGTGGTGGCTGAGAACGTCGGGATAGCCCGTGGCGGTTACGATTACGCAGCACGAGAATTCAAGGCACTTTCATTCCGCGCTCCTAAACTCGATAAACCGCGAGCCATCGTCACGGGCAACCAGGCTACCGCGATGGGGGGAGTGGCTGCGGGCGTAAAGTTTTATGCGGCGTATCCGATGAGTCCTTCGACTGGAGTGCTGATGTGGATGGCGTCGCATGCACGCCAGCTGGGCATTATGGTTCGGCAGGTCGAGGACGAAATCGGTGTCATGAACATGGTGATAGGCGCGGCTCACGCGGGATGTCGTGCGATGTGCGCCACTTCAGGAGGTGGTTTTGCTTTAATGAGTGAGGCAGTGGGCATGGCGGGGATGATTGAAACCCCGGTGGTGTGTGTCGACGTCCAACGCGCCGGGCCTGCTACTGGTGTCCCGACCAAGACCGAGCAGGGCGACCTCTGGCAAATGCTTGGCGCTGGTCAAGGGGATTATCCCCGAATTATTGTCGCGCCATCCAGTCAGCTCGATCTATTCCATACCATCCCCGAGCTGTTCAACCTTGTTGACAAATACCAATGCCCCGGCCTGGTGCTTGCCGACCTTCTCATTTCGGAAGGAACCGCGAGCGTCGATCCCGCTGACTTGGACTTCAACCCCAAGATCAACCGCGCTGAAATCATTTTCCCAAACGGCAACGGCGCGTCAGAAAATCCATTCGGTGGATGCAATGACAACGCCTACCTCCGCTATCGCAACACGCCCAGCGGCATCTCGCCTCGCGCTGTCCCGGGCGTGCCTGGGCACATCCATGTGGCTGCCACGGACGAACACGACGAAGACGGCACTCTAATCAGCGACGAGTTTACAAACCCCATCAAGCGAAGAATGATGGTCGAAAAGCGGGCCCGCAAAATGCAGACGGTGCTTGCCGATATCGCGCCTCCTAAATTGTTTGGTCCGAACCGGGCTGAAGTCACACTGGTTGGCTGGGGTTCAACTCTTGGCGTGATCCAGGAAGCCGTCGAGAAACTCGCCGCCGACGAAGGCGTGGTCGCAAATCATCTCAACGTGAAATGGATCGTGCCGTTCCATGGCGAGGAGATCACCAAAATCCTCTCCTCCAGCAAACGGGTAATCATCGTTGAAAATAACTACTCCGGGCAGTTTGCACGTTACCTGCGTTCCGAGACAGGTTTCACCGCGCACGGCCATATTCGAAAGTACGACGGTGAACCGTTCCGGCCACATCATATTGTCGAAGCTGTCAAGGAACAGCTCGCGGGCCATGGTGTATTGTCGGTGCCGGCGCATGAAATCATGGTTTAACAGGCCACTTTTTCTAACATGAGCACAATCATCGAACCCACTCCTGCGGTCGAGGCTCCCAAGTCCGCCGCTCAACTGGTCAAAGACAGCTATAAGGGAAAGATTCATCCGGATTGGTGTCCAGGGTGTGGTGATTTCTCGGTGTTGTCGGCATTACAAGCAGCATTATTTGAGCTGGGACTCAACCCACACCAGGTTGTAGTCATCAGTGGCATCGGCTGTTCGTCGAACCTGCCCGGGTTCATTAACACCTATGGCATGCACACATTGCATGGCCGATCGCTCGCTGTCGGAACAGGTCTGAAGCTCGCCAACCACAGTCTAAAGGTGATTTGCGTTGGAGGAGACGGAGATGGCTACGGTATTGGTGGCAACCATTTCGTCCACACGATGCGCCGCAATGTCGACCTGACTTACATCGTGATGGATAACCAGATTTACGGTCTGACCACCGGCCAAACTTCGCCCACCAGCGCCAAGGGGATGAAGACCAAGAGCACGCCGCATGGAAACGTCGAAAACGCAATCAATCCGATGCCGATGGCAATGATTGGCGGGGCCACTTACGTCGCCCGTGGTTTCAGCGGCAAGCAAAAGCATCTAGTTGAGATTCTCAAAGGGGCGATCACACACAAGGGCTTTTCCCTAGTGGATGTTTTCAGTCCATGCGTGACGTACAACAAGGACAACACGTACCAGTGGTTTAACCCGAGAGTGAAGATCCTGGAAGAGCAAGGTCACGATCCTGCCGACTTCGATAAGGCGCTCCAAAGGGCCTATCAATTCGGCGAAGAGATTCCCATTGGACTCATCTGGAAGAACACCGAACTGCCCGCGCTCGAAGATCTCGAACCTGTGCTTCACGACGGAAATGGCCCATTGGCGTTCCGCAAACTCGGCATCTCCAACGAACAAGCGCAGGCTATCATCAAAGAGCTGCTTTGATCTGGTCTGGCTGCTGGCCGTTCTGGTCCTTGAGACGCGCTACTATCCGCTGCCAATGTGTCCCGTGCCAGAATAGCTTGCCACAGCTGTTGCATACAAAATATTCCGCCAGCCATCGGTAGGTTTTTGGTGGGATTCGATCCTTCAGACGCTCTTTGTCTCCTCGAAGCAGTCCTCCGCCGCAGCTCATACAGCGCGGTTTGCCTACCCTCAAGTCAAATTCATGGAAAACCCTGCTTAGTTGTTCGGAAATGCTCAGTGTCGGCGGCAGCCACATTGCGCCGATAATCCTGTCTCTCAATATCCGCCGTTCCATCAGCATGCTATCTGTGGTGAGAATCGTGGCACCGACCTCTCGGGCTTTTGATATCAATACATCATCGTCAATCCCGGACTCCCAAAAAGCGCGATAACCCGCAGCTCGGAGCCATCGGGCCAATCCCCCTAGCCCAGCGTCACAGAAAAAGGAGATGTGGTCGGGTGTCCGTGGGTTCTCGGGGGTGAGCTTGCGAAAACCGGGTCGTGACCTTAATTCCTCCGAAACTTGCGTTAAGGCGTCAGCCAGCGAAGTCTTCTGCTGAGTTCTCAGTCGTTCGGCTTTACTAACGAGCCACTCGACACCCTGTTCGACGCGACGCGTGCCTACTTTGCGAAGCATTTGATGGAACCGAGTTCGATAGGCCTTGAGAATCCGGCGCATTGCCTTATGTTGCATTTTGGGGTTTCAACCCCGTTTGTCTTTATTGACTTCGGGCTATTATGCATCCATGAACACAAACGAAACAAAAGAACAAATGGAAGAGCTCGCCGAAGAGGCGCGTACTTGGAAGGAAACCGCTCAACAATGGCATCGAGCTGCGATGGACAATGCAAAAAACGCCGCCCAGGCCACCGATTCATACGTCCGCGAAAACGTTTGGACGTCGGTTGCGCTGGCGGTTATGGTCGGGTGTGCGCTCGGTTTCCTGCTGGGCCGCTCCCGCGACTGAGCTGCTCCCTAACATAGCACGTTCCACTCAGGGGCCGATAGCCCGACTTTACTTAACCACGGCCTAAGGTCATCGTTTGATGCGATGCACCGCGGTTGGTGTCTGGCATTACTACTTGGTTTGATTGCCGGGGGTTGTTCCGCTCCTGGCACCGCGAGCTCCAGGAATCCCGAGCAGTCGGCGGCTGCGCCCAAGTCTTACGTCCGAATCTCCGGGGCGGATTCCAATCACGTTGAACTCCAGATCGCTGCGCGCCAGTTCCTGCCTGCGCACCGCGGTCAGCCGGTGGTTTGGCTAACCGGTGTGTCACATCTGGGCGATCCCAGGTATTATGCCGCCCTTCAGAGCCACCTGGACACTCAGACGCTCGTTCTCTATGAAGGAGTTGGCGCCGCCGAAGCAGAAAACGCGAGTGACTCGACGGCCGGCCCCGATACTTCCAGTCCTCCAATGGGCGGTTCTACGACAGGTTCGGACCGTGGATCGCTGCAGGCCGCGATGGCGGCTTCTCTTGGTTTGGTTTTCCAACTCGAAGCCATCGATTACCGGCGGCAAAACTTCCAAAACAGCGACCTGTCTATCACCCAACTACGCCAGTTGATGAGCCAGGCGGAAACCGGGTCGGGCCAACCCGGCGCAAGCGAAAGCTTTGAGAACCTGTTGCAAATGATGGAGGGGAACTCCTGGTTCGATTCGCTCCTGCAGCTGGCTCTGCGGTTTCTGGGCGCAAACCCCAAATTCCAGGCGCTTGGCCGACTGGCCCTGATAGACCTGCTTGGACAGATTCAGGGTGACCCTTCTCGCCTGCAGGGCTTGCCGCCTGATATGAAAGAACTCCTGGAGGTGCTGCTTCAGCGCCGGAACGAGAAAGTCATAGCGGATCTGAAAGCTCGACTGCCGGAAATTGGCCGGCATGGTTCGGTTGCAATTTTTTTCGGCACCGGTCATATGCCCGACATGGAAAAACGCTTGCGTGCGGAGCTGAAATATCAGCCCGCCGACGAACTTTGGTTCACTGCCTTCGGGGTGGACCTCCTCAAAGCCAGGATCACCAGCACCGAACGCGAGTTCATTGATAACTTTGTGAAGTGGCAATTGACCGAGGCCAAGGCTGCAGTCGATTCCGGAAAGATCGAACAAAAGACTTCTGCACCGCTCCAGCACACACATTGATCCTTCGCGGCAGAGCGAGGCTGCTGCCGAGCCCAAGCTTTTTCTCTGACCGATCCCAAAGCAACGTCTCCGCTGAAAAGGTCCAATGCATTTCCAGTTAGTCTAGGCGCTCGCGCTTTCAAAGCATAAAACTCAACGCCAGCAGAGCCAGGGATGCGAAGCCAAGGGTGATCCAAACGGCATTCTCCCAACGATAAGAGGTTTGCACCTGGCACGCGAGCGCCGTTAGGGATGTTGCCTTAGCGTGCGGAACAGCCGTTTCTTCAATGGCAGGCGCATGGGTACTGACCCCTGGTTGGACTGGCGGGCTCGCGGCCACGGGTCGGATGCGAGGAGATGGAGCGACTCGGCCTCGAAAGACTGGAGGTGACGCGCTCGCAATAGAGTTTAAAGTCTTCATATCGAATAACTTATAGATTGAGGCGACGTGGTTTGCTAAGACGCACCTTTATTTTTGGGTCACCGTTGCAAGCCTTGCGGGACTTCAAAGGCGATCCCAATAGGTTTACGCCATATTCGCCCAAAAATTACAAAGATTTTGGGAGGACCGATCGCTTATCGCACGGTTGATTGGATGATCTGGCGTGTCCTGAGCGGTCGATAAATTGGTCCAAATCGGAAATGGAACGGTTGAGAGGGCCCGTTCCCTCATTCACAATCGGCTTTTGACGTTATAGACAGATAATCCGGCCGCATAGGCCCAAAGAATCTCCATAGCGAATATCTTCAGCGCAATAACGTCTCTTATAACCTCAACTATGTATCGTCTTATTGGATATGGTGAGCCGTGATCTGAATCGGAATGCCCGCAACAGTGAATCAACTGGCTTGATTCTTTTGGGAGCGATGTTGGTTTTAACAGGGTGCTCGGCAGCCGAACTTTGGGGCTCGGCGGACAACCCTCCGCCAGCGTGGGCATACCCGGTCGATCCACCCGGTCTTGCGGCGGCTCCGCGCGATGAGGGAAAGGTGCGACGAGTTCCCGACAGTGTCCTTGGATTCACTCTCAGCCAGGTTCAGGACAGCTTCTTGGCGCCCGATTGTCACCCTCAGGATCATCCGCCAATGCCGGAAATTGTCGCGCACGGCAAAAAGCCCAGCGTGCTTGCTTGCGGTTATTGTCATCGGGCAGAAGGAACTGGTGGCCCTGAAAACACGAGCCTGGCCGGGCTTCCCGCGGTGTATATCGTACAGCAGATGGCCGACTTCAAGAGCGGTGCTCGAAAGACCTCGGTACCTCAAAGGGGTCCGCCCAAAGCTATGATCGAACTCGCGAAAGCCGCCTCCACTCAAGAGGCTGAAGAGGCGGCTGCTTACTTTTCGACTCTGAAATTGAAACCAATTATCCAAATCGTTGAAACGGACACGGTGCCCAAGACCCACGTTCACGGCTGGCACCTGGCTGATTTGAAGACTGGGGAAACGGAGCCCATCGGTCTTCGCATTATTGAGGTGCCGCAGGACCTGGAACAATTTGTCAGCCGCGATTCGCGTTCGCATTTCATCGCGTATGTGCCAAACGGGAGTGTTGAGAAAGGCAAGGCGCTCGTCAGCACGGGTGGCCAGGGCAAGACAGTCCAGTGCGCCATTTGTCATGGACCCGAGCTAAAAGGGTTGGGCCCAATCCCGGGGATTGCAGGCCGCTCGCCAAGCTATATCGTGCGCCAGCTATATGATTTCAAGCATGGCGCGCGAGCCGGGATCGGAAGCGCTTTGATGAAACCCACGGTTGAGAAGCTTTTGCCGCAAGATATGATTGCTCTCGCTGCCTATGCAGCCTCTTTACCGCCTTAAATGGTTTTAGCGCGAAATGGGCAAAAGCGGTCGTTAGAGTTGCCTGCTCTGGTTGATAGAAGATCTATTCTGAGGAGTGCATTTTTTTCCGTTCATTAATTTCGCATATTTCGCGTATTTCGCGGTTGCCTCTTTAGTTGGTTTATCGATGCTTTGGCTTAAGCATGCGCAAGGCCCTGATTCTTATCTGCGTCCTTTTCTGCAACCCCACAAGCCAAGCCCGGCCTCAAACGGGAACCTTGGCGCAAACAGGGCCGCGGCTTTCATTTGAGGAATGGAATCGTGCCTGCGCAAAGGCGCCTTCCAATCGCGCTTTGGGAGAGCAAATGCCGCCCAGGAACCTCCTGCCGCTCTCTGGCTATGGCGAATTGGATTCCGTGCTTAACGAGTTCTTCGAGCAATGCAAAGCAGAATCGCTGGGGCAAACGAATCGTTGGGTAGGGGCGGTTCCTTCGGTCGAAGGGTTTTTTAACACCGACTCGGCTTACTTTCTGGCGCCCACCTCGCCCGCTTATGACATTGCCGAGCACTTCATATCTCGGCCTCGCAAAGCGAAGTCCGCGCCCCTTTTCCAACCCTTTGCTGCCAGGTTACAGGTCGACGCGGGAGCCGAGATTTTTTTTCATGCCGACTTCCACGGCGACATTCGTTCGTTAATGAGCGATCTGGCCTGGCTGAACAACGAGAGGTACCTGAACGGCTTCAAGATCGCCAAACCGCAATTTCACATGGTTTTCCTTGGGGACTATGCTGACCGCGGCCGTTACGGGGTTGAAGTCTTTTACACGTTGCTACGACTAAAGCTGTCCAACCCTGGCAACGTTTTCCTTCTCCGAGGTAATCACGAGGAGATAACCATTGCTGCAAAATATGGATTTCTCAGTGAAGGCATCCTCAAATATGGAGCCGCGTTTGACGCGCAGAAAGTTGCCCGGGCTTATGATTTCTTCCCGGTTGTGCTCTATGTCGGGACTATGGGTAATTTCATCCAATGCCACCACGGCGGGATGGAACCTGGCTTCGACCCGCGTGTGTTGCTCGATTCCACCGGAAACCTGGCATTTCAGTTCCTGGGTGATTTGAACCAGCGCAGTTTTCTCGAGGCCCATCCGGAATGGACCTTGCCCTGGACGGGCCCCTCGCGAAGTTTAGTCCGTAAAGCGCTTCAAGACTTCAGGCCACAGGACCCGACCTCGCCGAGCTTCATCGGATTTATGTGGAACGATTTTTCCGTGCTCTCCGGGGAACCGGAATTCGCAATTTTTCCAGGTCGCGCTTTTGTTTACGGCCCGCAAGCGACCCGATTCCTGCTTCAGAAAGCTGGAACTGAGCGGAGTACCTTACAGGCTATTTTCCGTGGACACCAGCAATCGCCGCGACCGGATCCCATGATGAACCGGTTGCTTGCCAGCCGCGGAGTCTTTCGGCACTGGCAATCGGCGGAGAGCACTCTCGGACCCGGATCGACCATTGAGGAATTGTCTAAGCGGCTTGAGACGGCGCCAACGCGAGCTGTGCCAACGGGTTCAGTTTGGACGTTCAATGTCGCTCCGGACAGTGTTTATGGCGAAGGGAATCATTATTCATTCGATGCGTTCGGTATTTTAACCACCGCCAAAGATTTTGCAGAATGGCGCCTTAGGGTCGTGAACATCGAGATTCAACCTGGCGGGTAGGGACTTGCACCAAATGAAACGGCCGCCATTTGACCGGGGTCGTTTTTTTGGCATGCTACTTAAAGGACGTCGGGTAAAGATGTTTCACGGGTCTTGTCACCGTCGCGAAATGCATAACGATAAAGCCAGGTTATTGCCCAATAGCGTCAACGGGCATGTCGATGCCGGCAGCTCCGCCTCCGCGGGGCAACTGGCGCCTGAGGCCCTCGATATCCTCGGTTGCTGTCTAAAAGATCAGTGGAAACGCTACCGCAAACAGTTGCGGAAATGCCGCCGCAAAGTTTCCAAAAACGCAGTTCACGATCTGAGAGTCGAAGCACGCCGTTTACTATCGCTTTTGGATTTGCTTGGCCCATTCGTGCCTGGCTCGTGCGTCACGAAACCACGCGGTGCGCTGAAGTGCCACCTCGACACCTTTGACAACTTGCGTGACACCCACGTGCAGCTATCCGCCACCTGCGATCTGGCAAAGGAGTTTAAAGCGGCACAACAGTTTCGTCGCTTCCTGAAAAAGCGGGAGTCGGAGCTGCGCAAATCGACCCGGAAGGAGACCAAACACCTTCGCGTCAAGCCGCTGGGGAAACTGATTAAGGCGTTTCGTGAGTTCATCAAACGCTGGCAGCGTCGCAGCAGGCCGCGACAGGCTAATCTTTTGCTCGTGCGCGAGATTACCCGGGCGTTTGACCGCACGCGCCAGCTCAAGAATCGCATTAATCCAGAAGACACCCACTCGATCCATTGCACCCGCATTGCATTCAAAAAGTTCCGATACATAGTTGAGGCCTTGTCGACGCAGCCGGGTTTCCAAGGCCGTGAGATGCTTGAACGCTTCCGCCGTTACCAGAGCCTGATGGGTGACATTCAGGATGCTGAGGTGCTCCTGCGAGCTTTCGAAAAATTTGTCCGCAAGCAAAAAACCAAAGTCGAGCCGGCGTTGGAACTCACGGAGGCATTGTTTCACCGGCGCCGGCAGCTGGTTCGGAAATACATTGCCCACGCGCATGAATTACTCCAATTCTGGCCTCCGTCCGTGTGGGACACCGGCTC